>Ga0247609_10003809_pt1 | contig 15201 bp, 9 predicted proteins | sample 172DNAGHGlowgp2_FD_193487 | JGI IMG/M metagenome (GOLD analysis project Ga0247609, IMG submission 193487) | Sheep rumen microbial communities from Palmerston North, Manawatu-Wanganui, New Zealand - 1728 DNA GHGlow gp2 | ecosystem: Host-associated > Mammals > Digestive system > Stomach > Rumen ...
CGCAGGTGCCGATACCATAACTTCGGGAGGCTGGTATACTTCCATTGACGCGGGCGACGGCAACAATAAAATCACTATTAACGGTACGCAAGGCGGCAACACGATTATCACCGGCGCGGGCAAAGATACGATAACTTTCGAGAGCGACAACGGCGACAACGTTATTTCTCTGGGCGGCGGACAAAATTTGATTAAAAATTGGGCGTCAAGCAATACGCTTAAAATTGACGGCGTCATCGCGGCTACGGTAATGAATGACGACGTTATTGTCGCCTCTGAAACTACGATTGCTACATTGCAGGGCGCAAAAGATTTCTCGCTCGTGAAAATCGATTTTGTCGCCGCGTCCGTAGAAAAAACTTTAGGCATAACCAAAGCGACAAGTTCGGCAGTAAGTCTCGCCGCTGATTTTAAAAATGCTGACGCTTCTACGCGCTCAACTAAAATCGAAATTACAGGCAACGCCCTTGATAATTTAATTCGCGGCGGCAAAGGCAATGACACGTTAACTGGCGCGACTGGTAATGACACTCTGACTGGCGGCAAGGGCAAAAATATTTTCGTTTACAGTGGCGGCGCAGACGTTATTACTGACTACAAAGCTAAAGATAAAATCAATACCGGCTCGCTTGCTTATACAGACTTCACGCTTGACGGCAAAGATTTAATCTTCAACTTCGACAGCGCGAATTCTTTGACGATTCAAGGCGGCGCAGGGAAAATTGTCAACATGAATTCTGATTCCAATTTCTACACTACAGCCGGCGTTCTTGACCAGAAAAAGAAATCCATTAAACTTTCCGCCACGACCGAAAAATTTATCGCTGATTCTAAAGTCGAAACAATTGACGGTTCAGCAACTGGCGCGATTGAAATCACTGGCAACAAGAAAAAGAATTACATAATGGCGGGCGCAAACGGCGCGACGCTGAACGGCGACAAAGGCAACGATACTTTAGTTGGTGGCGACGGCGCAGACGTTTTCATTTACGAGAACAAGGGCGGCAAAGACGTTATCGAAGGTTTCAGCGCGGGCGATTTAATCAACCTCGATAGCAAAGTTGAAATTAAAGACGCTAATACTAAAAAGGGCGATACCATTTTGAAATTCAAGGGCGGCTCGCTCACCGTCAAGGGCACGACTGAATTTAACATTGGCGACACGCTTTATAGCGGCGGCATCTTTATCGCGGGCGATACTGCTAAAATTTACGGCTCGTATAACAAGCAAATTAACCTTGCCGACAGTGTTAAAAACTTCAACGGCTCGCTTGGCAAGAAAAAACTTAAAATCACCGGTAACGCAGAGGCAAATTCTCTTATCGGTGGCAAAGGTAACGATAAACTTTGGGGCGGCGCAGGTGCCGATACCTTCATTTATCAATCCGGCAATGGCAAAGATACGATTATGGATTACGACTTCGCGCAAGGTGACCTGCTACAAATTCTCGACAAGAAGGGCAAAGAAGGCGACTTCAAGAAGGCGACGTTCAAGAAAAATACTTTCACGCTCGCGATAGATGGCGGCGGCAAAGTTTCTTTCAGCGGCGTCACTAGTGACACTTCGATTAATATTAACGGCACAAGCCAAAAGGTTAGCGACTTGATTAAATAAAAATCTGCGCGGAAAAAATTAATCCCCTACGAAATCGCAGGGGATTTTTTATGCTCTGTTAATTCCCAATTTTGCCATGATAAATTTTTGCTCTGCTTCCATTTCCTGCCGCTCGTCGTCGTCAATATGGTCGTAGCCCAGCAAATGTAAAAGCCCGTGCACTTCCAAAAAAATTACTTCGCGCAAAAATGTATGCCCGAATTCTTCCGCTTGAATTTTCGCCCGCTCCAACGAAATTATCACGTCGCCTAAAATTTCAAAGTCCGCGCCGATAACTTCCGGCTCCTCGCTCTCGCGGAACGCAAAAGATAAAACATCCGTTGCCCTGTCGACACCCCGAAATTTTTTATTCAGCGCGTGAATATGTTCGTCGTCAGTCAGCGTTATGCTAAGCTCGGAATTTTCCACGCCGTAAACTTTTCCGACAACATCAGCCGCACGCAAAATTTCTTCAAGCAAATTTTCTTCAACCGTCAAAGTTTCCGGCTCAAAACTAATCGTCGTATTCATTTAGTCTCCTCGTATTTTGCATAGGCGTCGACGATTCGCGAAACGACTTCGTGGCGCACAACGTCCGCCGAATTTAATTCCGCAATGCCTACGCCCTTGACGCTTTTTAAAATTTCTACTGCTTCAGCAAGTCCAGATTTTACGCCGCGTGGCAAGTCAATTTGACTTAAGTCGCCCGTTACGACCATGCGCGAATTAAAGCCCAGGCGCGTCAAGAACATTTTCATTTGATTTGAAGTTGTATTCTGCGCCTCGTCCAAAATTATGAAGGCGTCGTTAAGCGTTCGCCCGCGCATGTACGCCAGCGGGGCAATTTCTATCACGCCGCGATTTGAAAATTTCTGGTACATGTCTAGCCCTAAAATTTCTTTCAGCGCGTCATAAAGTGGGCGCAAGTACGGGTCTAATTTTTCTGTCATATCGCCCGGCAAAAATCCTAATCGCTCGCCCGCCTCGACTGCCGGTCGCGTCAAAATGATTTTTCTGACTTCTTTGACACGCAAATAATACGCCGCCAATGCTACTGCTAAAAATGTTTTGCCCGTGCCCGCGACGCCTACGCCAAAAGTTACGACATTCCGGCGCATTGTCTCGATATAATTTTGCTGACCTGCGCTTTTCGCTTGAATGTGTAAGCCATTCGCCGTAACGATTATAGTTTCTCCAAAATTTTTCTGCTCGTCATTCCTATTCGCCAAAAATCCACCGCCTTTTTAAGCCGCCGCATTGGTCGACAAGTTATAATAGACGCCGCGCCGCTTCATTAAATTTTCGTGCGTGCCCTCTTCGGTAATGTTGCCGTGCTCCAAAACTAAAATTCTATTCGAGTTGCGAATTGTCGCCAGCCTGTGCGCAACAGTAATCGTCGTACGATTTTCGGAAAGTTTTTGCATAGCCTTTTGAATCTGGCGTTCGGTCTCGTTATCAAGCGCGGAAGTTGCCTCGTCGAGAATTAAAATTTTGGGATTGCGCAAAAACATTCTCGCGATTGCAATTCTTTGTTTCTGCCCGCCGCTTAATTTAACGCCGCGTTCGCCAATAAAAGTTTCGTAGCCGTTTGGCAGTGCGGAAATAAATTCGTGCGCCTCGGCAAGGCGTGCCGCCTCTAAAATTTCTTCGTCGGTCGCGTCTTCGCGCCCATAAGCGATATTGTCTTTGACGGACGCCGAAAACAGGAAAGTATCTTGCTGAATCATGCCGACTTCACGGCGCAAGCTGTCAGTCTTGACGGTTTTAATGTCGCGCCCGTTGATAGAAATTTTCCCGCCGTTAAGGTCGTACATGCCCAAAAGAAGTTCGCAAAGGGTAGTTTTGCCGCCGCCGGTCATGCCGACAATCCCGACGTGTTCGCCCGCCGCGATACTCAAATTAAAATCGTTAAAAATGGGCGCGTTGTTCTCGTAAGCAAAATTCACGTGCGAAAACTCAATTTCCTGCGAAGTGCCTTCGATTTTAGCGACGCGCTCGGCGGAAAGTTCGTTACTTTCGGGCAGATTCATCAGTTCGCGATAACGTTCGACGCCCGCCATACCGCGTTGATAAACTTCCGTCAGCATCATCAGTTGAAAAACTGGACGCATGCAAATCATCATGTACAGCAGGAACGCAACTAAATCGCTGATTTTCATTTGTCCTAAACTTATCAACGCGCCGCCCAGAACGATTATCGTTAAGTTCATGACGTTGGAGAAAAAGTCAATGCCGCCGTGAAGTTTGCCGACTGTTTGGAAAGAATTTTTCTGGACAGACAGAAGATTTTCGCCTGCGCGGAGCATTTTATCCAGTTCCTTATCTTCATTGCTGAAAATTTTTACAAGGCGAATCCCCTGCAAACTTTCCGAAATTTGCCCGCTCAAATCGCCGGTATTTTGTCGCGCCTGCATGAACGTTTTTTTCATATCGGAATTGAGTTTTATTGTCGTAAATGTTTTGAAGATAAGTAGCGCGGTAACGACGATTGCCAGTTGCCAATTCAGATAGAACAGCAACGCGACCGAGCCGAGCATAGTTATTGAGCAGGTAACGAACAGGTGAGGGATTGCAAACATTAGCCCGCCGACTTCCGAAATGTCGTTGACAAGCCGCGATAAGAGTTGTCCGCTTTGGGCGTTGTCGTAGAAAGAATAGCCCATGCGCAGAAGGTGCCGGAAAAGTTTTTCGCGCATAGTGAATTCAATTTTGGCACCCATGCCGCGCCCGACGACTTCAATTTTGTAATGCAGGAAATAATTTACGGCGTAAATTGTTAAAAGTGCGCCCGCCGTCAAAATCATTTCTGCTGAAATGCCGTGCGGCAAAAGTTCGTCCATGACGTGGCGAATCAGCATAGGCGACAAAAGCCCCAGCCCCGCCGCGATTAGCGAGCCGATTACCACGAACGAAAAAGCTTTTTTGTGCGCCGAATAAGTTTGCGCGAAAAAGTTCAGCTTATCCTTAAGCATGAAAATCCCTCCCTGCCGTAAATCCTTAAAGCTTGAACGTCGGGTAATTTTGCCCCTCAAAATAATTGTCGTTTTCAAGCTCCCGCTCAATCCAGTCGCGAAGCTCTCCAGAAATTTTATCAAGCGATTCTTGCATAGCTTTGCGCTCCGTCTTGGTCAAGCCAACATAAAGTTCTTCATAATCGGGCTTTTGCACTTGGAAATTTTCGCCCTTCTCTGTCAGCTCAACAATCAATGCGCGCTTATCTTCTTTGGAGTGATAGCGGATTATGTAGCCGTTCGCCTCCAACTTCTGCAGGAGTTCGCCCAAAGATTGCGGGCGCAAATCCAAAATATAGCAAAGTTCTTTCTGCGTAATGCTGTGCATTCTGCGCAACGCATTGAGAATACGCCCTTGCCCCTGCCACGGGTCGAGTCCGCCGAAATTTTTTCCGTACCACATCAAGTGATAGCGGTGCAATAGGTGATACATTTCCAACATGCTTTCTGTTAGGTCTTTCTTTTCTGACACGTTCGATTCCTCCTAAAAAATATTTAAGGTACCCTGTAAGAAATAATACATGGTACCTTTAGAATAGTCAATATGGTTTTGCGATTTTTAATCATTTCAATCCACGCCGGCAGTTTAAGGAGTGCGACTAGCCTATTCCGCGTAAGTTAACTTTTTGTGAGTGGGGGATACCGTTTCGCTCCGCCCCCGCTCACGCGATGAAAGGCTTTTGTCGGGCAAATTTTCTTGCAACGTTCGCAACGCACGCATTCAACGGAATTAAATTCCTTAGTCGGGTCAAGGTCGAGCGGACAAACATTTTTGCAACGCCCGCAACCAATGCATTTATCCGCCGCGAAATTCATTTGACTGAAACTGTATTTGTTGAGCAAGCCATAAATCGCGCCGAGCGGACACATTACGCGGCAAAAAAATCTGTGGACGAGGACGCAACCCACAATCACGGCGACCAAGATAAAAATTTTCAGCGCGAATAAATTTCCTAAAACGTCGCGGAATTCTTCATGCGTCGCAATCAGCGGTAAGCCCGCTTCCAAAGTTCCGGCGGGGCAAATGTATTCGCAAAAAGCCGGCTCGCCAAATTTCGTCGCGACAGGCAGAATCAGCACAAAAATTATCAGCAAGAAATATTTTACGCGATTGAATCTGCGCGGGAGAAAAAGTTTCGGCGACGGAATTTTATTCAGCAATTCTTGAATCAAACCGAACGGACATAGAAAGCCGCAAATTACCCGCCCGAATAGCAAGCCGATTAGAATTATGAAGCCCGCCGAATAAAAGCTGAACTTGCCGCCCGCGCCGCCGACCGCTTGCAGTGCGCCAATAGGACAACTAAACGTCGCCGCAGGACACGACCAACAATTCAAACCTGGTGCGCAAAAATTTTTGAGTTCGCCGCGATAAAGTTTGCCGCTTAAGAAATTTGCCGCGTAGGGATTAGTTAAAATCGTCGCCGCAAGCTGAATCAATCGCCGTCTCATTATCCAAGTCCAATGCACTCAAGGCAAACTCGCGACGCCTTCGCAAAAATTGTTTCCAATTCGCCGCGTTCAATTCCAAATAAAATCATTGCCGCGCTTGCTAGGAAAATTATCAGCCGCGCCCTATTCCTTGAGAAGTTTTTCGAGTTCATTTTTGTAGCCTTCAATGTCCGCGCCGATAACCGCTCTGCCAACGACTTCGCCTTTGCTGTTTACAAAAATCGTCGTCGGCACTGCTTCAACGTTCTCCATAAATTTCAAAAGTTGCGCGTCGGGGATAATGTTCACGAAGTCCGCGTTTGCTTCCTGTGTAATTTGAATCGCCTTTTGAATTTGGGAAGATTCTTCCGAGGCATCGCAGACAAATCCGATAATCTGAGCGTCGGCGGGGAGAGTGCGAGCCATTTCGCCCAGTTCGGGCATTTCAGCTATACACGGCGGGCAGAACGTCCCCCAAATGTTTACGATAGTAATTTTCTTCGACGCGAAAATTTCGTTAGTGACGGTTTCGCCCGTGATAGTTTTCGCCGTGAAGGTCGGAATATTTTTGGCGACGGGCGACGCTTGCGCAGTACTGGAGCTTTCGTTTATATCGGCAGAATCGCCGCAACCCGTAATCAGCAACGCAACCGCGCAGATTGTCACTAAGAGTTTTCTCATCATGCGAATCATCTCCTATATCATTTTTGGAAATTTTATCACGCGATTTTTTTCTGTGCAATAAAAATTTTCATTGCGCATTACGCATTACGCATTACGCATTAAAAAGCAGGGGAATTGCGACGCGGGAAGAATAAATAGTTACCATTGAAAAAATTTTTTGAGGGTGAACATGAGAATTGTAGTTTCCGGCTATTACGGCTCAAAGAATGGCGGCGATGAAGCGATGCTCGCGGCGATGCTAGAAGTATTGCGCGAAGAAGTTTCCGACTTGCAAGTTACGGTTATCTCGCTCAATCCCGAATATACGCGCTTGCGCCACAAGGTTGACGCGGTGCCCATGCCGGATATTTTTTCTATCATAAAAAAAATTCGTGCGGCGGATTTACTAATTTCGGGCGGCGGCTCTTTGTTGCAAAACGTGACGAGCGGGCGCAGTCTTTACTATTACCTTACGATAATTTTTTTTGCACTCATCTTGCGGCGACCAGTCATGCTTTACGCGCAAGGCATTGGACCAATTCGCGGGACGTTAGCGCATAAGCTCATGAATTTAATTGTCAATCGCGTCGACCTAATCACCGTGCGCGACCGCGGCTCGCTTGAAGAACTTGCACGCCTTAAAATCACGCGCCCGAAAATTTTTTGCACCGCAGACCCGGTCTTAGCGATAAAGCCTGTACCGCTTGAAATCGGCGAAGAAATTTTATCTCATCACGGGCTAAAAAAATCGGAAGGAAAAAAATTTATCGGCGTAGCAGTTCGACATTGGATGAATTGGGGACGTTTTCAATTTGAGCTTGCCGAAGCATTGGATAAAATTATTAAGGAGACCGGCGCGAAAATTATTTTTATCCCAATGAAATTCCCCGAAGATATTCGCTCCGCCATATCAACCGCCGAACTTATGAAGGAAAAATGCCTTGTCTTTGAAGAAGAATTTTCGACGAAAGAAATTTTAAGCCTAGTCGGTTGCATGGATTTGTTAATCGGGGTGAGGTTGCACGCGCTGATTTTCGCGGGCGTCATGAATGTGCCGCTTTTGGGCATTTCTTACGACCCGAAGATTGAACGCTTCCTTGATTCCATTGGCGAAAAACCGCTGGGAAATATGGCGAACATAACGGCGCAAGAAATTTTCGACGCGACGTTAAAAAAGTTATCGGAGGACAGAGAATTTCGCGACGACACGTTGTTAAAAGAACTAAACGCACTTGCCCGCAAAAACGCAAAGCTCGCCGTCGAACTCGTCAAGAGTAAGTCATAAATAAAAACTTCTGTGATAAAAATCAAGCGCGTTGCCGTGGAAAGTATTGCAATATTCATCGTCAAGCGCAAAAATTCCGCGCAGATTTGGCGAAATAATTTTCGTGTCGTTGACGAAAGCTCTGACCCAAGAATCAACGAAATTTTCATCAATCGAGACGCGCAAAATAATATCGCCGAAAATTTCCATGACATCGCGGCAAAAATCCTTAATTCCCTCGTGAATCTCGCGAATTTCGCCGAAATGATTTTGTCCTGGCTCCGGTTCAGCGAAAATTGGAGTGCCTTCCGCGTCGAAATTTTTAAGTTGAGGGTCTGGCGCGGTTAAAATCGTCTCGAATAGCAGTTGATAGCGATAAATAGCGGATTTTGTCTGCGCGTAGTCGTCATTTTCGGTGAAACAACCGCGCATTCTTTTAAAAGCGTCCTTTCCAAATTGATTCGTTGCGGCGGTTGCGAAATAATATCCCGTGAAAGTTTTTCTAGTCAATTCCTGCAGATAAAATTGAATCGTGCCGGAATAACCCATATCGACGACGCCGACATCATCAAGGTTGCCGATTTTTTCGATATATTTTTCGTAATTGGCGCGTTCTTGAGCGGCGTTTTGCAAAATTTCTTCGGCGTGAGCGTCGATAAGTTTTGAAACGGTAGAAAAATCCCTTTCGGGCAGAATAATTTTTTCATCGCCGCCTAAATCTAAACCGAAACGCACTTTGAAGAAATGTTTAGTCGTGCCTTGGAATTTCAGTTTCAGAAGGCGTTTTGCCTGCGAGATTTCGCGAATTGAAGCGACAGTGACGGCGCGGCGCGATGCGTAGAAATAATCAGAGGGGAGCGGCTCAATTTTTAAAAGTTTCGTGACGAATTCATAGAAAGTTTGCAGAAAAAAGCCGTCGCGAGCTAAAAACAGGATTTTTTTCACACCATCGAGGCGCATTTTTTGAATTAGCCAGAGAATAAACGTTAAAAGCGGTATTCCATAGAACCAATAGCCCAAATCGCGGAAATTTTTAATGATAAGTCGTCCGTTATCGTCGTGCAGGGCGAATGGGTCTGGAAATTTTTTAGCCAAAACAATTCCAAGCAAAATTCCGGCGTAAAGCGACATTTTATAGCCGAGTTGCTCCAATAAATTGCGCCCGAACGGCACTTGCGACAGAAGATTTATCGCGCTCATGACGTGATAGCCGCCAAAATTCCTATCGCAAACCAGTTGAAAATCGCTAGTTTCATTGTCGCCAATGTGCAAAAGTTTCCCGACGGTATTTAAATTTTTTTCCGCAAGATAATCCCAAATCGCCGCCGTATCCTTGCGTAAGCCCGTTTCAGAGGAAATTAAAAGTTTTTCGTAGCCTTTAACGCCGCATTTCGTCAAAATTCGTTCAAAATCGGGCGTCTGCATGTACATATCCGAAATAAGCCAAACTTTTTTCCCGCGTTTCAGAGATTCTTTAAACCAACCAACGATTTTTTCACGTGGCAAAATTAATTCAAGTTCAGTAGAAATTTCTAGCTCGTGGATTTTTTTACAAGTTTCCGCGTCCAAATTGGTCAGCTCGCCGAAACTCTGATAAATATCGTCGAGATTAACATCAGAATTCTTTTTTTGTCTGGCAATTTCTTCTGCTTTAACGCGCAAATTCGGGAAATCAAAACTTTTTCCGAGTAAATCCTCAACTTTTAAGCGAATAATTTCGTTTACGTGATAAGGTTTGGCAACATACCGCATTAAAAGCGTGTCAAACACGTCGAAAGAAATAATTTCCGCCGCATTCAGGACGATTTCGCGAACTTCGGCGTCGGTGCGATTGTGATATTGCCAAAGATTTTTACTGCCCAAATTGATTGAATAAGTGTCGTTCGCCGGCTCAAATTCGTAATAAATCATGTTTTCGGCTTGCGTCGCCAATAAAATCGAGCGTTCAAAGGCGTGAGCAAGCGTCCCGTCATTTTGTCCTTGTTCGGGCGGAAAATCATTGAACGAGAACTTCGCCGCGAAAAATTTCTTTAAAGCCGCCGTTCGCGCCCAAAACATTGTTCCGGCGGGAAATTCAAAGTAATCAGTTTTATTCGGAGGAACTTTTATTCGGCTCAAAAGTTTCATGCCGACTTGCCGATTTGATAGCCATGTAAAAGCGACGTAAGGAATATTGGCGGCGGGACGCGGATAAATGACGCCGACCGCTTCATTATCCGAAAAAGCCTTGAAAATTTTTCTAATTCGCGTTTGGTCGCCGAGCAGAGCGTTAAAAAGATATTTTCGCCAATTTTGCTGTTCGGAGCCGGTGTAAAGCGATTTTTTCGAGTGAATATGCGCCACAAAGTCATATTCGGGCAAAATATCGCCGAAACCCGCTAAAAATGGCGCAACATCTCGACCGCGATTAGGCACGACGCGCACTATAATTTTTTCGGCATTCGGGATTTTTTCAAAGGCAATGCGAACTTTTTCAGCGGCGGATTTGTCAACAAGCGAAATCAATGCGTCAAATTTATAAGGCATGTTTGCGCAATACGAAACCATTTCTTTTAGCAAATCTAAATAAAAAATGTGCGCTTGAATCGCTATTTTGCCCGGTTGCTCAAAAAGTTCGCCGATAAATTTACTTCGCTCCAAAATCACCGGACGCGCCACAACGCCATTTTCATTGCCCATTTTCCAAATTTTATATCGTTGCGTGTCCTTCAACAGCGGCGCAAATTGCGTATAAAATTTATCCTTCAGCGCAATTTTTTTCTCCTCGTCAAGCGGCATCACCTTATACAAAAAACGCATAGCAGATAACGCCTTCTCTTTATTGTCAGAGTGAAGCCACTGCTTGAAGTCGCGAAAAGCCTCGCCGAATTTCCCCGAATTAGAACTAAACATTGACTCATTGAATTGCATAAGCCGCTGATTTTCGTCGCGAAGTTTTTCATTTTTCGTCCGGAGTTCCGCGGCATTCTGAGAAAATTTTTTTACCGTCTGTTCAAGAATCGCGGGATAATTATCCTCAATTTCGCCGAAAATTTCAAAGTTCACGTGTCCGGATAAATCATGCACGTTGAAAATAATTTGCGGGTCGCTCGTCCAAAATCTGTGGAAGCCGTCGACGACTTCGCCAACATTGCTGAAAAAATCGTTACAAGGTTCTCCGTTAATCAAGGCGCGTTTTATCTTGAGCGAAATAAAATTTATGTCGGGGTCGAAACGCAAATATTTAATCGAACGCGCAATGTTGAATTCAAATCGCCCATAAAAATTTTTCGTCGGGTCGACGCTAATAACTTTTTCGGAAACAAGCCGGAAATTTTCATCGTCGCCAATAAAAATTTCCGTTCGGAGCATGTAAAGTTTCTGCGTCAAGTTAAATACATCATAAGTGCCGCCGTCATTTAGAAAAGTTTTTTCGTCGTATCCGTAAAGCTTTTTAATCTGCGCGGCGTCGGGCGGTGAACTAAGTAAATTTTTTAGAAGTTCTAAGCCTGCCATTTGGAATGCGGCTATCGCAAAGGACTTTTTATCAAGATAAAGTTTCGCAAGTGCAAAGCGATAGTTAATCTTCCCGCCGACTAAAAATTTCTTCGCCTCCGGAAAAACTTCTAGGAAAAATTTTGCGTCCTTGAAATTGGCGGCGAACTCTTGCGCTATAAAATAAAATTCTAAATCCGCCCGAACTAATTTATCATAAGAACTCGCCGAAGTATTTTCTTGCCGCGCTCGCCGCAAGCGAAATTTCGTCAGCCGCTCCTGCATGATAAAAATTTCCGCGTTAAAACAAAGCCGAATCCACATTAAATAATCCGGCAACTGCCAAAAGCCATGCAAGTCAAGCAAGTTATATTTTTCATAAGCCTCGCGCCGCACCATTGCTGACGGGTGACATAGACAATTTGCGTTATAGAAAAAATAGTTCAGCCATTCGGCTCGCGAACGATTGGACTTTTCAAAAACATTTTTATAAGAATCGTCCGTTTCAAGCTCGCAAATTTCGCCGCGCTCGTCGATAAACTCAACCAATGTAAAGCACGCCGCATAATTTTCATTGGCGTCGAGAAAGGCAACTTGCTTTTCCAACTTGTCCAACGCCCACGAATCGTCCGAATGATGAACCGCAATATATTTCCCCCGCGCAGAGTTCACCGCGTCGCGAATCGCAAGCACCGGACCGCGATTTTCCGTGTACAGAAAAGTTTTTATGCGGTGGTCGGCGAATCGCTTTATAATCTCGCGGCTGTTGTCCTTGGAGCCGTCGTCAATTATCAAAAGTTCAAAGTCGGTGAACGTCTGATTCAAAACGCTCTCAATCGCCGCCGCCACGTACGCCCCATGATTATAGCTCGTTAAAATCACGCTGACCTTTGGAATCCTTTTAGCCTTCGCCATTACTTTTCTCCTTCATGCCAGATAAATTCGCAATGCAACCCGCCCAACTTAAACCCACGCCGAAGCCCGCAAGCATAACATTTTTCAAGCCCGCCGCGCCGCGACTTTTAATCACTTGCTCAATCGCAAGCGGCACGCTCCCAGAAACTATGTTACCCGTGTCGGTTATGTCATTGTGAAACGGCACGTCGTTAAGCCCCGCCTTGTCGCGCAAATACGTCATCATGAATTTGTTAGCTTGGTGGAAAATGCAATAATCCAAATCGGTGCGCGTCAAACTTGCGGCGGTCAACACGTCGTCGACAAGCTTTGGAATCTCCCTAAGCGTGAAATAAGTTATCGCCATGCCGTCCATAAAGACTTCATAGTTTGAACGGTAATTTTTATTGTCGTCAGTTGCGAAGACTTCAGGATTATCTCGCGGCGGAAATTTGCTCCCGCCAACAGGTATAATCAACTTGTCATAGCGCGAACCGTCCGAGCCAAATACGAACGCTTTTAAGCTCTCGTTATCGCTACCTTCAAGCCAAGTCGCCGTCGCTCCGTCGCCAAAAAGCGGTCGCGTCGACGTGTCCTTGACGTTGATATATTTCGTGTAGACACTAGACGTTAGAAATAAAATTTTCCGCGCAAGCCTCGTTTCAATGAAACTTTTCGCGACCGCCAGCCCGTAAACATAGCCCGAACAACCCAGCGCAATATCCATGCTCCCAACAGATTTTTTCAACCCTAGCCGGTCTTGAAGGTGCGCGGCGGTGTGCGGCATTTGATAATCAGGGTGTTGTGTGCACAGCAAAATAAAATCCGTTTCGTCACGGTCAATATCATATTCGGCAAAAAGTTTTTCGGCGGCATTAAAAGCCAAATCGCCCGCCGACTCGTTCGTTACTATGTGGCGGCTCTTCACGCCGATTTTTTTTATAAAACGCCCGTCGACAATCTCCGAATTGTTTTCAATCGTCGGCGGCAGGTAACTTGCTATCGCCCTTATCTTTGCAAACATTTTCCGCCCTCCTTTTTGAAGTTTGATTCTGTCAATGAAAAATTTTTCCTGCTTTGAAACTTTCTTAAACAAAAAAGCCCCGACAAAAGCCGGGACTAAATTTTCTATGTAAGAACGAATTTTAGTACTGGAATTTCTGCAAGGAGTTCTGCAAGTCTTGAGCAAGGCGAGCAAGTTCATCAGCTGCAGAGGAAATTTCTTCAGCAGAGGCAGATTGTTGCTCGGCCGCCGCAGAAACACTTTCCATTTCCTTGGATACGCCAACGCCTTTTTCCAAAATCTTTTCGGAACGGTCGCGGATAACGAAAGTGAGTTTTTCGACTTCCTTGAGTTCGTTGACCATGTTCTTTGCTTCTCTTTCGACGTTCTGGGAGGCAGTGCTGATACTGTCGAAGGTGGAGCGAAGTCTTTCGACCGATTGAGTACCCGTACGGACAGCGGCGTTACCTTTCTGCATGGAGTCAACCGCGTCTGTGGTATCGGATTGAATGTCACCAATGAGCGTGCCAATTTTCTGCGCGGCTTCTTGTGATTCTTCGGCGAGCTTGCGGACTTCTTCGGAAACGACCGCGAATCCGCGACCATGTTCACCAGCGCGAGCCGCTTCAATAGCCGCGTTCAATGCAAGCAAGTTAGTTTGTTCAGCAATGCCGCTGATAGCCTCGACGATTTGCCCGATTTCTTGCGAACGTTTGCCGAGTTTGTCGACAGTCAAAGCGGAATCATTAACGATTTTTTCAACGCTGATAATCTGATTAACTGCAGTTTCGACAGCTTCAGTGCCGGCAGTCGCTTCGTTATTTGCGGAGGCGACGTGTTCAGCAACTTTGTCAGCGGTCTTTGTCAAATGGTCAATGGAGTTAAGCGCGTTGTTGATAGCGTCCATAGCGTCATTAACATAAGTTTGTTGCTCGACGACTGCGCCCGCCGAATTGGTGACGGATTGGGCAACCTGTTCAGAAGCCTGCGCGGATTGATGAGCACTAGCAGTAAGCTCTTGAGAAGACGCCGCGAATTGGCTTGAAGAATCGCTGGTTTGATGAATCAATTTGCTGATAGCCTGGCGCATTTCGCGAACGGCAAGAGCCATAGCTCCGAATTCGTCGCCGCGGTCAGCGTCAAGTAAATCTGTGCGGCGGAAATCGCCGTCTTTGAGGAGGTGCAAAGCCTGAACCATGTTGCTAAGCGGATTGGTAACAGCTTTGGTAATAGAAATGCTCATGATAATCAAGAGGACGAAGGTACCGGCGAGCGCGATAAACAAATTGCGAACGGAAGCCGCAATGCCTTCGTTACTTTCTTTAATCGTGTTATCAGAATCTTCGTAAGCCTTTTGTTGAATGACTAAGATAGCGTCGCCGCAAGAAACTGCATAGGGCATAACTTCATTTTGATAGAATTCCAAAGAAGCATTTCTATGCGCGGCAATGGCTGTGGTGTCGCCTATAGGGGATTTCATAGTAAACATTTTATCCGCGCCAGATTTGAATTTAGCCCATTCGCGTTGGGCAGCGTCAACCTGCGCACGAGCTTGCGGGTCGTTCTTGATTATTTCTTCGTAAAGTTTCAAAGACTCTTCCAACTCTTTAACGCCGTCGTTGTACTTATCAAGGCGAGATTGATAAAGTGCGGGGTCAACCGTCAAAGGAGCTAAGACAGCTTGAACCTGTGCATAGCGCACAGCGTGACGGCAACGACCGATTTCAAAGATAGCCTTCAAATAAGTTTGGCTGATTTTGTCCAAATCGCTTTGAGCCTGCATAACGGCGAAGTAGCCGACCAGTCCGATAACAATCATACCAATTAGCGCGATAATATTAAGCAAAAGTAACTTGTAAGCGACGCG
>Ga0247609_10003811_pt1 | contig 15198 bp, 16 predicted proteins | sample 172DNAGHGlowgp2_FD_193487 | JGI IMG/M metagenome (GOLD analysis project Ga0247609, IMG submission 193487) | Sheep rumen microbial communities from Palmerston North, Manawatu-Wanganui, New Zealand - 1728 DNA GHGlow gp2 | ecosystem: Host-associated > Mammals > Digestive system > Stomach > Rumen ...
AAAATATAGAGAATGAGAGTGAGATTGAATAATATATATGAGATGAGATGAGTGATGATGAGTGAGTGATGAGTGAGGATGAGTGAGTGAGTGAACATAGAGTGAACGAACATAAGAACGAAGACGAACAAGTGAAGAGTTAGTAGAACGATGAACGACAATGAGAATGGGGTCTGGGGAAGGAGGATCCGAAGATCCTCACTTAGATTGTATACGTTAATTGAACTGGGCTACCTGTGTAGATTCCAGAACGTCCAGCAGTGCCAGAGTACCATCCCAAATCATATCCATATGAACTACTAACAATTCTATTTGCTACTGCATATCCAGTAGTACTAGATTTTAAATAATCATAATATAGAGCCAATGAATATTGATAATGAGCGAAATAGAATGTTGGCGCTTTTGTTATATCATTTGTTGTGTCTATTATTCCTACACTTGTTGATGTAGTAACATTATCTGTATTTCCAACGAACCATAATTCATTATTTTTTATATAACAAATATACCCGCTAGATTTTGCAGGTATAGTTGTATCGGATGTATATGTTTTATTTACTATATTTTGTGCTGTAGTTGCATCTAAAAAGAAGAAGTAATCAGTATTTCCACTCATTGTAGTCGTTGCAGTTGCTGATCTGTCTGTTAATTGATTATATGTTGAATATCTATAACTACTATATGTTGGTCCATTTGATGTATAACAGAACCACCATAAACCAGCATTAAATGTTATTGTAACTGTTGTTTGTCCACCTTGCTTTTGCCAAAGTATATTACCATTACTATCTTCTATCTTTTTAACTTGTTTATTATTGAATTCTATTTCTTTTACCGTTTTCATATCAATTGCCATATAATATCACCCCTATGACAATGTAGTTGTTGTAGTAGTTGATACAGTTGCACCAGTCATTAAAGTAACTGTTTGTGTAGTATCATCTTCAAATGTAAATGTTAATTGAATAGTTGATGGGCTTACAGTACTTGTTGATGTACTTGTAGCAGTAGATGGAATTTCACTCTTTAATGCTACAGTATTATCAATAGATATTGTATCATTTGTAATGTCAATACCTGTACCTGCAGTATATGATGCTCCAAGATTTAATGATGATAAATCAACTAAACCAGTAGCATTTGCATTAATAGTAGTAGTTCCATCTGTGAATGCACAAGGAATAGTTGTATCGCCATTTCTTATGTAACCATTGGATAAAAATTGAGAATTAGTTCCATATGGCATAATAAAGTTATATGAGTTACTAGAACTATCTGGTTGTAATCTGAATCCAACTCTTGCTTTATGTGTATATTCAGATGTATAATTTCCTAATGTAACATATATACCATTATTATTTCTATTAGCTATTTGTAGATTTCCTACTTCATAATTATTATGATCATATGCTGTGAATCCAATTACATCAGAAGTATTTGATTGTTTGAATCCTAATTTCTTAGCACCAGTTAATGTCTTAGTTCCAGTAATCTCTTGATCTGTAGCAAGTGTTACGAAATTACTAGGAGAAGGAATATTAGCTGTTGTATTATTAATTTTTATTGTTGACCAGTATAATGCATCAGAATATGAAGTAGTACCACTAACACTTGGAATAGTAGGTTTATTAGTTAAATCATTATATGAGCCTGATGTTGCAACTGTTGCTAATGATGGTGTATCTGTTAAATCGTTATATGAGCCACTAAATGTGCTATATCCTTGATTTGTTACCCAAGTTTCTGTTGCATATCCTGTTAATGCAGAAGATGTAATATATCCACTATCATTATTTAAATCTGATGTTTTACTAGGAATATTTAAATTGATATTACCAGAACTATCTGCTTTAGTTTTATTTACTGATAATGGTAAATAAATATCACCTGAACTTATAGAACGGTATTTGTCACTACCCTTTGGTAATTTAGCCACATAATTATAATTTGAATTGCCACCATAATATCCTAATGCTGGTAGATAATCACTACCTACTACACCATTAACACTAAATTTCATTACTTTAAGTCTTTCATCTATTTCCATAACACCAATTGGATAATCACTAGATGATTGTGAAGATGCTTTGAATGCTACTGATGCACCTTCATTTTCTGTACTTTGGCAAGTGATTTTATAAGAACCTTTAAATACTTTAGCACCAGTAATTTCTTGTGCTGTATCTGTAGTAACATAATTTGATAATGCTGATGATGTAATATAACCTGCTCCGTTTGTTAAATCAGAAGTATCTGTTGGAATAGTAGGCTTATTTAATAAATCATTATATGAACCAGTTGTAGCAACTGTTGCTAAATCAGATAATTCAGCATAATTTAATAATTCAGCTGCTAAATCAGTTGAAGTAACATAATCTAATAAATCTGTTTTTAAGGCAACAGTATTATCAATTGAGATAACATCTTCATCTGAAATTGTTATACCATCACCTGCTGTATAAGTAGAGCCACCTCCACCCCACTCAGCAGTGGGGTCAGTGTGATGATACTCTAAACTTGTTAAATATTGTAATAAATATCTAGGGATTAAACATTGTTGTTGTTTCTTTGGAAAGTCCATAATATAATACCTCCGTTAATCTAATTGTGTAATTGTTATAGTGATTGCTTGTACTGGTGGATATTGACCGTTAATTGAGTAGTATGAACCATCATATTTTCTCATAAATATTGTTTGACCTGCACCACCCATTGTATAAAGACAGCTATCATCTGTATTGTAAAATATATCCCCAACATTTGTATAACTTAATGCTGTAAGAGGATCGCTAATAGTTCCTGTAGGATATGCTCCTTGGTCAGCATAGAATGTTCTAATAAATCTTCTACTTAAAGTACCAATATTGATAGCTAATTCATATTTACGAGTTTGTCTTTCATCTAAATCATCAAGATAAGCTATTTCATTTACATATGTATCGCTTGATGCATCCTTTTGATATATTCTATTACCGTGTGTAACAAATGTTATATCACCGCCATCAATTGTAATAGTTCCTTTTGATCCAACAGCAGATGTACCAGATAATGTAATATAAGAACCAGATTCTTCACCATCAGTTTCTAATACAAGAGTACTTTTTCTTAATCCTGAATTTAAATGAATTTCTGCCTTACAGTCATCATCTTCATCCCAATCTTCAGATTGTAAATGTTCTACTTGTAAAGTACCATCAACATTGTTATTAGCATCCTTTGTAACAACAACATCAGTATCTACTGAAATAGTTCCATCTGTTGAAACGTTAATACCATTTCCACCAGTAATTGTAGTTCCGCCTTCTCCAATTTGGATATTACCTAATCCTAATATTGAGTTACCATTAATAGTTTTAATATTAGTTCCAGATACTAATGTATCTTGCTTTGTTCCTAATGCTTGTGTAAAACCAGTTGCTAAAGCATCTATAGATAATTCTAAATCGTGTTGAGTTGCATATAAACCCATACCAGCCTTAGTTTGGAATTTAGCATCAGACTCAGCCTTAGTATAAGCGTCTGAAGTAATTCCGCTATTTTTAATTGCATCAATATCTTGCATATTCTTTTGAACTTGCTCTTGAAGATTTCTATATTCTTTTCCATTAATTGTTATCATCTTTGGTATCCTCCTTGCTTTTATCAGCTAATTCAGTCAATTCCTTGATTTGCTCATTTAATTTTAATACTTCTTCTGCCATTTCAGCTCTTTCTTCATTGGTAATTTTACCATCAGATTTAGCTTGTTTATACATTTTAATTAAGCGCCATAGTGTTAATATAATTCCTACAATACCAGCAATTATACATACAATTAACTGAATTGTTTGTAAAAATTCATTTGTTTGAGCAACTGTTGATATAGCCATTAATGCTCCACAAACACCTTCACCTGCATAACTTTTCATATTAATCACCATCCTCGTCTTCAAATAATAAAGCACCTGGTCTTACAAATTGCTTGAATAACTTTGCAAATCTATTAATGAATTCAGATGTTACATCAGTATCTAGTAAATCCCATAATTGCATATAAGCATCCATTTTAGATTTCTCATAATTAGTAACATTTTGGTCATTTACATATTGTAATTCTGGTTGTCTAGTAGTTGTTGAAGTACCTTCTGATGATATTTCACCAGGATTAAATGCGTGGTTATATATTGCTTTAGAACCAGATAATATATCAGTTTCTTGTAAACCACGTAAAATTGACTGAATATCAAGTCTTTTTTGCCAAGTTGGTCCATATTGCCATATTACTCCGAAAAGCTTGTATTTGAACATATTTTCATCGTAGTTGGCTATTGGTGAGTTACCATATCTAGCATATAATAAGTAATATAATATTTCTAGATTATCATCATTAATTGCATCCTTTAAAGGGCTGCCTTTATAATCTACCTTAAATGTATTATAATCTGGAAATATTTCAGTAAATATCTTTGTAGCATACATATTAGTCATTATTATCACCATCCTCTGATTCAATACCAGTATTTGATGAATCATCGTTTCTATCGTATTCTAATCCATCACCATCTGTATCAGCGCCTATAATATTTTCAGCAGGTTCACACCAGATACCTAAACCCCAAATAGAGTTTACAATATTACAGAAGTTTTGTCTAATTGATAAACCATCTTGTAATACTAATCCTACTGGACCACCATTGATATCAGCTTCAGATTGTAATGTATGTGCTTTCTTTTCGAATAAACCACCATTATCAATACCATATGTAGATAATCTAAGGTTTTCGATTGCTTGCATTGCAAGTAAATAATCTTGAGCATTTGTAACTGTTCCATTTGTTAATTCTTGGAATTCAACTGAACCAACAATTGGAATATAAGGATTACAATGTAATGCTGCATTTGTCATATTTCTAGCACCTTCAGCAACTGATGCTTCTTGGTCTGCATCTTGTACACGAACACCTTTAATACCAGTACCCATTAATAATGCAGTACGCATAAATGGAATACAATCAGATTCAACATCTAATATAGAATCATTTAAATTAACTCTTGGTATAATTGTTTGAGACATTTGCTTTGTATAATCGTGTAATAATACTGCAGAATTTGTTATATCAGCTTCTTCAAGTGTTTCTGGCATTTTAATACCATATACACAGTTTAATTTAACATTTGCTAAATATTCTGCTTGTGCCTTACTATTTTTATCATCTGTTCCAGAAGTCATTGGAACTGGATGAATTGTATTAAATCTTCCGTAGAAGTCGATAGTTCCATCTAATGCATATGGCATAAAATAAAACTCATCTAATGCTTCTAAATAGAAAAATGCTAATTGACCTTTATAATATAATAATCTTTCAAGTTCTTGAGATGTGATATTACAAGGTAAATTATACCATATATATCTATTTACAGCATCTTGTTCATCAACAATTCTTAATGCCTTTTTAATATCTTCCTTTGTTGCACATCTTGAACTACCAAATTTATATGGTAATCCAGTTTTAGGATTGATACCAGCTTGCATTAATAAATCTAAATCAGGTATATTTGGCTTTCCCATATTATTTACCTCCATTTAATTTATCTAGTCTAGTATTAAGGTTTATTCTTGCTTCATTAATAGTTCTCATCATATCTAATTTATTTTGATATGATTCCATTGCCTTTTTATACATAATAGCATCTTTAGACATAGATGTATATGGCTCTTTATATTGAGCATTTAAACCACCATTTTTAAGTTCTTCATCCATCATACCTGTTACTTCAGCATATCTTTGTGATGAATCCTTTAATTTTTCATTTAAATATGCTTCTTTATCTGTTACAACTTCTGTAGTCGATTCTCCAGTTTCAGGATTAAAAGCGTGATTAACAATAGGACTTTTTGCCATTTCTTTTTCTATTTCAGAATTCAACTTTTTCTCTTTTATATCTAAATCTTTCTTTTCAGTATTTAAATTTACTTTTTCAGCTTCATTTGCAATTTTCTTCTGATTTGAAAGATGTTTACCAGCCACTAGGGCACCAGAAATGGCACCCATAGAAGCATTAATGTTGTTTTGTATTACACCCATTATAAGTATACCCCCTTTAATAATTCATTATTTAATTCATTTAATTCGAAAGAACCGAAATCACCATTATATCTAATAATATTAGCTCTTACGAAACCAGTCATATTTATTGGACCACAGAAGCCTGCAGACATTCCATTATATTCAATATATTTAGATAGCAATTCCTTTTCTTGGTCTGTACAATCATATTTCTCTATAAATGGAACGTATTTACTGTTTGCATTTAATGAACTTGTCTTTTGTAAAGTATCTGGTTTTGCTTTAATATTCTCAAGATTAAATCTGAACATATCCTTTTTAAAGTTAATTGCTTCATCTTGTCTCTTTTGAACATTTTGATAATCGGCAATTCCACCAAATAAAGAGCTTACACCACCAACGATTGCTCCAGCAGCAGCACCATAGCCACCACCAATCATACCACCAGCAACAGCTCCAGATGCGGCACCAGTTACTGTACCACCAAGAATAGACCAACCTGCTTCTTGTTTTTGAATTGCAAATTCCTTTTCCATAGAACTTACTTCTCTAGAGAAAGATTCTGCATATGATTTATTTTGAATTTGGAATTCAATCCAGTTATTACTTACTTGTGATAATGAGAAATCTCCTGCTAATATTAATCCTCTATTATCATTGAAATCTCCACCGTATAATCCCTCAAACTTAGGAGCAACTGCAATAAATGGATTAAATGGTTTATATGTACAAGCAATATTAATTGATTTAATACCATCATTTTTAGCTGGACTCATTTCAAATACTGATGCATAGTTTGGACTACAGAATCTTACAAATTCTGTTTCATTTTGTATTTTCTTATTAGTTATATTAAATAATGATGAAATTGATTTCTTTCCATTATATAATACATCGTCAATAGAAAACTTAAATGATGATGTTTTTGGATAAACAACAATGCCACTATAATATGTACTATTGCTAACTTTTCTATAAATCCAATCATAGTCAGTATGCTCAGTCCATTTTTCTGTTGAATTGTATGGGAATACTAATTTATTTGTATTTGTGCCTGAAACATAATTATATCCAGCCCATTCAACAGGGCAATAAGGTAATAATTGTATATCATATAATTTAGAACCAAGTCCTATAATCATATTTTGAACTAATGTTAATACAATATCTTTAGATACTGGTCCTCTGTCTGTATTATTATAACTTATAGTTATATTTGGAGCATCCTCAGTTACATTTGGTAGAGGAATAGCAAACATTCTATATGGTGCATCTGTTAATTTATTTGATGATGTAGTCATTTGGAATTCAACTGAACCAGTTGATGCATCTGTTATATTCTCTGCATTTAAATAATATCTATTCCAAGTATATGAATAAGATGCTTTACCATCATTTTTAATATCACCAGAATAGTAACTTTGGAATCTATTAACTAAATATTGTGTTAATGTATCATTTACGTTTGATTTTGTATTTGAACCTGTTCCATTTGCAGTAAATGTAATATAATATATACCATTTGAGAATTTAACTTTTTTACCATTTAAAGCTGTTAAATTAGTTATATCATTTGCTGAAATTCTATCAGATTCAGTTATATTTTGTTCTAATCTTATATTAGCAGTATTCCAATTAATCCAACTAGATCTATTAGCACTTTTAACAGTATTATATGTTGATGTTGAATATCTAATAGTTTCATTATTTGTTCCAATACTTCCTGATTGCTGAGAAAATGAACTGCCTGATCTATTTTGATGTGCAAATCCACCAGAATAACCACCTTCCCACCAATCATTAGCGTGTGAAATAACTAATTCAGTATCAGTAATATTGAAATTAGATTTTAAATCTTTTGTTAATTTACTATTATATGTCCATTCTTCAAAAGTCTGTGTACTTAAATCAACATCATAATCTTCTGATAAAACTATGTGATGTTCACCAGTATAATCAACAAGTGCATCATTTGAAACATACCCTACAATCCAAGGGCACATTGTTCTATCATAGATAGGTATTTCAGCCTTTTTAATTTGGTTATAAGAGAATGGCTCTTTATTATATATTAATGGATTTGATTCATTAACATAACATCTATCAATATTTGCAACACAATTTAATAAATCATTATATCCATCAGATACTAAATCTCTTTTAAGATTTAATTTATATTGTTTATTTCTTATTTTATCTGATTCTATTACGAACCATCTATATGAAATTGATGCGTCTGTATTGTAATCTTTACATACAGCTTTTCCATAAAAAGTATCAGGACTAGATGCACTTATTCTAATACCCCAAACAGTTTCATTATTTTGCCATCCTAGGTTATTTAAGAATGACATATTTATTATTTCATCATAAGCAGTAAATGTAAAGTTATTATTATCAGACCAAACATTAACAGTAACACCATTTGGTGTAAGTATTTTAATAGAAAATTTATCAAATTCCCAATTACCTTCGATATCTAAATCAACGAAGCTATAATTATCATTATGATAATTTCCTATCTTTGATAAATCTAATACTTTTGTTTCAGAATCATAAAAGCCTTCTTCAATTATATCATCTAAATTATCTACATTAAAAACAATTCCTGTACTATTAGTTATTTTAAATAACTCTATGTTACTTTCTAAAAAGGCTGGTACATATGCTCTTGGCATATTTTCTAATTCTACCATATAATTTGGGAACCAATCTTTATCCCAATTGACAACTTGATCTGTATAAACAAAGTCTTTTCTATCAAAGTTGATATTGCTTATAATAATCTTGTCATAATCAACCAAATCTTTATATGATTTAGGTCTCTTGATTATTCTATTATAATAATTACAATAATCTTTTAAAAAACATAATATTGCCATAATTATACCTCCTTTATGGATAAAAGAGCATAGGAGTCGAACCTATGCCCTTTTCTTGTTAAATTGCCTTAACAGTAATTAATGGATAATTCTTTAAGTAAGTTAAAGTATTATGACCGAATGTTAAGTAATGGTTTTCAGTTAATGAGCGTGGGTTGAAGAAACTTGTACCAGTTTCGAAAGCAGACATATATGGAGGTAACTTAGTAACTACTTTGCAGATTACTGTATCGTCTTCTACATATACTTCAGCTTCTTCGAAATTCTTGTTAGTACCAACTGTAGCACCATTAGGAATTTCATCACCAGGGAATAAATGATAAGCTTTATTAGAAATAGTAACTTCTTTTTCAGTCTTAACACGTAATGTACCCTTAGTATTATCGTATTCACCATCGGCATTGATTACTTTACCAGAACCCTTATCACCAGCAGCTACTGCTCTACCGAAGTATCTAGCTGGTAATGCATCACCAACGAATACAGATTGTAATGCTTCATCGTGGAAAATTGAAGGTAAATCGATTTTCTTAATAGCATTTAAATATTTAGCATTCCAAATAACTTTGATTTCAGAATCACCATAAGATCTTAAGAAACCATAGTCATTGAAATCTCTTGTATAGTCAGACATTTCAGTGAATAAGTCAGCCATACCTTTAGCAATATTTTCACCAGCTGAGTTATTGTCAGCATCAATGTCAATTTGCTTAATTTGTTTACCAACACTAGTTTCAGTTGTACCAATGAATACATTATATAATGTACCATCATAAATTTTCTTAGTTTCGCTCATCCATCCTAACATAACACTATTGAAAGATGCGAATGTTCCTTCATCAGCGAATGCTCTCTTTGTTAAATAGTTATCAACAGTTAATCTAATTTGTCTGAAGATATCTAATTTAATTGCTTGTACTTCAGGATCTTCAGCTCTATCTAATGATAATAGATTAGAAGCTTCAGCATCGTTGCCCCAAGCTACAGATTTTAATACGTCTGTTGCGTAGTAAAGTTTTGTATCTCCATAAAGAGTACCGTCAACTCTAGCCTTATCTACTAAAGTTTGATGTTTTGATACATTGTCAGCAAATACTTGCTGAGAAATGATCATATTAGCTAATGTATTATAGATTTCATTAGCAGTTAATGTAAATGCACTTTGATATTGTGATGGCATAATTTTAATCCTCCGTTATTTTTTCATACTTGTGTCTTTGACACGTCTTTGATATTCGTTTAGAAAGACATTTGGATCCCCTTCAGCATTATCTACCATTTCCTGCATAATAGTAGCTACTTTTTCTGCAGTGGCATAATCCGCTTGTGTTGCGTTTACTTTTGAACCTTGTGGAACAAATGGGTCTTCGTCTCCTCTTTTTAATAAGGCACTACGTAACTTAAGTACTTTATCCCAGTATGCTAAATTAGTTAGACCTTCATTATGTAAAATGTCGTGTCTTAATTCATCAATACTTTCAGAAAGCACTTTGTTTTTTGGTTGAATTTCTTCTCCGTTGATAAGAGATTCAAGTAGCTTCTTATTCTCAGCGCGTAACGAATCATAAGCGCTTTTATCTACAGTTGTTTGTTTAAGATTTTTAATCGCTTCAATATAATCTTCAGCAGTAGTTGTAGATTGAGTATCTGCTGTTTGGTCGTTAATTAATTCATCATTCATAAATATACCTCCTAATCTTAATTAACTATATATAACACGCGTGGGGTCACCTATACTTAATAGATTGAGCTGCTAACATACACACTAGCCTGGTTCCTCTTCGGACTTGCTTCCAGTAACTAGGTTATCTATAATATAAGTACAGAACGCTGCGGGTTAAACTATTGTTTCTTTATCAATGAAAGTTGATTATTAAATCTTGTCTGAGTAATTAAATCTTTGAACATAAATGCTCTTACATCAGACCTTTCAATGACTGAATCACGCATCTCTGGAGTAAATGTATCATCCAGATATCTTTTCATAGCAATACTAGGTTTCTTTTCACCATTATAAGGACAAATTACATTTTCGTCCCAAACAGTGAACCAATCACTATGACTTTTACTAAATTTGATAATTACTGAAGGTCTTAATAATCTCTTCTTATATACTAAACTAAAGTCACGAATGGCTTTATTAGTAAAGTTAGCAGTTTGAGAGCCTTTCTCTAATTCATTTGCTAATGCTGTTTTACGACGTTCATTATAAGCATCCGTATTAGGGATGTAATCAATGACACAATTTCTTGAACGTAGCTTATAAACACCAAATTCAATTGGAATAAAGGAAAAACCTTCTGATAAAACTTCTGCACATTCCTCAGTTGTATTGGCAATCATAAATATTCTTACGCCTTTATATTGAGAACGACAAATGTTTTCAACTAACATTTTTAATTGATACATAACACTAAATGTTCTTCTTTGTGATGCTTCAAATTGAAACTCATCAATAATTATATTGCAACCTTTAAATGTTGCTGCATCATATAAAGCAGAACCCTTTAAGTTATGTGCAGTAGATAAAGCATATACTTGGCATAATACTTCATCATCTAACATAACAAAATCTCCTCTTACAGACATTCTGTCTTGCATTTTATATTTCTGAAATAGTAATGGTTCAAACATACGAGCACCTTTATTACTAAGCATTTTCTTAGTAGATGCTTCGTTTAATCTTATCCAATAAAATGGAACACCGTGGTTAATTTTCTGATTTAAGCAATAGTCTTGTACGGAATATGACTTACCACGCTCTCTGGCTCCTAATAAGAAGAACCAGTGCGCCCAGTCATTTCCTAATAATGAACGTATTGTATACCATTGTTTATTTTGATATAGTCTACGTTTTTCTTCAGCACTCTTTCTCAGGCGTGCTCTTTGTGTAAATATATTAGCCATTATTCGCTACCAAATATATATTGAGATATTAATTGCTTAGTATCAGAAACAGACCATCCATCATTGATAAAACTATTATAAGTGTCACTTATTTGTTGACCATATGTTTGTACGAAATCTTCGTGTGACATATATTTTATATCATTCCATTTTAGTTTAGGATTATGTTTTTTAAGTTCAGTTTCGTAGAAATCCTTTCTACCAATTAATTCTCTAGAAACACGTCCATATTTATGTCTATCCATTACGTCTTTAATTATTTCTTTATCAGATTTATTTGAATATCCTTGAATATTATCATAGAATTCTTGTTTTGATAATATACTACCTTCATACATAGTTCTTTTAATTGATTTCTTTGCTCTATTAAAAGCTGTTACATATTTACTATATAAATCACCTTTTGGTCTACCTTTATTTGCCATATCCAATACCTCCAACGATACCGTTTTCTGTTAATTTAAACACAATGATATCATTCTTATAAATGTCACCCCAAGACCATTCATCTCTAGATTTAATAGTATCTAATCTAGTATATCCTCTTACAACTGGATGATATTTACCATCTTCAATAAATTCATATGCTCCAGCTGACTTAAATCTTATGTGACAATTAATGTGATCATTTTCCCATTGACCAACATTTTTTCCTTCACCTTCACCGTGATAAACTTCACCACAATACCAAATACCATCAGTATTGTAAGCTAATACGGTTCTGCCTGAATCTTTTAAAGCTTGTGCAACACGTCTAAGTCTTGCATTATTATTATTAATAGCATCTCTTGATAATGCTGCATATTTATAACCAACCCATTTAGATTGCATAAAACCAATAGAATAGTTTAAAATAGCTTTATAAATAGGATTTTCTTTTCTTTTATTGTACATCATTTCAATAACAGGTTTAAATTCAGGATGTGTAATCATTAATCCACCTGGATAACTGTTATGGAAATCAATATGATGTGCATTTTTAAAGCCATTATGGTCTTCTGTTGAAATAAACATATTTCTTTCCATTTTAATCATTGGCTTTTCAATTTCTTGTTTAACTTCTTCACCATTATCAACAGCATAATCGTCTAAATTAATACCATTTTCTGATAAAATCTTTTTAAATTCATTAAATGCTTTTCTACCAGACATTGATTTTGCATCATCTGTTTCAGCTAATTTAGGTCTGAATTGAAGTCTATAATAACCAAATTCTGTTAAAATTAATAATTCTGCACCAGAAATAGAATATGTATAATCATATGATGGTAATCTAATAAAACGTGATCTTGAAATGCCACCAGATTTAGTTCTATGAACTTTCTCTGTTACATTTTCTTTTAGGTAATGTAAAATTTTATTAAATTTTTCAGCATTTTCAATATTAGGTGTTAATAATGAACACTTAATATTAACATAATTTACTGGTTTATTATTATTAAACACAGTAAATTGGAATTCCTTTAATAATTCTTTTAATTGTTCCATATGTTTTCCTCCTCGTTCGGTTTACACTGCACTATTAAGTTTGGACGCGTCCAGTGCAAACCAAACTTAGAATAGATATGGAAGGTATTATGAATATAGAGACTAAGGAGATAATCCCTATAATGAATTGTTGTTTCAATTATTTTAAATTAATTCGAAAATGTCTTAATATATGCGGAAGCTTCTTCTCTAGTCATATTTTTGACACGTTCTAATTCCTCTTGTTCTAATACCATTCCATTTTCTTGGTATAATTTTGCTAAATAAGCAATTTGTTTTGATGTTGCTTTCTCAGTTGAACTAGCATTTATTTTCTCTTGTTTAGGAGCCTTAAATTGCTCTTTTAATGACTTTTTAGCATAGTCATTATCTCCAAATGATTCTAGGATAGAAACACGCGTATTCGCGATAATTTGCCCTATTTCAGAATAATCTGAAATCTCCACATCCTTAATATAAACTTCTTGATACATTTCTGTTACCTTAATATCTACTAACATAATTATTATACCTCCTTGTATGTCCAATAGAATCCATAAGCAAAATTGCTTCTATGTTTATCATTTTCCTTTAATGCATTACATAAATTACTTCTTAATGCATATTCACTCTTTGTCTTAGTATATCCATTATTAATTAAATAATTAGATGCTTCAACACTCGATTTAAATTCTAATACAATAGTATTATCCTTTGATTTAGCTATAATTCTTTTACCATTCTCTCTTGACTTCAAATTTTCCTGATGTGGTATAGCTCTTAAGTTTTCTAGTCTATTATCATCAGTTATCTTATTAATATGATCAACATCTAATGGACTATGGATATTATCAATTAATCCAAAAGCATATGCTATAATTCTATGTTTTGATGTTTGATAAAATTTACCATCAACAGTTCTAAATGCACCTTGTAAATAGCCATAGCCATTTGAATTATATTGATTTTTACATATTTCAGTTAAGTTAAGTGGTACAAATGAACTCTTTTGTGTATATCTATACATTTTACCATCACTTGAACAAATAACATTTGCATTAGGTACAGTCTTATATCTAATACCATTAATTTCAATATCAATTCTTTCATATAATTTTTTCATAATATCACCTCTAATCAAAAATTAATTCATATCCATCACGGTCAATCCAGGCTTTACGATGAGTTGTTATTCCATCAATACCTGTAATTTTAATACCATCACAATGATATACAAAATCTTCAAAATTACCATTATCTCTAATTATATATGCACATTCTAATCCATTATAATTAGCAAACTTATTTAATTCTTCATTTTCCCATTCTGTTTGATCTTGTGTTGGGAAGAATCTACATATACGTTCACCCTTTTGAACTCCATTTTTAATAACGAAGAAGTATACATCTGCATTGATCTTGTTAAATCTAACATATTCAACACCAATATTAGCATCTTCTCCATCTAAAATTCTCTTAATTTTGTTTGTCATAATAATACCTCCACGCTCAGTTTATAGTCGAGAGCTAGACTTCATATCTATAATAAATTGTTAGGTCAAATATTATTTAAAATAAAATACAATGACATCACAATTTTATTATCAATTAATTGTTGTATGAAATATTTTAAAAAATAATGACCAGTGTAAAAATCTATCAATAAGTATAAAGTGGTGCTATGCACTTCAATGACGCTCTCTCATCTCCTCCTTCCCCAGACCCCATTCTCATTGTCGTTCATCGTTCTACTAACTCTTCACTTGTTCGTCTTCGTTCTTATGTTCGTTCACTCTATGTTCACTCACTCACTCATCCTCACTCATCACTCACTCATCATCACTCATCTCATCTCATATATTATTCAATCTCACTCTCATTCTCTATATTTT
>Ga0247609_10003813_pt1 | contig 15192 bp, 7 predicted proteins | sample 172DNAGHGlowgp2_FD_193487 | JGI IMG/M metagenome (GOLD analysis project Ga0247609, IMG submission 193487) | Sheep rumen microbial communities from Palmerston North, Manawatu-Wanganui, New Zealand - 1728 DNA GHGlow gp2 | ecosystem: Host-associated > Mammals > Digestive system > Stomach > Rumen ...
AGTCACTAAAGACGGCGGCGACGTCGACGCCATCACTGCGGCCACCATCACCTCGAGAGCTTTCTCGAAGGCGGTCGACAAGGCTTACCAAGCTTTCATGGCCAATAAGGCACAATTCATGAACAACGCTCCCGCCAAGGAAGAAGCTCCCGTCACGGAAGCCACTCCCGCCGAGGAGAACAATGAAACGGAAGGAGGACAAAGCAATGAGTAACAACCTGCAAACCTTTACCAAAGGTCTCATCAAAGAAAACCCCATCCTGGTGCTGCTGTTGGGCTGCTGCCCGACCTTGGCAACGACCACCAGCGCCATCAACGGCATGTCGATGGGTTTGGCCACCACCTTCGTGCTGGTGCTGTCAAATATCTTCATCTCCCTGCTGAAGGGCTTCATCCCCGACAAGGTGCGTATCCCATGCTTTATCGTGGTCATCGCCTCCTTCGTGACGGTGGTGCAACTCGTCATGCAGGCATACGTGCCCGACATCTATGAGACACTCGGCCTCTTCATCCCCCTCATCGTGGTGAACTGCATCGTGCTGGGTCGCGCTGAGGCTTTCGCCTCGAAGAACCCCGTATGGCCTTCACTCTTGGACGGCCTCGGAATGGGTTTGGGGTTCACCCTCGCCCTGACGCTGTTGGGCTGCATCCGTGAGTTCCTGGGCAGCGGCTCCATCTTCGGCTTTACCATCCTGCCCGAGACGGCCAACATCCTGGTGTTCATCCTGCCTCCTGGCGCCTTCATCTGCCTCGGCTTCGTTATCGCTATCGTCAACAAACTCAAAAAAGAAAGTCACTAAGCCATGAAATACCTCATCATTATCTTATCGACCATCTTGGTCAACAACGTGATCTTCTCCCAATTCTTGGGCATCTGCCCCTTCCTGGGCACCTCTAAGAAGACCTCGACCGCATTGGGTATGGGCGCAGCCGTCATCTTCGTGTTGACCCTGGCTACCCTCGTGACATGGCTGACGAACCAGTACATCCTGATTCCCTTGAAGCTGACCTTCTTGCAGACCATTGCCTTCATCCTCATCATCGCTGCTTTGGTGCAGATGGTGGAGATCATCCTGAAGAAAATCAGTCCGTCACTGTACACCGCTTTGGGCGTGTTCCTGCCGTTGATTACGACCAACTGCGCCGTCCTCGGCGTGTCTCTGACCGTGGTCACCAAGGAGTTCAACTATGGTGGCGTAGCTCACATGTTGAGCCTCGGCGAGTCCATCGTCTATGCCGTCGGCATCGCCCTCGGCTTCGCCATGGCCTTGGTCATCTTCGCCGGTATCCGTGAGCACATCGACCTGATGGAGCCTCCCAAGGGCATGAAGGGTACCCCTATCGCCCTGATTACGGCTGGCATTTTGGCCTTGGCGTTTATGGGATTTACGGGGATCGTGTGATTCTATATGGCTTCGCGGCCGTGCAGGCTATCCGGTCTGTATGGCCGCGGGGTGCCATGCTTGAAAGCAGGGACTCACGTCGCCTGCTTACTGATGTGTCGTCCCTACGGGACTAAACCGAATAAAAGAGCTGCCACAAGGTAGCTCTTTTTTTCCCGCACTACCCACTTTCAGCCCCCGAAGGGCATGAAAGGCACGCCTATCGCACTCATCATCCTTGCCATGGCGTTCATGGGCATAACGGGCGTGGTTTGACGGAAACGCATTTTTGCCTTTTAGTGTGTTTCACATAGGTTGCCAAATGAGTGCAACATTACTTATCCACATTGATTTCAATCCCAAAAAAGTGGCATTAAGCCGCTTTTTTTTGTCTTTTTTTCAACTTTTTCCCCATTTAAGGTGTTATTATTCGGGAATTTGTGTACATTTGTCGGTTGAATTAGATTATAATCGATAAACAATATCACTTTATGAACAAGATTACGAGAATCCTTTGTGTGGCCATGATGCTTCTGGTCATGCCGTTGAGACAGTTTGGACAACAGCCCCAACAAACCAAGTTAACACAATACAACTTCCACAATGTGGAGTCTATTGAGGAACGTGTGTTCATATTGCATTCCATCCAAGAAAGCGACCTGTTTTTCTACAGGCTCAGTCAAGACGAAAACATGCTCGACATTTATTTGTCGGACGATTACACTTGTGAGGAGTCAAACCCCAATTCTGACTTCGACGCATTTCTTGAGACGATAGAAATCGGATGGATGGCCCACTGCAACTTGGACAAGACAGAGCGCGGCAATCTGTTTGTGGAATGGCGATACCAACTTGAGGATCCCGTCTTCTTGGCCATCAATGAGGACTTCCACCGCCAGCTCCGGGATGGAAACTCCACTTGCGATGGTGCCGAGCCTTTCTGCACTAACAACGGTTTGTACCAATTCCCCGCAGGCGTGAATGCAGGCAATCTTGGCTCACAGATCGCACCTTATTATTGTCCTGGATTTGTACGTCCTAACGGGGAGGGCACCTCTTCGTGTCTATATACAACCCCTAACCCAGCATTCTATTACATGCAGATTGACCAACCTGGCAATCTCAACATCAAAATCAACAGTACGCCAAGATACGATATCGATTTCGACTGTTGGGGTCCTTTCAGCGACATCAACACTGCATGTAGCCAACTGTCGTGTAGCAACATAGTTGACTGTAGCTATGCTGGAGGCAGCAATGATGAGCACTGCCATATCAACAATGCCCAGACCGGACAATACTATATCCTTCTGTTAACCAACTACGGCAACTCAGCTTGCAACATCAACTTCGAGAATATCGGCACTGGCACCACCAACTGCGGCATTCTGCCTCCATTGGTCGATGGTCATGGTCCCTACTGCGTGGGTGAGACCATCCAGTTGACCGCTCAAGGTCAAGCAGGCGCCACCTATAGCTGGACTGGTCCTGGCGGTTTCACCAGCACCCAACAAAACCCCACCCGTCCGAACTGCACCTTGCAGATGGCCGGGCAATACACCTGCACCATCACCGTGGGTGGCCAAACCAACAGCGCCACCACCAATGCCGTTGTCATCTATCCCCAGCCTACGGCTAACTTCAACTTCACCTCGGTATGCCGTGGCACGCCGACACAGTTCACCAGCACCTCCACCACCAACCCCAGTGGCCAACAAATCCAAAGCTACCAGTGGAACTTTGGCGACGGCCAGACCGGGACGGGGCAAAACGTCACGCACACCTATGCCAACCCAGGCAACTACCCTGTGACGCTCACTACCTCCTGCGGCAATGGACATTGCACCAGTACCAAGACCCAAAGTGTGCCAGTGTATGCCGCCCCAGTAGCCTCAGCCATGGCCCAACCCAACACCGTCATCTATGGTGGCGTGTCGACCCTCACCGCAAACGCCGGTGCTACAGGCTCGTTCAACTTCCATTGGGAGCCTGCCAACATGGTCGTCAACGCCAACGCACAGACCACACAGACCGTACCGTTGACCTCCTCGCAGACCTACACTGTAACCGTCACCAACCCCCAAGGCGGATGCAACAGCACAGCCCAAGTCACCGTCAGCATGGAAGGCTCCAACATGACCGCCATGGCCTCTGCCGATGCCTATGAGCTCTGCGAAGGCGAGTCGACCACACTCCATGCCCAAGCCTCGGGCGGCACTGGCAACTACACCTATACATGGAGTCCAGCCAACACGCTTAACAACGGCAGTATTGCCGACCCCGTGGCCACCCCACCCGTTGGCGTCACCACCTATACCTGCAACGTGAGCGACGGCATCACCGGGCAGAACGTCAGCGTCAACGTCATGGTCCACCCCAACACCGAATCCGACGTCTACCAAACCATCTGCGAAGACGACACCTACAACTTCTTCGGCCAAGATTTGAACACGCCAGGCGTATATAACCACACCATCGAGACCCAATATGGCTGCGACAGCACCATCCATCTCCATCTGGACAACTGGCAAGTGTATGAGACGCCCATCACGCGCCATTTCTGCCAAGGCGAAAGCTACCAATTCTTCGACCAAAGCCTTTCGGCAAGCGGCATCTATTACCACACACTCGAGTCGATGCACGGCTGTGACAGTGTCATCAAGCTCAACCTCATCCAAGACCCAAGCTACGAAATATTCCTCACCGAGTCGACCTGCGAAGGCGGCCCTGGCTATTACTTCTCCCCCCTGGACCTCTACCTCCAGCCTGGTGCCTACACGCTTGACTTCGAAACCACCGCTGGCTGCGACAGCACCGTGCTCCTCCTTGTTGAGGAATCGGAATACAACTCCAAGACCTACAACATCTCCATTTGCGACACCCAATACACTTGGCCTTCAAATGGAGTCACATATTATGAGTCAGGGACCTATTACGACACCCTGTCATTCCCGAATTCATGCGACAGCACGGTCATGCTCCTCCTCGAACTGAGGCCTAGTTTCGTCACCGAAGAGACCGTCACCAGCTGCGACACCTACCGCTGGAAGAATGATGCCTACAACGTCGACATGACCTTTGAAGAAAGCACAGTACACACACATCAATATGTGAACAGTTACGGTTGCAACAGCGAAGTGACCCTATACCTTACTATCAACGACCACGATGACATCGAATATACCCTTGAAGAAAGTGAGAGCTGCGACGAATACTTCTGGGATCCCAAAGGCCTTGAGATCATTTACACCGACCATGAAGATCCTGTCTACAACATGTCTGGCGTTTATCACCGCACCTACAAGAACCAATCGGACTGCGACAGTTTGGTGACCTTGCACATGAATTTCGAGTACACACCTCACCCCACACCCATCTACCCCATGGATGCCACTAACAGCGCTCCACACTGGGTAGTGACCGCCACCGAGTTCCAAATCAACTCATACGACTTCAACCTGTGGGACGAGAACCCCAATTGCCATTGGGATACCGTCACCTGGACCTGTGACGAAGCTCCCGAATGGGTACTTGAGCCTTTTGGCGACAAAGCCAAGTGCTGCAGGGTCTATGTGCTCAACCATGTTGATGACACCATCTGGCTGAAAGCACATGCCTTCAACCGCTGTGCACCAAGCGAAGGCATCGAGCAACGCTATTGGCTGCTTAGTTCCTTCTATGGTGTTGAAGAAAACGAAGCCTTATGCGAGCTCTGCAACTTCGACGTGATCCCCAACCCCAACAACGGACAGATGACACTCAACTTCGAACACCTTACCGGCACCGTCGATGTGAGAGTATACGACATGCGCGGCATACTCATCGACCAATTCAAGACCTACAACGGCAACGGCCCTGCGCAGTACACCTACAATATGAGGGCCAAGTCTGACGGCATCTACTTCTTCGTGGCCACCGGCAAGGAAGGCACCGTAGCCAAGAAGGTCGTCATACGAAAATAAGCAAACAAACATTTAACAACAAACCATTGTATTTTTCATAATGAAAGCACTTAAACAAGTTTCCATCGTCCTATTCTTTTTGCTCTGCATGCCTTTGAAGCACTGGGCACAAACACCCTATAGACAATACGCCGAAGAAGGCGTCGTGTTGAACTTCTTCGAGATCAAGAAGGTCGACTTCAGGTTATACCTTCTATATAATATAGGCATGGACGAACGGTTCGCGATGCTCGCCGAGGAAGACTATGGACAATTCGTCGTCAACCCGGGCACGGCACCCATCAACGGCAGTTTCATCGAAGCTTTCGACTCGTTCTATAACGACACCTATGCCGATTTCGAGCTCCTCTCGAAGAACGACATCTTCGAGCGCTTCCCCACTTGGAAGGCAAACGTCTCTCCATTCCATTTCACTTCAATCATGATGGACCTCATTACCAGCCGAGTGCCCACCATCAACAACCACTGCGTCGACTCCGACCCCTTCTGCACCTCAGATGTTATCACCTTCGATGCTGCCCAAACCACCCAAACGGCTGAACAACTTGAAGGCGCAACCTTCGACGACGGCTGCATCGGCAATTCGTACAACCCTTCGTGGTACCACATGAGAATTAACAATCCTGGACAGTTCATCATCCATGTGGAAGGACGCGACCCCACAACCTCCGAAGAAAGAGACGTTGACTTTTGCATGTGGGGTCCATTTGATGATCCTACGGCTCCCTGCGTGGCGCAACTAACAAGCGGAAAAATCATCGACTGCTGTTATTCAGGACACTACGACGAGGATATTTATCTTGGTTACCCCGAAGAGGATCACCACCATCACTCATCGAGCCATGGTACCATCAATGTGCTCATGCCCGAAACCGGACAATATTACATCTTGATGATTACCAACTACTCGCAACAGCCTTGCACCATTTCGTTCACCAAGACCGAGAACTCAGGCCCCGGCACCACCGACTGCGGCATCCTGCCTGGCATCGCCACCAACGATGGCCCCTACTGCGTGGGCGACGCCATCAGCCTGACCGTGACCACTCAAGCCGGAGCCACATACGCATGGACGGGTCCCAACGGCTACACCTCGAGCCTCCAGAACCCAGTCATCCCGAGTTGCACTTATGCAATGGGCGGCACCTACACCTGCGTGACCACCGTCGACGGCGAGACCACTTCGGGCAGCACCGAAGTCATCGTACATCCTGAGCCAGTGGCCAACTTCAACTTCACCAACGTTTGCGAAGGCACTGCCACCCAACTGACCAGCACCGCCACCACCGACCCATCGGGCCACGACATCAGCAGCTACCATTGGGACTTTGGCGACGGTACAACCTCCGACGAACAGAACCCGAGCCACACCTACGCCTCGGCTGACACTTACAATGTGACGCTCACCATCACCACCGGCGACGGCAGATGCGAAGACAACATCACGAAAGAAGTCACCGTTTATGCCATCCCCGAAGTCACAGCCACAGCCAATCCGGGCAACGTCGACTATGGCGGTGTGGCGACCATCACGGCCAACGTGGCCAACACGGGCAACTTCAGCTACCACTGGGAGCCCGCCAACATGGTGACCAACCCTAACAGTCAAACCACGCAAACCGTAGGTCTCATCGAGACACAGCTCTATACCGTCACCGTAACCAACACTGACGGCGACTGCGTCAGCACGGCACAGGTCACCGTGGTGATGGGTGGATCGAACATGACCGCCACCGCCTCGGTCGAAGACGACGAGATTTGTGAAAACGGCTCAACGACGCTCCATGCCCACCCAGTGAACGGCACGGGCAGCTACACCTACAGTTGGTCGCCTGCCAACCTGCTCAGCAGCAGCACCTCGCAAAACCCCGTGGCCACGCCTCCCGTAGGCACCACCACGTTCAGCTGCACCGTTAGCGACGGCATCATCTCGCAAACCGTGAGCGTCGACGTGACCGTTTACCCCCATGTCGAGAAAGACCTTGAAGCCGCCATCTGCGAAAACGGCAGCTACAACTTCTTTGGCCAAACCCTCACCTCGGCAGGTGTTTACCACCACACCCTTCAAAACGAGCACGGCTGCGACAGCGTACTCAACCTCCACCTCAGCGTTGACCCGGTCATCGACTACGTGGCCCCCGACGTGGAACGTTGCGACAGTTACTATTGGGACCCCGAAGGTCACGAAATCAGCTATAGCGACCATGCCGACTCGACCTATAACATCTCGGGCACCTATCATCGCACCTACGTCAGCCAGCAAGGCTGCGACAGCTTGGTCACGGTGAATATGCAATTCGAATACACCCCTGCACCCACGCCCATCTATCCTGTAGACCCTGAAAACCCCGCGCCTCACTGGGTGGTGACCTCAACGGAGTTCCAAATCAACTCATACGACTTCCATATTTGGGACAACAATCCAATATGTCGTTGGGACTCAGTAAGTTGGATTTTAGAAAACCAAGACATTGAGTGGTTCGTTGAGTCGAACAAGGAAGAAAACCAAGGCAAGAAATGCACTGTATTCGTCCTTAACCATTTGGAAGACACCGTTTGGCTTCGCGCCACGGCCTACAACCAATGCGCCCCCGAAGGCGTCACGCGGCGCTACTGGCTCGTTAGCTCGTTCTATGGAACCGAGGACGGCCCTTCGTCTGGCACGGGAACCTTCAGCGTGGTGCCCAACCCCAACAACGGACACATGACCCTGTACTTTGAGAACCTCAGCGGCAAGGTCGACATGAAAGTGTACGACATGCGCGGCGTCCTCATCGACCACTTCGAAGCCGCCGACGGCTTTGACAACACCTATGAGTATGACATGAAGCATGATGAAAGGGGCATCTACTTCTTCGTGGCTACGAGCAAAGAAGGCACCCTGGCCAGAAAAGTGGTCATAGAAAGGTAATCCCCTATAAGCCAAAATTCAATGAAGCGTTTGAAATCCGTTATAGTAGTATTGCTACTTTTCTTGGGTAGCCTACCTGCATCGATGGCGCAAAACACGTCGACGCAGGGCAAGGAGTTTTGGGTTTCCTTTATGGGAAACGGCTTTAAGACAAGATATGACCAATTCTCAGGAGAACCAACATTCACATGGCTCAGGATACAATTGATTATCAGCGCCAAGCGTGATTGCAACTGCACCATCAACAATCCCAACACCAATTATTCGCAGACCTTTCACGTCGATGCCAACAGCACTTATTTGTTTGACGACATTCCTTGGGACGAGGCCTATATGGAATTGGATGAACACGGACAAATCCTAAACAAAGGATTACGCATTACAGCTGACGATACGATTTCCGTGTATTGTTCGAATATTGCGGAAGTGTCGTTTGATGCCTCATTCATTCTTCCCACTCCGGCTTTGGGCGATGATTACATTATACAAACCTACGACCAATCTAGCGGCAGTGGAATTTACTACAACTATTACACCTCTTCCTTTCTCATCGTAGCCACCGAAGAGGGCGAAACCACTGTTGACATCACCCCTTCTGTCAACACCTTGCATGGTCATTTGGCCCACAACGAATACAGCATCACCCTACTCCAAGGAGAAGCATATCAAGTGCGATCGCAATACTCTTCAGGAAACCGCGACCTTAGCGGCACTCGAGTAACTGCACGCGACTGCAAAAAGATTGCAGTATTCAATGGCAACAATCTCACCAGGGTGCCCGAAGATGGGGCGGATTCAGACTGCGTTTTTGAGCAAGCCATGCCCCTATCAGCCTGGGGAAAGAAATTTGTGGTCACCGCTTCGCTTGGACGTGAAAACAACGACCTCGTAAAAATCACTTCGGCCTACGACAACAATGAGATCCTCAAAGATGGACAAAGTTTCACCACTCTAGACGCGGGCCAGTCCATTACTTTTGAGTTGCCTCAATCGGACAAATCGTGTTTCATAGAGGCATCATCCAGCTGTGCAGTTTATTTGTACAACCACTCTGCAGATCGGAACGAATGGTTTGAGACTGGAAATGGCGCCCCCAGCATGGTATGGATTGCCCCTATCGAGCAGCGCATCAACGATATAACTTTCTCAACCTTCAATTACGAGAGCGAGCATGACACTCATATTGACAATCATTATGTGAACATCATTGTCAGTTCAGAAGACGTCCAGAATGTCTATCTTGACGGCGAACTCTTATCGCCATTACTGTTTGAGGCGATGAACGGCTCTTCCGAGTACCGCTTTGCCAGAAAACAGATTGATCACGGTTCTCATCATCTGTCCTGTGCCAATGGCTTCAATGCGCATGTCTATGGTTTTGGTCATGCCAAAGGCTATGCCTATTTAGTGGGATCCAACGCCATCAATCTCAGCTCAAGCCTCACCCTTAACGACGAGTCCGTGCTACCCAACGAAAGCTTCTCATATTGCCCCGAAAAGCCTATCACCTTCCACGCGGAGGTCAACTTGCCCAATTATGAACTCCTTTGGGACTTCGGTGACGGCACGACCAGCACCCAGAATCCGGTGACACACACTTATAATGAAAGTCGCATCTACCATGCCTCGTTGGCCATCACCGCCAACGAAGGCGGATGCACTGGCACATCAAGCAACACCACCAACTTCATCATCGATGCCACCCCGCAATACATCATCGAACACGATGAAATATGCGCAGGCGAACTTTATTCGGGTCATGGCTTTACCAATGTTCAAATCAGCAACGACACCATTCTGGCCCGCGTCCAAGCCAACCCCATCCATGGCGAATGCCAAGATTCGGTACTCGTTTATATCGATGCCCACCAACAATACCACATCCCCATCGACGACAGCCGTTGTTGGCAAGGCGAGCCAGGCGTGTATGACGCTAATGGCTTCAGCTTTGAATATACCGAACCGGGCACCTATGATCGTCAACTCCATCTGATGACCGAGAACGGCTGCGACAGCGTCATCAACCTGCACCTCACCGTGGCCGACCGCATCACCTATGAATTTAGCCATCACGAATGCGAAGGCAGCTACATTTGGGATGGGCAAACCTACGACACCCCGGGCGACTACGAGCGTTCATACATCTCGCTCGACGGCTGCGACAGCATCGTCACCATGCACCTGTCCATGGGACATCCACAACACACCGCTTTCGACACCATCTGCTGCAGCGTGTTTGAGTGGAATGGACAGACGTATGACCACAGCGGCACCTTCCAACAAACATTCACCACCACCGATGGTTGCGACAGCATCGTCGACTGCACCCTACTCTTATCGGATAATGTCACAGGCCCCACAATCGAAGTCGAGGAATGCGACGAATACCAATGGTTTGGCGAGAGCTACACCTTATCTGGTCGATATGAGAAGACCTTGTCTACCATCTTAGGGTGCGACAGCACCGTGTATCTCAACCTGGACATGGAATACACCCCCGACCCCACCCCCATCTATCCCGCCGACCCCAACAACACAGCTCCCCATTGGGTAGTGACCGCCACTGAGTTCCAAATCAACAGCTACGACTTCATGTTATGGGACAATAACGAACGATGCCATTGGGACTCGGTCACCTGGGCTTTCGAAGAACCCACGGTGGAATGGGTACTTGAGCCCGACTCTACGACGAACCCTGTTGGAAAGCATTGCAGGATCTACGTTCTCAACCAATTGGAAGACACCGTATGGCTCAACGCAAAAGTTTACAACAAATGCCATCCCGAAGGGACCGAGCGCCGCTATTGGTTTGTGTGCTCTTTCTACGGCATTGAAGAAGGCTCTTCCACTCCTTCGGCACACCCAGGAAGCGAGGGTTCAGGACCCTCTGCAGCATTTACCGTGATGCCCAACCCCAACAACGGACAAATGACGCTCAACTTCGAGCATATAACGGGCAAGATCGACATCAAGATATATGATATGCGAGGCGTCCTCATCGACCAACTTCAGACTTTCGGCACAACCGATTACCACAACCTTTCCTATCAATGCCAGACGAGGGTTGATGGCATCTATTGTTTCGTTGTCACCAGCAAGGAAGGCACAATCGTTAGGAAAGTCGCCATTGTCCAATAAAGACATTGTTTATAACAAAATAATATACAGAACGTTACAATAAAATGTAAAAAAAAACGTTTCTTTTTTGTCGATTGTAAGACCTAAATTCTTACATTTGCGAGATAAAATTCTTTCCCGAAAGAGTCTCATCTAATCATTAAGACGATGAAGAAACACACATTAATGACCTTGTTTTTCTTTTGTGGGTTCGCTTTTCTCACCTCGTGCATGAAAGACGACCCGAAAAACAACGAGACGGTGTATTATGCCTACCAGCATATCCCCAACATCAATGAGTTTATGCCGCAACGCCTTTTGCACAGCATGGGAAGCGCACATCTTTATTATGGTGACGAACCGCCGAAGATGGAAAACCTATACATTGCCGACAACATTTGGATTACAGACATTATCAAGGTTCCGTCGAGCACTTGGAGGAATACGCCTACCAGCATCCCTACACCCCAATACTTTGATTTTTACGAGCAACACAAAGGCATTGCCAAACTGCGTTTCAAGTATCCAAAAGGGGAAGTGGGCCAATACGACTATTTCCTTGAAAAATCAGAGACTGACTCGACCCATTTCTTGATGCAAGACAACATCCAAGCCTTCATCGACGACACCATTTCCCCCGTCTACTTCAAAGACGGCAAACTCACCGAAGATGACTTCCGGACCGTCTACATCATGGGACAAGACCCCTACTTCACCGCGTACTATTATGAAATCCGCGACATCAAGTCAAAAGCAGAGCCACTCAACGCCGTCATTTTCTCGGGTAGAATCGACAAAGAAATCACCGTTGTGACCGACACTGTCAACAACACCTCAGACACCATTGTGGCCAATGTCATCAAAGACCTACATTGGGGCATCGAAACCATGAAATACCTCAAGGCCGGAACCAGTGTCAACCAAATCATCCACTTGGGTTATCTACCCACACCAGGTGACATCATGATTCTCAAGAATGACGGCATCGCCCATACGGGGGAATTCCATGAACAATGATAAACACTCATCCAAGACTTACGCAGAATGAACAAGTCAAGCTTCATAATCCTGTCCTTTTTATTAGCCATTGGTATCACGGCGCAAGCACAGTTTAACAAGCCACTGCAGTCGGCACGCAGTCGCGTGAACTCCAACGAAGCCAAATACAACATCGGCATCGAAGGTGGACTCGTCTCCACCTATTGGGCTCACTTTGGCGGGACAAAGACTCCCTATAAGGCGCCGTTCAATTTTGGCATCACAGGCGGTCTCATCGTGGAGCGGATGCTCAACGGCAACACCTCAATCGCCTTGGAAGGGCTTTTTGCCATGCGTAAAACGGGTCTCAACTACGAAGTGCTCAACTTCCCCGTTGCCATCAATGAAAGCAAAGATTTCTATCGCCAGTTTGACGCCGAATATCAAGAAGTAGACATCCAGGTCCCGCTAACGCGCTATCTCTCGAATGGCACCCTTCGTCCCTTTGTGTATGTCGCCCCTAGAGTCAGCTTGCCTATCTCGGGCAAAATGGTATGGCAAAAGAAAGAAATATTAAACTACGGTACCGAAAACCAACAATACAATGAAAATGGTGTTGTCATCGACACGGTAGAGTTCAACGCACAAAACGCACGCCAGTTCAATGTCGGTTTAGTGTTGGGGGCAGGTTTGCTCTATAAGGTCAATGTAGGCAACTATTACCTGCTGTTCAAACTCGATGCTTCTGCCCATGCTGCTGTCATCAACTCGTTCACCAGTGAAGAGACCCACGGCGAGTCGCAAAACGTCGTAGGCGCCAGTTACATCGACCCATACCTCATAGGCTGGCGCGTCAACACTGATGCCACCTTGAAATTGACCCTGATGTTCCCCTTGAAGAAACAATTGCAAGGCGCTTGCATACGGTGGGGAGAGTATGACTGAGGTGGTAATTTAGAGTTCAGAGGTTAGGTATTGGAAGTCGGGAGGAGAAAGACAGGAGGAGAGACGCTTTTGCGTCTCTTTCCGATTAAGGACATGACATTAAAGAAACATAAAACTATTAAGCCACAGCGATATGAAAAAAACATTACCCTTTATTCTTGCCTTTGTGCTACTCGCCCTTTTCGGCAGCACAACCATGGCTCAGACCTTCGATTATCCCGTCAAGGGAAAGCAAGGCTTCAACCTGACAGAGAAGACCCGTGACGGCCTGCACATTACCTACAATGTGGGACAAGTCACGCTCAACCAGCTTAGCTATCGTGGCGAAGAGATGAGCGAAGTGGCCATTAAAGCCCTCGCCATCCCCAATGAAGCCGGCAAACCCAACCTGCCTGCCGACAGCCGTATGATGGCCATACCGCAAGGCGCAACAGCCTCATTGCGTGTGGTCAGCGTTGAGAAAGAGACCCTTCACAACGTCAACATCGCCCCTGCCCTTCGCATCCAGTCGGAGAACGAAGAGCCCGACATGAATTATGTGAAAGACATGAGCGTTTACAGCAAAAACGCCTTCTATCCAGCCGAGCCTTTCGTCATGGGAAACAGTTACATCCGTGGTGTCGAGTCGGTGACAGTGTCTATCACCCCCTTCCAGTATAACCCCGTCACGAAAGACCTGATTGTGTACACCAACGTGGAACTTGCCGTTGAGTTTGAAGGCGGCAACGGCCACTTTGGCGAAGACCGTCTGCGTTCGCCCTATTGGGACCCCATTCTTGCTGCCGAGCTTTTGAACTACGACCAATTGCCCGTCATCGACTATGAGAAGCGTATGCAGGAATGGCTGCGCGACGACAAGGACGGTGCCGAATACCTCATCATCACGCCCAACAATGACGCTTGGGCCGAATACGCCAACCAACTGAAAGAGTACCGCACCCGCCAAGGTATCATCACGGAGGTGTACCGCCTCGACGAGATGCCTGCCACCACCACCAACGACATGAAGGCTTGGTTCCACAGTGCTTACAACACCTGGGTGATTGCCCCTGTGGCCGTCTGCCTGTTGGGCGACCACGGCACCAACATGGGCCAATACATCCCTGCCGAGACCGTCAGCCACCCGTCCAACGGCAGTTGCATCACCGACAACCGTTACGCCGATGTGGTTGGCAACGACAACCTGCCCGACATGGTGTTTTCACGTCTGATTGCCGAGACACCGGCCCAACTGCCCGTCTTCGTCGGCAAGCAACTCGAATATGAATACACCAATCCCAATATGGATCCCAACTTCTATGCCCGCCCCATCACTGCATTAGGCTGGCAAACAGAGCGTTGGTTCCAAATATGTTCCGAAGTATTCGGTGGCTATATGCGTCAGCACGGCTACGACACCAACCGTATCAATTGCATCTATCAAGGTACGCCTGGAAGCATTTGGTCGAGCAACCAAAACACCTCGATGGTGGTCAACTATTTCGGACCCAACGGCGTAGGTTATATTCCACAGACCCCGAGCGAGCTAGGAAACTGGAACAATGGCTCACCCGAACTCGTGGTTCAAGCCGTCAACGAGGGCTCTTTCTGGCTGCAACACCGCGACCATGGCTTGGAGATAGGATGGGGTGAGCCCGCCGTGCGCAACAGCCATGTCAACCAGATGAACAATGTCGGCAAGTTGCCTTTCGTCATGTCCATCAACTGCCTCACGGGTAAATTCAACTACAACCAAGACTGTTTCTGCGAGGCTTGGATGCGCCGCACCTACAACGGTGAGAATGCCGGTGCCGTGGGTGTGCTCTGCCCCACCGAGACCTCCTATTCCTTCGTCAACGACGCCTATGTCTGGGGTGTCTATGACCTCTTTGACGGCGAATTCATGCCTACCTACGGC
>Ga0247609_10003814_pt1 | contig 15191 bp, 10 predicted proteins | sample 172DNAGHGlowgp2_FD_193487 | JGI IMG/M metagenome (GOLD analysis project Ga0247609, IMG submission 193487) | Sheep rumen microbial communities from Palmerston North, Manawatu-Wanganui, New Zealand - 1728 DNA GHGlow gp2 | ecosystem: Host-associated > Mammals > Digestive system > Stomach > Rumen ...
TCTTTTTGCGCGGGTGCGCCGAAATTTAGCGGGGTGCTTGAGTCCATTAGGTTTATTCCGTCTTTAATTGATTGAACTTTGGCGAGTTCGGCGGGCGTGAGCGTTTCTACCTGCTGTGTAACTTTTTCAATTTCTTTTGCGGGTTCCACGGGCGTTATTGCCTGTTCCGACGCCGCGGAAGATTTTTTTTGTGCCAACAAGTCATTAAGATTTATATCTGCCATTTTTTATCTCTCCTCTAAAAATTATCTGCGCCGCCCGTTTTTATCGCGGCGGTTATTTTTTTTAACATACTGTTCGTAAAAATCTTCAACGGGCATGAAAAGATAGCGAATTCCTTCTACGAGACTAATCCACATTGGCAAGGTCGTCCACGACAGCAGGAAATAAATTACGCCCTGAAGAGTTTTGCCTTGATAAAATTTGTGTGCACCGAATGAGCCGAGAAAAATTGCCAGCGCGGATTGAATTAATTTTGTTTGGACAATCTGCGGGCGGTCTTCTTCGGGGAAGGGCAACAGGTCTATTGATTCGTCGTCGTGTGGACGCCTGCGCTTTTGCATACCCTGCGGAAAGAATTTTCGTTGCGGCTCCATTTCTATACGCCGGTCTAACAGGTCGGTATCAATCCGAACATTGCCGTATTCGTCAACTTTTCCGACTTCAATAGTTTTGGTGTCAATGCCTTCTGCGTTTAGCTGTTGTTCCATGACGGTTAAGGCGGCGTCTGCAGAAATAATTTGGTCGTTCAAGACGTGCTCGAATTGGTCTTGATAGGCTTCATTGAGCGCGGCGAGTGTCTGTTTCATGCGCGCCTTTAAGTTCTGCACCTTGTCCGTTGATAAATGCGTTTCTTCCAACTCTTGATACTGCTTGACGATTTTAACAGCGCGGTCTTGATAATAATCGATGAACTTGTACGCCAGCGCGATTCGTTCGGGATTTTTTTCAAGATGATTGAGCAAATCCTTAGCCGTGCGTTGCATACGCCTAAGCTGAATTGAAAGTTCGCGGTCGGATAAATTTTCTCGCGCCGTCTCCAAGTAATTGTAATCGGCGGTTGCCTTGTCGAAATTTTCCTGCAGATATTGCGCTCGCTCCTCTTCCAATTTGTCCAAGTTCAGTTGCGGTGTCCGATTTTTTTTCCAATCCCAAAAAGCCTTTCCGCCGAAGATGACCGAAACTGTTATCAAAATCACTATTAAATAATCCAAAGTCCGCACCTCCTGCTGCATAAAAATTTTTGGTTATTGTACCATAAAAATTTCAGCTGTGCACCGTCAACAATTAAAAATTTGCATAAAAAAATCCCCGCGCATTTGCAGGGAAAAATTTTTACGGCAGAACGATTCCTTTTGATTCTATAATTTTGTGCAGGCGCGGCATATGCGTCATGTAAATTTCTATCAGCCGTTCATAGTCGGGGTTGTGTATTGTCGAATGGTAATGCGTGGATTGCAGATTGTCCGAAGAATAAAACGGCTTGTCGCAGATTATTTGCCCGCCTTCCACAGTGAACAGCGCGTAAATCGGCACGACGTGCATTTTACCTTGCCACTCGCCCAAGTTGTCATCAACTTGCCCGCGCTCTCGATTTAAAAACATCATGAAGAAAATCAGCGGCGGATAATCTCCATACTCACCTTTATTTAAATAGAAGTCGTAATATTTTCGATTGAAGGGAATCAGGCTGACGAGATTTTTTTCCGTGTCCACAGCCGTTAAAAAAAGTGAGCCGTCGTTTTTCTTTTTAATCAAGCTGAGTGACGCGGGATTTTTTTTAGTGGCAGTCGTAGCCAGCGTGTCATAATTTAATCCTGACGCCTCGACGTTTGCCGCCGTGAACAGAATCAGCACGAGGAGCAAAATTATTTTCTTAACGTTCATGGCTAATCGCTCCTTTAAATTTTATTTTCACGCCCTGCTTTGAGCCGTGAAATATTTTCTTTGTGACGCCAGATTATAACGACCGCCGCCGCCAGCGCAAAAGCAAAAAATTCTTTTGGTTCACGCAAAGCCGCCGCGAGTATTGGCGTTAAGAGAGCCGCAACGATTGAGCCGAGCGAAACATAGCGTGTAAGCAAAACCAGAATCAGCCACACGGCAAAAACAATCAGCGTAATTTTCGGCATGAGGGCGGCGATAACACCCAGCGCAGTTGCGACGCCTTTGCCGCCCTTGAACGCTAAAAATATTGGGAAGATGTGACCGAGCAGAGCGAACAGTCCGCCCAAAACCATAGCGCAGGGCGTGGCGAACAGATAGGCACCGAGCAAGACGCCGATTTGACCTTTGAGGAAGTCCAGCACAAAAATTAAAATGCCGGCTTTCTTTCCCAAAATTCGCCAGGCATTTGTTGCGCCGATATTATGCGAGCCGTAACGCCGTAAATCTTTTTTCCAGATAAGCTTTCCGAAAATTAATCCGGTCGGTATGGAGCCGATAAGATACGCCGCGATTAGAAGGGTCGCCCAGTTCATTTTAATTCCTCATTCCTAATTCCTAATCAATAAAGTTGGTGCGGACGGAGGGAGTCGAACCCTCACGCCCGAAAGCAACGGATTCTAAGTCCGGCGCGTCTGCCAATTCCGCCACGTCCGCACGTGTTGATTATATCTTAGTTAATTTGGCGCGTCAATATTTCTGCGCAGGAATAAAACTATCTTCGTCGAATAACATAAAGAATTAAATAAACAGGAGGGAAAAATTTGCAGACAAAAGAAAAAATCGCGGCGGCGATAAAAAAAGCAGTCAAGGCGGCAATGACTGATGGCACGTTAAAATTTTCCGACACGTTGCCCGAAATTACATTGGAAGTTCCGCCCAGAAAAGATTTCGGAGACTTCGCGACGAATTTTGCCATGCAGACCGCAAGAATTTTCCGCATGAGCCCCCACAAGATAGCCGAAGAACTGCGCGGGCGAATCATGGCTGAAGATTTAGCGCATATGCTCGCCAAAGACGGCGAAGACCTTTTTGACGAAATTAAAATTGCCGGCGCGGGCTTCATGAATTTTTATTTGAAGACCGACGTAATTTATCGTGAGCTGGAAGAAATTTATCACGCGGATAAAGAGTTCGGTAACCTGCCCTGCAAAAACAACGTCACTATTCAAATTGAATATGTCAGCGCGAATCCGACGGGGCTTTTGCACGTTGGTCACGGGCGCGGCGCGGCGGCAGGTTCAGCTATCGTCAACATCATGCGGACGGCGGGCTACAACGTCGAGAGCGAATACTACATAAACGACGCCGGTAATCAAATGGACAATCTTGCAAAATCTGTCAATGCCCGCTATCTTGAACTTCACGGCAAGGAAGTTACTTTCCCAGAAGACGGCTATCAAGGCGCGGACATTATCGACACGACCAAGAGAATTATTGCCCGCCACGGCGATAAATTTCTTAATTTGCCTGAAGAAGAACGCCTAAAAATTTTGGGCGACCTTGCTTATGCCGATAAATTGCTTGAACTTCAAAGCGACTTGGAAAAATTCCGCGTGCATTTTGACGTTTGGTTCAGTGAAAGAACTTTGCACCCCGACAAAATTAACGCGGCGATTGAAATTTTAAAGGCGAAGGGAAATATTTATGAGCAGGACGGCGCGTTGTGGCTGGCTAGTTCCAAATTCGGCGACGACAAAGACCGCGTGGTTGTTCGTGCCAATGGCGAGGCTACTTACCTTGCGGCGGACATTGCCTATCATAAAAATAAATTCGACCGTGGCTTTGGCGAACTGATAAATCTTTGGGGTGCAGACCACCATGGCTACATTGCCCGTGTCAAGGCGGCTATGAAAATGTTGGGTTATGATGCGGATAAATTAAAAATTTTGCTTTTGCAGATGGTTTCGCTTTATCGCGGCGGCGAACTCGTCAAAATGTCTAAACGCACCGGCAACGCAATTTCTCTGCGCGAACTTATGGAGGAAGTCGGCACGGACGCGGCAAGATATTTTTTCCTCATGCGTTCGACGGACAGCCAGCTTGATTTTGATTTGGATTTGGCGAAGTCTCAAAGTTCGGATAATCCCGTTTATTATATTCAATATGCGCACGCCAGAATTTGTTCAATTTTCCGGCAGGCTGAAGAAAACGGATTAAAGCTTGAGGGCGAGCCGAAATTTTCGCTGATGAATTCTGCCGCGGAGATTGATTTGATTAACAAAATTTTTGAATACCCTGACGAAATCGAGAAGGCGGCGGCTGAATATGCGCCCCAAAGAATTTCCCGCTATGTTTACGATTTGGCGTCGACGTTCAGCAGTTTTTATCGCGACTGCAGGATTTTGGGCGTGGAAGAAGATTTAGCTAAAGCGCGGCTGGCTCTGCTCAAAATCACGCGTCACACCATTGAACACGCGCTGAATTTATTGGGCGTCTCCGCTCCCGACCATATGTAAAGCAATTAGGAATGAGGAATGAGGAATGAGGAATTTTTTATTAACAGTGTTGGCGATTATGTTTATCTTTCAAACTTCATACGCCGCGACGCCTTCGCCGCAATGGGTAAAAAATCTTCCTGCCGCTCGTGATTCAGAACAAATGGTCGTTGTGGCGTGGGTTCAGGATACAACCGCTTGGATTTCCATGCACGAAAAAAATCTCAATGGCGCGTGGGAAATGATTATGACGACGCCTGGCTTTATCGGCAAAAATGGTATAGGCAAAATCAGAATAGACGACAATAAAACGCCCGTCGGCACGTTTAGATTTGATTATGCCTTTGGAATTGCGCCCGACCCGGGCTGTGCTATTCCCTATGTTCAAGTAAACGAAAACCATTACTGGTCGGGCGATTGGAATTATAAATATAATCAATTTGTGGACGTGCGCGAGGCTCCCTCCAATTTTAACAAAGCTAACAGTGAACATTTAATTGATTACACGTCGAGTTATGCTTACGTCTTGAATATTAATTATAATGCAGAGTGCACACCCATTAAGGGTTTCGGGCTGTTCATGCGTTGCTTTGACGATTCTAAAACGTGGACGGCGGGCGGCATTGCTTTACCGGAAGAAAAAATGCGTTTCGTTATGCAACACGTGCGCCCCGATTGCGTCTGCATTATCGGTTCCCTTAACGATTTTGGCGGTAAATTGTAAAAATCAATTAGGAATTAGGAATTAGGAATGAGAAATTTTTTATTAACGGTGGTGATGATTATGTTTATCTGTCAAACTGCATACGCCGCTAAACCTTCGCCGCAATGGGTAAAAAATCTCCCCGCCGCTCGTGATTCAGAACAAATGGTCGTTGTAGCGTGGATTCAAGGTACAACCGCTTGGATTTCCATGCACGAAAAAATTAAAGGCGCGTGGGAAATGATTATGACGACGCCGGGCTTTATCGGCAAAAACGGCATGGGCAAAGTCAAAGAAGGCGACCATAAAACGCCCGTCGGCACGTTTAAATTTGATTATGCGTTTGGAATTGCGCCCGACCCGGGCTGTGCTATTCCCTACACGCAAATAAACGAAAACCATTACTGGTCGGGCGATTGGAATTACAAATACAATCAGTTCGTGGACGTGCGCGAGGCTCCCGCCAATTTTGACAAAAGTAACAGCGAGCATTTAATTAATTATAACCCGCATTATATTTACGGCTTGAACATGGGCTACAATTCGGACTGCACGCCAGGCAGAGGTTCGGCGTTGTTCATGCATTGCTTTGGTACAAAAAATCCTTATACGCTGGGTTGTGTTGCTTTACCGGAAGAAAAAATGCGCTTCGTCATGCAACATATTCATCAAGGTTGCGCGTGCATAATTGATTCTTTAACAAACTTAGGAGGGTCGCTTTAATGGAAGAAAATTACGCAACGATGAGCGAGGTTGACCTTGCCTTTAAAATTTTGAGTGAATCGGGCAAGAGCAATCCGCTTTACTTTAAAACTTTGATTCGCGAGGTTATCGCCAGAAAAAATAAAATTGTGCAAAACGAGGCGGCTGCTATTTCCGAAATTTACACGATGATTAACATGGACAGCCGCTTTCAGCATATCGGCGACGGGCTTTGGGGATTAACTGATTGGTATCCGCCTGATACTAAGCGTTCGCGTTCGTCAACTAAAATAGTCAAAGCAAACTAAAAAATTTTACTCTTCGGAGGACAGACATGGCTAAATATATTTTTGTGACCGGCGGAGTAGTTTCGTCGCTCGGCAAAGGAATCACTGCAGCATCGCTCGGCAGACTTTTAAAAAGTCGCGGCTTGAAAGTTACGATTCAAAAGTTCGACCCCTACATCAACATAGACCCCGGCACAATGAGCCCTTATCAGCACGGAGAAGTTTTTGTGACCGACGACGGCGCGGAGACCGACCTTGATTTAGGACACTATGAAAGATTTATTGATATTAATCTCAGCAAACATTCAAACACCACCACGGGCAAAGTTTATTGGTCTGTTTTGTCCAAGGAGCGTAAGGGCGATTATCTCGGTTCGACTGTGCAAGTTATACCGCACGTGACAAACGAAATTAAAGCCCGCGTCTATGCTGTGGCAGAAGCTGATAAAGCGGACGTCGTGATAACGGAAGTTGGCGGCACAGTGGGCGATATTGAAAGCCTGCCGTTTTTGGAAGCGATTCGCCAAGTTAAAAAGGAAGTTGGCAAGAACGACGCGCTTTATATTCACGTGACGCTTTTGCCGTATATCGGCGCGGCGGGCGAACTTAAGACTAAACCCACTCAACACAGCGTCAAGGAATTGCGCGCAATCGGGATTCAGCCAGATATTTTGGTTTGCAGGACGGATTATCCCATTACCCGCGAACTCAAGAAAAAAATCGCGCTGTTTTGCGATGTGGACGAAACCGCCGTTATAGAAAATCGCACGGCTCAAACGATTTATGAAGTGCCGCTGATTATGGAAAGCGAAGGGCTCGACAAAATTGTTTTGAACAAATTAAACCTGCCGCAAGCCCCGCCCAAACTCGACGAATGGCGGCGCATGGTTCACAAAATAAATCACCCCGAACGCTCGGTTAAAATCGCGCTGGTTGGAAAATATGTTGAGTTGCCGGACGCTTATATTTCTGTTGTTGAGGCTCTGCACCACGCAGGAATTGAACACGCCGCTAAGGTTAAAATTAATTTCGTCAACGCGGAGAAAATTGAATGTCCCGAAACTGACCTTGACGAAATTTTTAGCAACTGTCGCGGAATTCTGGTGCCCGGCGGTTTTGGTGACCGTGGTGTTGAAGGAAAGATTAAGGCGATAACTTTTGCTCGCCAAAATAAAATTCCGTTCTTGGGTTTATGTTTAGGCATGCAATGCGCCGCGATTGAATTTGCCCGCAACGTATGCAACTTCACCGACGCCAACTCCACCGAATTTAATCCCGATACTGAACACCCTGTTATTGCGCTTATGGATTCCCAACTTGCTGTGACGGAAAAAGGCGGTACTATGAGATTGGGCGCGTATCCTTGCAAAGTTTTGCCGGATACGAACACCGCGGCGGCTTATGGCGAGGAAAATATCAGCGAACGCCACCGCCACCGCTTTGAATTTAATAACAAGTTCCGCGAAATTTTTAGGGAACACGGCATGATAATTGCGGGTGTTTTGCCCGATGACAGCTTAGTTGAGATTATTGAATTGGAAAAAAATTTGCACCCGTGGTTTGTTGGCTGTCAATTTCACCCCGAATTAAAATCGCGTCCGAATCACCCGCACCCGCTTTTCCGCGATTTTGTCAACGCCGCGCTCAAACTTAAATATCAATCTAGTTAGGAGTTAGGGTGTGTTGGTAAATTGTCGCTTACCGCGTTTGTGAGTAATTTTTATTTTTTTAATCTCCATTCTTTTGCCGGTTGATATGCGCCGGCGACCGCCCGTCCCTGTCGGTCGGGTTCAACATTCTTGTCAATAAAAAAATTTTCTGTGTGTATAAAGGAGTTTCTGAAAATAAGTTGAATTACTTTTTAAAAGCAGAATCGTTCTTTATTTTTTCAGCATTGGAATTTATAATTCAATTAGTTTCGCAATAATAATGAGGTGATATTTTCATGGGACATTCCCCCGTAACGACGAACCCGCTAATTATCATGATGATAAATATGACGGTCGTCTTCATTGTGCTCGTCGTGCTGATGTATTTAATCAAGCTGATTCATTTCATTGACCCGACAAAAGTTAAGGAAACGCCCGAAGAATCAGCTGCAGATGAACCGCCGCTTGTGGCAGTGAAATCGGAAACTGCGCCCGCGCTCGAACCTGTCGTTGAACAGGGCGTCACGCCCGAAATTATCGCGGCAATATCGGCGGCGGTGGCGGCTTATGGTTTTGCTGGACAAGTTCGCGCCGTGCGTATTGTCAATCACGAAAACACGCCGTGGCGCGCTTCCGCTAAGTTCAACACACTACAACGCAAGTAAAGGAGATGATTGGTTTTGGAAGCTCTAAACGCTTTTACCGTGTCGCTCCAGGCTGTGTGGAATGACAGCGGCTTTTCGGCGTTCACTGTGGGCAACGGCATTATGATTCTTGTTGGGCTTGTGCTTTTGTATATGGCTTTTGTCAAAGAATTTGAGCCGCTCTTGCTCGGTCCTATCGCTTTTGGTTGTATTCTAGCTAATTTCCCAAACACCGGTTTTTTTGGCGAAGAAATGAACGTCATGAAGGCGATTAATTATGGTATTACTTATGAAATTTTCCCACCGCTAATCTTTTTGGGTATAGGTGCAATGACTGACTTTAGTCCGCTTCTTGCTCGCCCGTCGACACTGCTTTTGGGTGCGGCGGCTCAAATTGGCGTTTTCGTGGCTCTGGGCGGAGCAATGCTTGTTGGCTTTAACGTGCACGAGGCGGCGGCTATTGGTATTATCGGCGGCGCGGACGGTCCCACGTCAATTTATCTGTCAACAAAACTGGCTCCACATCTTCTTGGCGCAATCGCGGTTGCGGCTTATTCCTATATGTCGCTCGTTCCCATGATTCAGCCCCCTATCATGAAACTGATGACGACACAGGCTGAGCGCGAAATCGTTATGAAAGAATTGCGCCCCGTTACCAAATTTGAACGCATTGTTTTCCCGATTGTCGCAACGATTTTTATCAGCTTGTTACTTCCGCCAATCGCCGCGCTTTTGGGTTGCTTAATGCTTGGCAATTTGTTTAGAGAATCGGGCGTCACAGACCGTTTGAGTGACACCGCTCAAAATTCGCTGATTAATATCGTAACGATTTTCTTGGGCACGGGCACCGGCATGACCATGAACGCTCATGACTTTTTGCGCGCAGATACTTTGCTTATAATTGGGCTGGGCTTGGTTGCGTTTATGGGCGGCACTGCTGGCGGTTTGATTTTTGGAAAAATTATGTGCAGATTGACGGGCGGCGAAATTAATCCGCTTATTGGTTCGGCTGGCGTCAGTGCGGTACCTATGGCGGCTCGTGTCAGTCAACTGGTTGGCATGAAGTCCAAACCCGGCAACTATCTTTTAATGCACGCCATGGGTCCGAACGTTGCGGGCGTTATAGGGACGGCGGTTGCGGCGGGCACCATGCTTGCTATGCTAAAATGATTTTTCGGGATTAGGGGATTAGGGAGCAGATTTTTAAAAAATCCCTAATCCCTTTTTAATTAAATTCCGTGATAATAATTCCGATAAATTAGATGATAAACAGCGCGGAAAATATTTTAGGTGGTGGGTGTTGTCTCGACCTGAAACCTAAAACCCGACACCTAGGAAAGGAGACCACACCCATGAAAATTTTCACCTTCGACTTGCAACGCTTTGAAACGACATCGGTAACAATAGCTGCTGGTCAATCGTCAGTCATTTCAGGCTCAAATGAAGACAAATCATTTATAGTTGAAAATACAACGTATACTATGAAATTTCATTCTAATACTGAAATAACTGTTTCGGTAGACAATAATAATAAAGTAAATATCAACGTTTCTAAAGAACAAATTTATGTTAGCAACAATAATTTCCTTAATGAGAATATAACATTTGAAAATACTAAAGCTAAATTTAGTGTCACTAGTCTTGCTTCTGGTAAACAATTTGTTGTATCTACTATTAATAACGATCTTTCTAACGATGTTAGCGCTTTTAAACTTATAACAGCAAATAGTAATTTCTCAATAAAAAGCGGACAAACAGCTACTTTAGACAGCATAGGAACCACTGCTACACCAGCAAATGGCATAATCACAGCTACTACAAATAACTCTACGGATCCAGAAACGGAAGATACGTATACAACTTTTAACCTTAAATTAACAAATGCCGCATCGAAAGAAGGTACGTTCACGGTAGGCAATGCCACTTTTACCATTGGCAGTTCAAATAGTGCCAACACGGATTCTATCTCACTTTCAACGGACGGGACTAATAATACGGTTACTTTAAGCGCACCGACATCAACGGACTCATCTTTTAAAAAACAATTTACTTTTGACAACACCACATACGCCACGAAGAAAGGCGAAGTAAATTTTACATACGGTTCGGGAACAAGCGTCAGCGGTCTGGCGGCAAACGAATCTTTCACTGCCACCAAAGACAGTTCAACCATAGTTTATGAAACGGATTCAGAAAATTATTTAATCGCTTACGACAGCACCGGCTCTTCAAAAATTAGACTTTATACTGAAGGTGTCGTCACTGGCAAAACCATTTCCATGACAGATTTGGTTTTTAGCAATAATAATTCTAAACTTATAAATATTTTGCCTATAGAAAGCGATACCCTTGCAATTTCCAACGAAGTTTTGAATTTATTGGGCGATAACGGCTCCCTGCCCGTATACAAAAAAGGTACATATTCCACGAAATACGGCAAAATTTCTCTCGAAGGTAATATCAGCGCAGGCACTGTTAAGTTGGAAAAAGATTCGGGCACGGGAACTTTATCTTCTATTGCAATTAGCGTAACCAATGCCGTCACTCTTGCCAAAGATTTTGGCGGCGTTCCTATCACCGTTTCATCGAGCGGAACGACTTTAGCTACGTTTTCTGCCACAGCGACGACGGACGATTTTACAGTTTCTTCTGCAGATAACGTGGTTTCCGTTGCCAATGCCACTGATATTAATTTAACTAGCGGAACTATTAAGCTTGTCGCCGGTCAGTCGCTCACCACGAGGGATTCAGGCACCAGCTACACAATTTCCGATTATGGCGGCGGCTCCGACGACGGCTTAACTGTAGAAAAAAATTCAGCTGACACTATTACAATCGGAGATATAGATTCGAGAGAAACTTTCAGAATCGGCAATTATACTTATACCATGCTGTCTAACGGCAAATTGCAGAGAACAGCCGATGGCGTTACGACCATGTGGAACGGCGAGTTTTTTACGTTCAATGAGACGACAGGGGCAAGCGTAACTTTAACTGCCCTTAACACGCCAAGCAACTGGAACAGCGTAATTGAAATTGAAAACAACGCCTTGACGATTGCAATGGATACGGTTAATCAGTCCAGCACGTCATACATGGTTTTGAAGGGCGACCCGACAAAAATTTATGGCACATTGGCGCGGGACAGTAACGGCTACACACTCGACACCACGGGCAATACTGATAATACTAACCTTGAGTCTGTGAGAATAAACAATGCATTAACTGTTAATTTTCCTGCCAATTTTAATAAAACTATCACGGCGGGCAACGTTGCTACTTTTTCTGTCACGGCTTCCGATAGTAGTAGTTACGCTGTAAAGTATGCTTCCGGTGCAGTTAGCGTGGATACAGCAACCACTATAAATTTGACGGGCGGCACTTTAACTTTAAGCAACAATTCCCAGACAATCACCGCCAATAACGTAGCAGTTAGCAATGTCAGCGGCTCCGTCACCGTAAATAATAATAAAGGGAGCGTGACAGTTGCCGGCATAAACAGCGGCGAGAGCGTAACCATTGGCGGCACGGCTTATGCTTTGACTTCCACTTCGGGCACCGGCGGCTTAACGGTTAATGTTTCCGGCACAACCACGACGATTAGCGGCTTGGCAAGCGGCGACACTTTCACGGTGGTCGGCACGGAATATAAAGTTACTGACGTTGCACTTTATAAAAAGAATGGCGCCGGTTATTCAATTTATAATGGCGACGTAAATATTTTAACTGCCGGCGCGATAACTACCACGCAACTTGAAAACGGCTCATGGGGAAATATTTATGAGCAGGACGGCGCGTTGTCTATTGCGAGCAACACATTAACCAGCGGCTCCGCTACAATCGTCAGTTCCGACCTTAGCAAAATTTATGGCACGTTAAGCAAGGACGGCACGACTTACACCTTAACCAAGACCGCCGCCATACAACAGCCCACGTTTACTAATTTAAATTCAATCTCAATCGATAGCGGCGTGGTAATTAACGTTGCGTCTGATTTTAAAGGGCTTTCTTATACGGTTAACGGTGCGACGATTTCAAATATCGCGCTGATGAGTGATTCGGCTACATTTACTGTGGACGCCACGAGCACGCCGGTTCTTTCTGCTGATGTCACGAGTTTTAAGCTGGACACAGGCTCCGTTGCTCTGCAAACTAATCAAACCGTCACGGCGAGCGGTCATACCATAATCCCCACCACCGGCACTGTAAATGTCAATGTCAATGTCAATGTCAATGTTAACGGCACGACCGTTAGTGTCAGCGAACTGGACACCGGCGACAAATTAACCATTGACAACGTTACTTATGAGATGACAGCGGCGGGCTTATTAAACACTACGGATGGGCAACAGCTGATTGTTCTTTCTGATAAAACCTACACAATCGGTTCCACGCCCACCAGAATTATCGCCACGACCGATGTAAACGCCACCACGCTTGACCTTACGAACGAGACCACCTCTGCTGACGTTTACGAGAGTTTAACCGCGCCCGTAACCAAACTGGCAACATTAACCGTTTCGGGCGGCAAGTTTACTTTAAACAAAACCAATGCCAATAAAATTGCCACAATAAATATCGCTAAGAATACAGATTTTGTCGTGGACTTCGCCGCAACGATAAACGCGACCGACATTGCCACAGTTAATTCAAAAGTTTATAACGGTTCGGGGGCTTTGGTTATTAATTCCACCGCTAATAGTTCCACACTTTACAGCGGCGTAATTACTTTGGATTCTGTTAATTCTTCCGCCACCGCCACAAACGATTCAACCGCTTTGACTGTCGGCGACTCAACTTCTATCACTGCCACTGCCGCTGAAGGTAAATTCACCACGATTAGCGGGCTTGACGCTAACGAAACTTTCAGCTTCGGCGGCAAAACTTACACCCAATACACCGCCGGCTTAACTACCGGTTCGACCATTGCCACGAGTTTAACACCCGGCACGCTAAATATCAGCAACCTTTCTACTGCGGAATGGCTGGAATTTTTAGCGGCAACCGAAGGCGTTCTTAACCTTAGCAACGTAAACAAAACTGCTCTGGTTTATGACGACATAAGCAACCCCACAAACCTTTTGGCTAATTTAACTGTGACTGACGGCGCATTTGTTCTCGATAGCGTGAACTCTAAAACTGCCGCTGATGTTTTCAAAACTATTCAAGTTGCCAACGGTGCTAACTTGACTGTAGATTTTAAAACGCAGGTCAGCGCGTCCGGCACCGTCACTGTTAATTCTAATGTCTACAATGGTACAGGTTCGCTCGTCATTGATGCCGACGCTAATAGTTCCACGCTTTATAGCGGCTCCGTCACTCTTGACAGTTCTAACTCTTCCGTAACCGCCACCAACGAAAATTACGATTTATATGTTGATAGCGGCACCATTCGCGCCAATGTCACTGCCGGTAAATTTACAAGCCTAAACTCTCTGGATAACGGCGATTCCTTTACCTATCAGGGCGTAACCTATACCAAAAGCAAACTCGGTTTGGTGCAAGGTAACACCATCTGCACTGATTTAAATTCTTCCACGCTTGACCTTAGCAAATTGGACGACGCCACGTGGTCTTCATTCATTGCACCCACAAATGGCGAACTTAATCTTACTAAAGTTAATTCTAATTACGTTGTCTTTGACCATGTGAGCAATCCTTCTAAAATTCTGGCTACCTTCACTATTTCCGGCTCTAATCTTACCCTAAAATCCAACGCCAACTATGGCAAGGCTATTACCCTCGTCGACATTCCTAAAAATTCCACCCTCACAGTTGATTTTGCAACGCAGGTTAATGCGGCGGGTTCTGTCACTGTCAACGGGCAAAGCTATTCGTCTACCGGTTCTGTCATCATTAACACCACAGCTGATTCTTCCACGCTGACTACCGGCACCGTTAATCTTAAAGGCGATGTTGTCACCACAACCGGCGGAAATGTTATCATTGCCACCGGCGGCGACGGCATTTCCGTTACTGCCAATGCCAATTCTGCCACAATCGGCAATATGACTTCCGGCGATACCTTCATGCTTGACGGCACTGCTTACACCATCTCGGCTGTTGCTCCCCTCAAAAATAATATGATTTGGTCCGGCGCGGCTGATTATAAAAACGGTCTCACTGCCACCGAACTTGCCTCCGCCTCGAATTGGTCTGACACTGCCGCCGCCAAAAACGGTAATTTATATATCGACGCCACCACCCTTGCCGACGGCGCAAAAGTTATTCTGGTTGACAGCACCGTCAGCCCCACCAAAATTTATGGAACCTTAAGCAAATTAGGCGGCTCCTACACTTTAACCAACGGTTCAACCAAACTTTCTTCTATCACTGTGGACGGCGCGATTGTCGATGTGGACAGCGCACTTGCCGACGTTCCTATCACCACCATAAATTCTGACAACTCCCAATCCCTTTTCACCGTCACTGCTCCCGCTGATTTTTTCACTGTGGACGCTACCGGCTTTGCTCCCAAAATTTCCGACGTCACAAATATCAACCTCACGGCGGGCGCGGTTTTTTATGTTGACGGCGAACTGGTTAAGCCCACCGGCTCTGACGACGTTTACATTTTGATTGACGACGGCTCGCTTACTATCGGCAATGATATTTTAACTGTGGCGGGCTTGAAAAATTCCGCGCAGGTTATCCCCGATTCGGCGGGCAATGTCAAATCTATCTTGATTCCTACCGCTGGCGCAACCTTCACAATCGACGGCGTAATTTATACCACTCCTTTTGCCGATGCCACGCTCAATCATGCCACCGCTGACGGCTGGTTCTTTGATAATTATTCCCTGCCCCAATACAACGTCACCATA
>Ga0247609_10003815_pt1 | contig 15186 bp, 11 predicted proteins | sample 172DNAGHGlowgp2_FD_193487 | JGI IMG/M metagenome (GOLD analysis project Ga0247609, IMG submission 193487) | Sheep rumen microbial communities from Palmerston North, Manawatu-Wanganui, New Zealand - 1728 DNA GHGlow gp2 | ecosystem: Host-associated > Mammals > Digestive system > Stomach > Rumen ...
TTCTCGAAAGAACATGACAACCGAAAGACTGCTATCCTCGTATCTAAGATACACGATATCAAGTACATAGTAGTCAAGACAGAAGAGGATGCACTACTGCTTGAAAACAACCTCATCAAGCAATGGTCGCCCCGTTATAACATTCTTCTGAAGGACGGCAAAACGTATCCAAGCATCGTTGTAACGAACGAATATTTGCCTAGAATCTTCCAAACTCGTAAAATAAACAAGCGTTTAGGCACTTACTTCGGACCTTACAGCCACGTTCCTACCATGTATCTGCTGCTTGAACTCATCGGAAAACTCTATCCCTTAAGGCGTTGCAGAGATAACATTACAAAGGAATCCATTGAAAAGCACAAACATAAAGAGTGTCTAGAATACCACATAAAGAACTGCAAAGCCCCATGTACATTGCGACAGAGCCACAATGAATACATGGAATACATTGCCGAAGCAAAGGAGATACTCAAAGGAAACACAGCTCAGTTGGAACGTCAAATGCTCCAACGAATGCAGGAACATGCAGCAAGACTGGAGTTCGAAGAGGCTGAAGCGATAAAGCGTAAATACCTTCTTCTCGAGAATTATCGCAGCAAAAGCGAGGTCGTAAGCAACACTCTCCACAACATAGATGTCTTCAACATAGAGAATAGTGAAAAGGTTGCCTACATCAACTACCTTCATGTAACTAATGGTTGCATCACCCAAGCCTTTACGTTCGAGTATGCTAAGCGTTTGGACGAGAGCGACGAGGAACTTTTGGCTGCAGGAATTGTTGAGATGCGACAACGTTATAATAGTGAAAGTAAGGAAGTTATCGTACCGTTCCTCGTGGAACACTTAGGGTCAGATGTGACAATTACAGTGCCTCAGAAAGGCGACAAGAAGAAACTTCTGGAGCTTTCTAAGCTGAATGTCCTGCAATATAAAAAGGATAGGATCAGCCAAAGCGACAAACTGAATCCTGAGCAAAAGCAGGTGCGTTTGATGAAAGAACTACAGGAAGCACTCAAGCTCCCTACCCTACCGATGCAAATCGAATGCTTTGACAACTCAAATATAAGTGGTACGGATGCAGTTGCAGGCTGTGTCGTTTTCAAGAAATGCAAGCCAAGCAAGCAAGATTACCGCAAATACAATATCAAAACGGTTGTTGGACCTGACGATTATGCCAGTATGCAAGAGGTCGTTAGGCGTCGTTACAGCCGTATGATGGAAGAGGAAAAGCCCCTACCCGACTTGATAATAACGGATGGAGGGCGAGGTCAGATGGAAGTTGTACGCAAGGTTGTAGAAGATGAACTGCAGTTGTCTATACCAATTGCGGGTCTTGCAAAGGACGACAAACACAGGACTAACGAACTGCTTTACGGCTTTCCTGCACAGGTTATAGCAATGAAAACGGATTCTTCGCTGTTCCGTTTGCTCACGCAAATACAGGATGAAGTACACAGATTCGCTATCACATTCCATCGCGACAAACGCAGCAAGCATCAGGTTGCAAGCATTTTGGACAACGTTCCTGGCATCGGACCAAAGACAAAGGAGTTACTCCTGCGCAAATGGCACAGCGTAAAACGCATCAAGGAGGCAGACGAGAGCGAACTTGCAGCTGTGATAGGAGCCTCGAAAGCAAAGATTTTGAAGGATTCGCTTGCAGAAGTGAACGAAAAGTCGTAGCTTTGCACTATATAATAAGGAATAGAGTAGGGGAGAACACAACCAGAAGAAAGATGAGAACAGTCATCCAAAGAGTAAAGAAAGCTAGTGTCAGCGTTGATGGCAAGGCAGTTTCAACGATAGGACAAGGGCTGCTGCTATTGCTGGGAATAGAGGCGACAGATGCAGAAGAAGACATCCAATGGTTATGCCATAAAGTGCTGGGACTGAGGATCTTCGATGATGAAGAAGGCGTCATGAATCGAAGCATTATGGATATAGACGGGGAGATAATTGTGGTGAGCCAGTTCACGTTGATGGCAAGCTATAAGAAAGGGAACCGTCCTAGCTGGATAAGAGCGGCAGGACACGAGCATGCAGTACCCATGTACGAACGCTTTCTGGAAGTTCTTAGCGAAGGTCTTGGCAAACAAGTGGGTAAAGGAGTCTTTGGAGCAGAAATGCAAGTTGAACTCATCAACGACGGACCTGTAACGATTTGCATGGATACAAAGAATAAGGAATAAGGAGATATGACGATACGAGAAGCGCAAGATCGTGTAGATCAATGGATTAAGACATATGGTGTACGCTATTTCAACGAGCTGACAAACATGGCTTGTCTGACTGAAGAGGTAGGGGAGTTGGCTCGCGTGATTGCCCGAAAGTATGGCGAACAGTCGTTCAAAGAGGGTGAAAGTCAAGACGTTAGCGAAGAGATGGCTGATGTGCTTTGGGTGCTTATCTGCCTGGCAAACCAAACGGGAGTCGATTTGACTGCTGCTTTGGAAGCCAGCATTGAGAAGAAGACCGCTAGAGACAAGGACAGACACAAGGCCAACTCAAAGCTAAAATAACATTAAAACTGTTAAGAAAACAGAACAACATTAAACTCAAACAACGATAAAACCGTCAAAACAAAAGAACAACTTCTAACAAAAATAACATGGAAACAATCGAGAAAAGCAAATACGACCAGATGCTTTCGCAGTATAATACTGACCTGAAAGACAGCGAGATAGCAGCAAAGGTTGCTGAAATCATCGAGAAGAAAGTGCCAGAAAACGACACTCTGGCAGTGAAGAAGTTCCTGATGGGCAGCGTAGAGCTCACAACACTCAAGACAACTGATAGCGAAGAGAGTGTGTTGGCGTTCACAGAAAAAGTGAATCAGTTCGAAGATGCCTACCCTGAACTGCCTCATGTCGCAACCATTTGCGTCTATCCCTGCTTTGCTAAAATCGTGAGCCAAAGCCTTGAGGTTGAGGGTGTTGAAGTAGCCTGCGTGAGTGGCAGCTTCCCATCTTCGCAAGCCTTGATAGAGATAAAGACCGTCGAGACTGCCCTCGCCCTGAAAGATGGCGCTACAGAGATTGACATAGTGATGAGTGTGGGCAAGTACTTGAGTGGCGACTACGAGACTCTTTGCGATGAAATCAGCGAATTGAAGGCAATTTGCGGAGACAAGAAGATGAAGGTCATCCTCGAAACCGGCTTGCTTCCAAGCGCTTCAGACATCAAGAAAGCGAGTCTTTTGGCGATGTATGCTGGGGCTGATTACATTAAGACGAGCACAGGAAAGGAGAAGCCTGCAGCCACTCCAGAAGCCGCCTATGTGATGTGCCAAGCGATAAAAGAGTACTATGACAAGACTGGAATACAGATCGGCTTCAAGCCTGCTGGAGGTCTTAACACAGTTCATGATGCTATCGTCTATTATACAATAGTGAAAGAGGTGCTTGGTGAGAAGTGGCTTACCAACCAATGGCTTCGACTTGGGACAAGCAGATTGGCAAACTTGTTGTTGAGCGAAGTGGTTGGCGAAGAGGTGAAGTTCTTCTGACGAAACACCAAAACAGGAGAAGGTGCGAGAGTTTGGAACATTTTGACCGCTTGAGAATCGATTATTTGAAGCCTTAGGGTAGGGCGAACGAAAAGAAACGATTCTCAGAAGCCAATTTTGAGGATAAACTCTTGGAACAGAGAGGTTTAAACCATAAAATAGCGAATAGGAAATTTTTCAAAATAGAAAAAAAGATGAAGAAAAGGAGTATTTTGATGCTTGGAGTGGCTTGTTTGCTGCTCTCATCTTGCGTGGTTAGCAAAAAGAAGTTCGAGATTGCCGAAGCAGGAAGGTTGGCTGCTCTCTACAGTCGTGACAGCCTGGCCGAATTGCTTGGGATGACCAGAACCGATTATGCGATCCTCGACGAACTTCGAAACAATCTGTTGAACGACACGACTCTACTCAAGAACAGTATTCGCAACTATCAACAACTGGTTGTAACTGGTCAGAATGAGAATCAGAAACTGAGTGCGAACCTGAAGGACCGCGAAAAGACTATCGCGGAACTGCAGAAAATGATTGCCCAACAAAACCAAAAGGTGAAGGATCTGCTGAAGAGCGTGAAAGATGCCTTGCTTGGTTTCAGCAGCGACGAGTTGACCGTTCGCGAAGAAGGCGGCAAAGTCTATGTGGCGATGAGCGACAAATTGCTCTTCGAATCGGGCAAAGCCATTGTGAATGAGCAGGGTAGGGAGGCTCTGGGCAAGCTTGCAGGCGTGCTCAACCGACAGACTGACATAGATGTTTACATTGAAGGTCACACGGATAATGTGCCCATCAAAACGCCTGTCTTTCAGGACAATTGGGACCTCAGCGTGATTCGAGCAACAAGTGTGGTTCGCATCTTGACTGAGACTTATGGCGTGAATCCTTTGCAGATCCTTCCTTGTGGTAGGGGAGAGTTCAAGCCTGTCGATGTCAACACTACGACTGAAGGCAAGGCTCGCAACCGTCGAACGGAAATCATCATGGCTCCGCAGCTCGACAAACTCTTCAAGATGCTCGAAGAAAGCGGGCAGTAGGAAACATCTTTCCTGCCATTACGGAAATCAAGGGCACGCTCTTCAGGAAAGGGGGGCGTGCCTTTCATTTGAAGTCGACTGAGTACGAGGGAAAACCTGATGTGGGACAATTCAAATCATAACGTTTGACGTTTGCGATTAACTAGTGTGACGATTGCAATTTACTAGTGTGACGTTTGCGATTTACTAGTGTGACGATTGCGATTTACTAGTGTGACGTTTGCATTTTACTAGTGTGATGTTTACGAACGACACTGGGGTTGTTTGCAAACCAGGTTAGGGTGGGGGAAAGGTTTTTCTGCAAAAAAAAGTCTTTTCGCTTTGCTCTTTGCTCGCTTATTTGTAACTTTGTCGTCGCTAACGCAAAAACATACCGCTTTATATCACACACGAAAATGAAGAGAACAACATTAGCCGCCATCGCTTTCCTCGTGGGAATGAGCCTTTCGGCACAAATTCGCTTCGGCAATTCGCCCTCGAACAACAACCAGATGAGCGACCTGGAAAAGAACATGCAAAAGCTGGTGATGGCAAGTTTCATGATAAACAACTTCTACGTCGACAGCGTTGATTCCAAGAAACTTACAGAAGACGCCATCAACGGAATACTCTCCAAACTCGACCCTCACTCGGCCTATACGAACGCTTCAGACACCAAGAAGTTTACAGAGCCCTTGGAAGGCTCCTTCGAAGGCATCGGAGTGCAGTTCAACATACTGGAGGATACGCTTCTCGTCATACAGCCTGTCCCAAAAGGTCCCAGCGAAAAAGTGGGCATCTTGGCTGGAGACCGCATCGTCAGCGTTGCCGATACGGCCATTGCCGGCGTGAAGATGAGCCGCGAGGAAATCATGCATCGGCTTCGCGGACCTAAAGGGACAATCGCCCGTCTAGGGGTTGTCCGTCGAGGCATTCAGGACACACTTCGTTTCAATGTCAAGCGAGACCGCATTCCTGTCAACTCGGTCGATGCCGCTTATATGGTGACGCCCACCATCGGACTGATTCGTTTCAACAACTTCGGGCAAACAACTCATAATGAAGTGGTTGAAGCCATCAAGAAGTTAAAAGGCGAAGGCATGCAAGACCTCATCATAGACCTTCAGCAGAACTCAGGAGGCTTCCTCAACGCAGCTGCCGAAATCGCTAGCGAATTCCTGCCGAAAGGCGACATGATCGTCTATACGAAGGGCAGAAGCGTGCCCAACCAGGAGTTCCGAAGCTCGGGTGGGGGCTGCTTCCAAGAGGGAAAAGTGGCCGTCTTGATTGATGAATACAGCGCTTCGGCAGCCGAAATCCTTTCCGGAGCCATCCAAGATCAGGACAGAGGCATCGTTGTGGGACGCCGTTCCTTTGGCAAAGGCCTCGTCCAACGCCCGTTCGATATGCCAGACGGCAGTATGATCCGACTCACCACAGCCCGCTACTACACCCCTTCTGGCCGTAGCATTCAGAAACCCTACGAGAAAGGAAAGAGCCTCGACTATGCCCGAGACGTCATCAATCGCTATAATAAAGGCGAACTGACGAACGAGGACAGCATACACTTCCCCGATTCACTGCGCTATCAAACCCTTCGAAAAGGCCGCACAGTTTATGGCGGAGGCGGAATCATGCCTGACTATTTCGTTCCTCTCGACACTACAAAGTATGCAAGATGCTATCGCGAATTGTCCGCCAAAAGCATCATCATCAACGCGAACCTCAAATATATGGACAAGAATCGGAAGAAGCTGAAGAAGGCTTATCCGAGCTTCGAACAGTTCAAAAAAGAGTTCGAACTGCCCCAGGAAATCGTCGATGACATTTTTGCAGAAGGCGAAAAGCAGAACATCAAGCCGCAAGATGACGAGGAACGACAGAAGACGACAGACAACATACGACGCATCGTGAAAGGACTTGTGGCACGGGATTTGTGGGACATGAGCGAGTACTTTGCCATCATCTATGCCGACGATGAAGTCGTCAGAAAGGCTGTCGAACTCCTTCAGGCTGAATGATTACCTACAACACCATAAACGTAGAGATGCCGAACATCGTCGAGACAGAGGTCTCGGCCTGGGTGAAAAGCACAGCTGCCACATATAATAAGGTAGTGGGCGACATCAACTACATCTTCGTGGACGACGAAACGATGCTCGACATCAACCGTCGGTTCATCGGACACGACTACTATACCGACCACATCGGCTTTGACTATAGCGAAGACGACGCTCTGAGCGGCGACATATACATCAGCCTCGATACCATCAAGACGAATGCCGAGAAGTTTGGAGCCACATTCGATGAGGAACTGCGACGTGTCATCATTCACGGACTCCTGCATCTCTGCGGCCTTCGCGACAAGACTGACGAGGAAAGACAACAGATGCAAAATGCTGAAGACAAAGCCCTTAACGCACTATAATCAATATGGAAGATTTCGACATAAGACAAGAAGGACGCCAGAAAGAAAAGGACTTCGAGAACGCACTCCGACCTTTGTGCTTCGAAGACTTTAGCGGACAACAGAAAGTTGTCGAGAACCTGCGCATCTTTGTCGAGGCTGCGAAGTATCGCGGAGAACCCCTCGACCACACACTTCTGCATGGCCCTCCAGGACTTGGTAAGACCACGTTGTCCAATATCATTGCCAACGAGCTGGGAGTCGGCTTCAAGCTGACAAGCGGACCTGTGCTCGACAAACCCGGCGACCTTGCAGGCATCCTCACATCTCTCGAGCCGAACGATGTCCTTTTCATTGACGAAATACATCGTCTCTCGCCCATCGTAGAGGAATATCTCTATAGTGCGATGGAGGATTACCGTATCGACATCATGATCGACAAAGGCCCTTCTGCACGAAGCATACAGATAGATTTGGCGCCATTCACTTTGGTGGGAGCAACTACCAGGAGCGGCTTGCTCACGGCACCCTTGCGAGCTCGTTTCGGCATCAACATGCATCTCGAATACTACGATGCCGACACTTTGCAGAAGATTGTGATGCGCTCGTCCGGCATTCTGGGCGTACCCATCGATTTCGAAGCAGCCGGCGAGATTGCAAGCCGCAGTCGTGGCACACCTCGAATAGCCAACGCTCTGCTCAGACGCGTTCGCGACTTCGCACAAGTCAAGGGAAACGGCCGGATTGACCTCAATATAGCTCGTATCGCGCTTGAGGCTCTCAACATAGATCGCTATGGTCTCGACGAGATAGACAACAAGATCCTGACCACCATCATCAACAAATTCCAGGGAGGACCCGTGGGAATCAACACGATAGCTACTGCCGTCGGAGAAGATGCAGGCACAGTCGAAGAGGTCTACGAACCGTTCCTCATCAAGGAAGGATTCATCAAACGAACGCCCAGAGGCCGCGAAGTGACTGAACTTGCATACAGGCATTTAAGGATTTCCCCAACGAAAGACGGTTACATTCAAGGCGACCTCTTCTCGTAAGACCTCGTCAACTTGTCAACTGATTAACTTATAAACTAAAATATGGTACTGAATTACATCTGGATAGGGTTTTTCCTCATCGCGTTTCTCATTGCCTTGGTGCAGCTTTTCATGGGCAATACCGACGTATTTCCCGCTATAATGAACAGCACGTTCGACAATGCGAAGACTGCTTTTGAGATATCTCTCGGTCTGACAGGCGTGCTTTCGCTGTGGATGGGCATTATGAAAATAGGCGAAAAAGGCGGGCTGGTGAACGTTCTGGCGCGTTGGTTGTCGCCCCTCATGGTACGCCTTTTCCCTGAAATTCCCGCAGGTCATCCTGTCTTTGGACACATCTTCATGAACTTCAGTGCCAACATGCTTGGACTTGACAACGCGGCAACTCCACTCGGACTCAAAGCGATGGAAGGCATGCAGGAACTCAACAAGCAGAAGGATACTGCAACGAATGCGATGATTATGTTCCTCGTGCTGAACACCAGCGGCTTGACCATCATCCCTGTTGGCGTGATGACTTATCGCGCAGTAGCTGGTGCGGCACAGCCCACGGACGTCTTCTGTCCCATCCTTATCGCGACAGCCATAGCCACGCTGGCAGGTATGATTATCACAAGCCTGTACCAACGCATCAATCTCTTCAACCGAGCCATCATGGCTTTCGTGCTTGGCATTTGCATTGTGGTAAGCGGTGTGATTTGGCTTGGCACGCAGGTGGACCAGGAGACCATGAACAAGTGGAGTACTGTCGTAGCTAATGTCCTGCTTTTCAGCATTATCATCGCCTTCATTTGGGCTGGTGTGCGTAAGAAGATAAACGTCTACGAGGCCTTTGTCGAAGGGGCGAAAGGCGGCTTCGATACTGCCGTGAGAATCATCCCATACTTGGTCGCCATCCTTGTTGCCATAGGAGTTTTCCGTGCTTCAGGAGCGATGGACTTCATCGTGGGTGGCATTGGAAGCTTCGTCGAAATGCTTGGAGGCAATGCCGACTATGTTGCGGCACTTCCCACAGCCATCATGAAACCCCTTTCTGGCAGCGGAGCACGCGGAATGATGGTCGATGCGATGACTCAATACGGCCCTGATTCCTTCATTGCCCGCCTGTCGTGCATCTTCCAAGGGGCAACCGATACGACCTTCTACATACTGGCCGTTTACTTCGGAAGCGTAGGAATCCGCAAGACGCGCCACGCCGTTATGGCCGGCCTTCTGACCGACATTTGCGGTGTTATCGCGGCAATTGCAGTTGCGGCAATTTTCTTCGGATAAAACGTAACGTTGTTAAAACGCAAACGTATAGTGTTACGATTGCGATTGTATAGTGTTATGATTGCAATCGTAACGTGCCACGTTTTCAGATACGGGCTGTGATGTCTTCTTTTGGCACCTTTTGCCAGTCGAATAGAGGCAGGAGTTCTTGGGGTTTGGAAGGTGTCGACTCAGGCAAGATTCCTGCAAGAAAAGCGAGAAAACCAACGATTTCATCGGGATTTTTATGTTCCCCTCGAAGATAGGAAAGGTCGAGGGATTTGTCTCGCTTGCAGAGTCGTTGCCCGTTTTCATTCACCAAAAGCGGATGATGAAAATAGTTCGGCTCCTCGAAACCCAAGGTTCGATAGAGATGTAACTGTTGTGGGGTGCTCAACAAGAGGTCTCGTCCTCGCACAACCTCCGTGATGCCCATCAAAGCGTCATCAATCACGACTGCCAACTGATAAGCCCAAGCCCCATCCTTTCTCCTGAGAACATAATCGCCACAATGCTTTGCCAGGTTGACTTGCTGCAAGCCATAATGACCGTCTTGGAATGTTATGTCCTCGTTCGGAACCGTAAATCGTGTGGCAAAAGGCTTGTTTTGCGCCATTTCATCGAGTTTTTTGCCTCTGCAAGTGCCTGCATAAACCACTCTTCCATCTGTTTCGTGAGGGGCTTGAGTGGCCATAATGTCGGCTCTCGAACAGAAGCAAGGGTAGGTGAGACCGGTTTCCTGTAACTGCTTGAGGTAGTGCTCGTAAAGGTCCGAACGCTGGCTTTGCCACACAATTTCCCCATCCCAAGGAAGGCCCAGCCACATCAAATCGTCCATCAACTGCAGGGCAAAATCGCGCCGAGAACGGTCTGGATCGAGGTCTTCTATGCGCAAACGCCACTCTCCACCCTTGCTCTTCGCAGAAAGCCACGAAAGAAGGGCGCAAAACACGTTGCCCAAATGCATCCTTCCTGTTGGAGAAGGTGCGAAACGACCAGTCGTAATCATCTTGTTCTCTCTTTGCCTTAAAGCCCTGCCTGGCAGCACTTTTCAGCCACAAAGATAAGCATATTTGCCGAAAGAACGTTCAATGTTGGCACACAACAAGTACGTTTTCTGGGAATTTGTTTGGAAGATAACGCTTTTTTTATTAGTTTTGCATCAACAAAGTACAACAAACAAACCATTACCACCATGAAAAAGAAAGTGCCCCAAACCAGTCAGAAAGAAAGCAAATCCATGTCTCGTCGCCAGTTCCTTGCTGCTGCAGGAACAGGTTTGGCAGGTTTTATGATCTTGCCAAGCTTCACAATAGATGGCGTGAGGGTAGCTCCAAGCGACAGAATCGTGCTTGGATTCGTAGGACTTGGCCAGCAAGGATGCAGCGATTTCCGCAGCTTTGCAGCTTGTCCAGGCGTTCAGGTAGCTGCCTGCTGCGATGTGGACAGTATCAAGAGAGAACGTTTCCGCCGCTATGTTACCAAGTGGCAGAAGGAAAAGGGAATGGCCGAACGATGCGACACATATGAGCGCTACGAAAAACTCCTCAAGCGAAAGGACATCGATGCCATAGCCATAGCAACACCCGATCATTGGCACGCGCTCGTTGCCATCCATTCTCTGCAGGCCGGAAAGGACGTTTACGTACAAAAACCGCTGTCCTATACCATAACAGAAGGACTGGCTGTTCAACGTGCAGTACGAGCCAACAATCGCATCCTGCAAATGGGAAGCCAGCAACGTAGCAGCTCGGAATTCCAAACGGCAATAGCTCTTGTACAAAGCGGAGCACTTGGAGACATCAAGGAAATCTATGTTCGAGTAGGTGAGCCACCAAAGCCTTTCGACCTTCCTGAAATGCCTGTTCCAGAAAATCTTAACTTCAACCTTTGGCTCGGACCGCTTAACAATCCGAAGATTCATTACCATCCAGACATCTGCCCAGTCGTTACGCTCGATCCAGACAAAAACGAAACGCTTTGGGGAGCTTGGCGATGGTACGAAGAGACGGGTAACGGATATCCTGCCGACTGGGGCGCTCACATGTATGACATAGCGCAAGCAGCCATCGGTATGGACGGACTTGGACCTGTCGAGTTCATTCCTAAAGGCTACAATGGTGCGGAATATGCCACGATGAAATACGCCAACGGAATCATCATGCAAGAGCGTCCTTTCACAGACGACAAGGAAGCGAAAGGCATCAAGTTCATCGGCGACAAAGGCTGGCTTAAGGTTACGAGAGGATATATCGAGTGTTCCGACAGTACGAAACTGAAGAAACAACAAGAGGAAATTGCAGCCGGGCAATATGAAGTAAGTTCACCACACATGCAAAACTTCATCGACGCCATTCGCGAACACAAAGATCCGATTGCTCCAGTCGAGTATGGTTGCAGCACAAACACACTTTGCTGCCTGTTCAACATTGCCCGCGAGCTGAACCGTCCTGTTCGTTGGAACCCCGCAACCCTGACATTCGGAAACGACAAGGAAGCCTTTGCTCACCGTCTTTACTACTATGATTACCGTCGCCCATACACCCTGCCGTATCTGGAAAGACGCGGATAAGGACTAAGCGACTTGAAGCTAGAAAACCCGCTCCGCAACAAAGGAGGCGAGGAGATGTAGTGCTTCTGTAACAGAGGCGTCTCGAGTGTCGTCAATAAGGCCGTCAGCCATGCCTTGCATGTCCTTCATGTGCCATGCAGCATAGTCCAATCCGCCTTCACTTATCGAGAACTTGATGAGTTTTTGAATCTCTCTTTGAGTGGCTTCACGACGTCGAACTTTCAAAGCCAACTCGCGCATCGACTCATCTTCGCTGTGCTTGACGGCATAGATGGCTGGGAGTGTGAGCTTGCCTTCCTTCATATCATTGCCGACAGGCTTTCCCACTTCTGCCGTTCCATAATCGAAGACATCGTCGCGAAGCTGGAAACAAATGCCGATGAGCTTGCCGAACTGTGCCAAACGCTCTGCATCGGCTTCTGCACCATTTGCTGCTAAAACACCCAGACGAGCACAAACCGAGAAGAGACTTGCCGTTTTGCGAGAGATGATGTCGAAGTAAGCAGCTTCCGAAAAGGCGTCAGAATCCTTGTTATCAAGCTGCAGGAGTTCGCCATCTGCAAGCGATTGTCCGAGTTGGGCAATATAGCGGACCACCCTGACATCTTCTGTTTGGGCAGCACATTCGAGCGCTTTGCTGAGGATGAAATCGCCTGCAAGAACAGCGGCTTGATTGCTGAGGAAGGCGTTCAGGGAAGGCAATCCGCGACGACGATTGCTTTCGTCCACCACATCATCATGTACGAGAGAAGCCGTATGAAGCATTTCCAGAGCCAAAGCCACATTGATGACTTTGTCGCTTACCTTGCCCACCATTTTCGCTGAAAGCAGGACAAGCAAGGGACGAAGCTGCTTTCCTGGGGCCTTCAGCAAGTGTTCGACGGCTTTTTCGAGCAGAGGATTGTCGGCATAAAGTGTTTGGCGGAAAGCTTCGTTGAATTGTTCCAATTCAATCGCAACTGGGGCCTTTATCTTATCTAGTACGTCCATTTATCTCATCTTTAGAGTGCAAAATTACATAAAAAAGTGCTACCTTTCATATTTTTTCAGTAATTTTACATCATAAAAGGACAGAAACGATGCAGAAACTCTACTTACTTGATGCTTATGCACTGATTTATCGTGCTTATTACGCCTTCATAAAGAATCCTCGAATCAATTCGAAGGGCGAAAACACGTCTGCCATTCTCGGTTTTGTTAATACGCTGGAAGAGGTGATTAGCAAGGGAGCTCCAACACATTTGGGTGTTGCCTTCGACCCTCATGGCGGCACTTTCAGGCACGAAGCTTTCCCTGAATACAAGGCACAAAGAGAGGAGACGCCAGAAGCGATACGCTTTGCCGTTCCCATCATCAAGGAGATTCTGGCGGCATACCACATTCCTGTCCTCGAAGTGCCTGGTTATGAGGCAGATGATGTCATTGGAACCCTTGCTCATCAGGCTGATATGAAGGGCATCGAAACCTTTATGATGACGCCAGATAAGGACTTTGGACAGCTTGTTACAGAGAGGGTGAAGATGTATCGTCCCCCTGTTGGGAAGAACAGCGAGGCAGAGATTCTGGGCATCGAGGAAGTGAAGAAGAAGTGGGGACTGCAGTCGCCCCTGCAAGTCATCGATATGTTGGGACTGATGGGAGATGCAGTCGATAACATTCCTGGCTGTCCTGGAGTGGGAGAGAAGACTGCCCAGAAGCTCATCGAAGAGTTTGGAAGCATCGAAAATCTGCTGGCTTCGACGGACAAGCTGAAGGGTGCGTTGAAGGAAAAGGTTGAGAACAATGTCGAACAAATCAAGCAAAGCAAGTGGTTGGCGACTATCAACCAAGAGGTTCCCATCAGCCTCGATATGGACCTTCTGCAGCTTCGAGAACCTGACACAAACAAGCTTCAGGAGCTCTTCAAACGATTGGAGTTCAGACAATTGATAAATAAAACTCAGAGTAGGGTAGAGGAAAAGCCTGAAGAAAAACCTGAACCTGCCAAGAACAACGATGGTTCCCTTCAGCTCGACCTTTTCAATGCGGCTCCAGCACCTCAGAAGAAGGAGGAAGATAAAGGGCCTGTTCAGCTCGACCTGTTCAGTTCTGTCCCTGTCGCTCCTGTCCAGAAAGAGGAACAGACAGAGCCTTTTGTGGTAGTTGAAAATGTCGTTATCGGCCACAACCTGAAGGCAAATTGGAAGGAACTGAAGGCTCAGAAACTGACGGAAAACGCGATGTTCGATACTGAGATTGCCCATTATCTGCTGCATCCAGAGATGCGTCACTACCTCGACTATTTGCTTTCCGTCTACAACTGCAAGGATGTTTGCGCACTCAAGCAATCCCTCGAGCAAGAACTCAAGCAAGAAGGGCTTTGGGACCTCTTTGCAGAGATAGAAATGCCACTAATGCCTGTCCTTGCCGAAATGGAGGAAGCTGGCGTACTTATCGATACTGAAGGGCTGAAAGAAACAAGCAAACTCTTCACCCAGCAACTCCAAAGCCTCGAACAGGAAATACATGCTTTGGCTGGCCTGAACTTCAACATATCCAGCCCAAAACAGGTTGGCGAAGTCCTCTTCGAGACACTCAAGCTCGACTCGAAGGCGAAGAAGACCAAAACGGGACAATATGTGACCAACGAAGAAGTGCTGGAAGCCCTCAGACGAAAGCATCCCATTGTCGGCAAGATATTGGAATACAGAGGATTGAAGAAGCTGTTGAGCACCTATATCGATGCTCTTCCACAACTCATCAACAAGGAGACTGGGCACATCCACACTTCGTTCAACCAGACAGTTACGGCTACAGGCCGACTCTCTTCGTCGAATCCGAACCTGCAAAACATTCCAGTTCGAGACGCTCAAGGCAAGGAAGTGAGGAAAGCCTTCATTCCCTATCCAGGACAACTCTTTTTCAGTGCCGACTACAGCCAAATCGAGTTGCGAATCATGGCTCATCTCAGTCAGGACAAGAACCTGATAGAGGCCTTCCTGCAAGGTAATGACATTCATGCCGCAACTGCCGCCAAAATCTTCAAGAAAGCGCTTGAAGAAGTCACCTCGGACGAGAGAAGAAAGGCCAAAACAGCCAATTTCGGCATCATTTACGGCATAAGCGCTTTTGGTTTGGCTGAAAGGATGGGGGTTTCGAGGAGCGAAGCCAAACAACTGATAGATGAATACTTTGCGACCTATCCAGGCGTGAAAGCCTATATGGAGAAGAGCATCCAGATGGCTCGCGAGAAAGGCTATACGGAGACTATCTTCAAGCGCCGTTGTTCGCTTCCTGACATCAACTCGAACAACTCTGTGGTTCGCGGATATGCGGAAAGGAACGCCATCAACGCACCCATTCAAGGTAGTGCTGCAGACATCATAAAGATAGCGATGATTCGCGTTCACAAA
>Ga0247609_10003816_pt1 | contig 15186 bp, 9 predicted proteins | sample 172DNAGHGlowgp2_FD_193487 | JGI IMG/M metagenome (GOLD analysis project Ga0247609, IMG submission 193487) | Sheep rumen microbial communities from Palmerston North, Manawatu-Wanganui, New Zealand - 1728 DNA GHGlow gp2 | ecosystem: Host-associated > Mammals > Digestive system > Stomach > Rumen ...
TAAAGGCGAAGCGGCAAAGCCGAGCGATAAGTTGAAATATGTTTCTTCTGTCTATATGATAGCTGTTCTCACCTAAAAACCTATAAGCGAAGCGACCTAATAACCTGAAAACCTAACGAAACTGAGCTTGCGAAAGTTGAGTAATATACATTGTCTATTAAATATCTTTCATTCTCCATTCAGTTCCTCTCCGCCGCCCGTGGAGAGGCTTTTTTGTACCTATCTCCTGACATCAATCCATGCAAATCTAAGACACGAATTGCCATAATAACCATAATAATTACGTCCATTACGATAATTCGTGTTTAATTTAGCCACCTCGGTACGTAAGATGACCAGTGATGTTTTGTGAATGAAATCAAGCGGCAAGGTCGAATTGCTCATCATCTCTACAGTTGCCTGTAGCCATGCCACCGTTCCTCACATCGTGGCTCTACCTGATTTCCTTTCACACTGCAAAGTAACACATTTCTTTTCATTCGTGCAAACTTTTCCTCACTTTTCTGCACTTCCTTGCTCGTTTTTGCCTTGGATTGACCTAAATCAAGGGCGAAAGGTGAAAAAGTTGGGCGTTTGTTAGGTGGGAATCAGAAATAATTATTACTTTTGCAGCGACAAAGCCAGTCCATGAGGGCTTGGCGGGTCATTATCTTATTGGAACTCGGGACACCAAGCCGTTTGTAGGGCCGTCCCGAAAAGGACGTTTTCAGACGTTATCTTTCATGTATTACATTTGGACAGATGAGAGTGATTCTCAAGGTAAGTACTACGCCAACTTCTATGGCGGAATACTGATAAGTTCTAAGCATTATGAAGAAGTGCTTGGTAGGCTCGTTAACGTTGTAAAATCGGTTGGTCTTGAGAACGAAGAGATAAAGTGGCAGAAAGTCAATGAATACACAGAACATAGATACCAAAGAATAATTGATGAGCTATTTCTCATACTTGGTGAGGGCAAGGCCAAAATGAGAATCTTCTTTCGTCATCGGCAATTTGAACCTTCTGGTTTGACAAACGAACAAAGAAGAAAAGAGTATCCAAAACTCTATTATCAGTTTATCAAGCATGACTTTGGCCTTATTCATAGCAATCCAAAGCGAAAAGTCATTAGAGTCAGGTTGTTAATCGATGATATGCCTTTGAAAGGTCATGATAAGGAAGATTTTTTAAAAGCCATCTATCGTTTAAATGACTTGAAATCATTTCAAAATTCTAACATCCAAATATTAAAGGGTGATGTCGCGGAGGTGGATTCGAAGAAACATCTGCCGCTTCAAGTAATGGATTTGGTGCTTGGATCCATTTGCTTTCGACTCAATGATAAGCAGAAAGATCGTGATATCGACGGGCGTCGAGCCAAACGTAACATTGTGAAAGAACGGATATACAAATACATTCAGAAGAAGATCTCCGAATTACACCCAGGCTTCAATATTGGTATTACAACTCCTATTACAAAACAGTCTGACTTATGGGAGATGCCATATCTGCATTGGAACTTTGTCCCCAAGAACCATAAGAAAGATAAGTCATTGACCAAGCGTCATAAAAAAGAAATAGCCCCGTGCAACCTACACAAGTGAGCTACGTCAACGTAGCCTTTCAGTTGCAAAGGACTTATTTCTGACTGCAAAGTAACACATTTCTTTTCATTCGTGCAAACTTTTCCTCACTTTTCTGCACTTCCTTGCTCGTTTTTGCCTTGAATTGACCTAAATCAACACTTAAAGATGAAAATTTTTCGCTTTTGTTAGGTGGGAATCAGAAATTATGCTTATTTTTGCAGCAAATATGAGTTAAAAGACTATAATATTCACTGAATACATCATCAATAATACATTATTCATCAAGTTACCGCCTATGAGATAGCAATACATGAGGAGTTGAAGGGGAGCTACGATCCCGCCTCCTCAAAGGGAATCTAACACTATTATTAACAATGAATTGTGCGCGTTCCCGTTCGATATTTAATAGATACTTGAGCTTTCTGCTCTTGTCTCTCTCAGCTTCGAATACCGGCAAATATTCAATGCGAGGGCAAGCAGTTCAGAAGGTTCACGTCCGATGAGGGCGTGAACTGTTCTTGCTTGTTTGCATTGTATGGTCACTTGCCGGTAACCTAGAAGCTGAGAATAAGCACCGAATGGTACACGCCTTTTCTTATTCTCAACATTCAACAAATGAAGAAACTTACCGATTTACCAGTCAGGAGCCTCATGGCGAGTCTCCTGTTGACCATTGCCATGCTATGCCCGACACAGTTGAAAGCAAGTGAACGGCACCTTGTCGCTTCCAAAGTGGTTAATGGTTCTACCTATACTTTGTATAGAGAGGAAGCAGATAGGAATGATATCCATCGAAACTATGACGGTTGGGAAGCCTACCGCATAAAGATTACGCTGGACATCACCACGGGAGGAAGTACGAAATCATTCTTTGTAGGTGACGTTTATTCCGATCTTAGTCAAGATAGTCAGCTCCCTTGCATGCTGTTCGACAGAGACGCACAGATGATGTATGTCTTCTGCCTTTCAAAGGGTGACAGGGTTGACTATGGAATGGACGGCTCTGTCTATGTGTCATCGATGCAGAATGTGAATTTCCAAAAGGAAATCGTTTTCGAAGATGTGAACATTGGTTGGTGGCCCAGTTTCGTAGGTCTGGTCGATGGTTGTCCGCAGCTCGCTCATTTCAGCTTTGCCGGCTATTACAGCATGATTTCTACTCGTAGCGCTGAAGGACAATGGACAACACGATATACCGAGCAAATCCACCCGGACGACTTTGCAGAACTCTGGAAGGGACGGGATCTCATGCTTGTGATACCTGTCGAAGAAGGCGTTTGGCGCAAGACCATCATCATCAAGACCCTCGACGGCGCTACCATGGAATACCTCATCGACAAGGACACCAAGGTGAAGATTGTGGGTCGCAACCTCACCATTACCACCGAAGGCATGGAGCTGTCCTATGAGCTGGAAAGCATGAGCCAGATTCGCTATGGCAAAATGTTAATTCCCGATGCCATTCATGACATGACGATGCCCAACGAACGTCCTTTCGTCTGGAATAACAACAACTTGTATTTCAGTGGACTCCGTGACAACACGCCAATTAACATCTACACCATTGACGGCAAATTGGTTCGCAGCGAACGCTTCAGTGGCGAAGCTCGCGTCTCATTAGACAATTTGCCTGCTGGCGTTTATATTGTGAAGATGAACAGTGAAACCTATAAAATCCTGAAGAAATGAAAAAGTTAGCCTATATATTCAGCCTCTTGGCACTCCTTGTCGGTTCGCTGCCTATTTCTGCACAGGAGTCCAAGCAATATGCCCTCTACAACTATCGCAACGACGGCGACTTCGATGCCTTCATGAACGTGGACATTGACAGCATCACCTATAGCTGTTTTGACCTCGACAGCGTAGAACATGAAGACATCGTCGTTCAGGAAGTCTGGACGCCGGCACAGGTCTATCGCATACCCATCGAGGCCATCGACAGTATCGGCTTCCGTGCTCCTAAGACAGAATACCGTGAAGGGGTGTTCTTTATCACAGAGCAGCATGTGCCGTACGTCAAGGCCATCGACGACCTGAATATCACCTTCGACAGTTCGACACCTGCAAGTTTGCTCCCGTCCGTTGGGCAAGTCCTGGTTACTGAGACCTCAGAAGGCTTGCTTGATGACGGTTTCGCAGGACGTGTCACCAGCATTCGGAACACCGAAGGCGGTGTGGAATACGTTTGTGAGCCGGTGTCCTTAAGCGATATCTTCGAGCAATTCTCGTTTGTCAGCAAATGCTCCACGGAAAGTGATATGGATGTGAAGTCGTATCTGGCGAAGGCTCCGCGACGCAGTTTTTATGATATCGGTATTGATGAAGTGATCAAAATCGACCTCGACGAAGTAGATTGTACACCTCGTGATGACGACGAGGAGAAAATACCTGTTTCATTCCGATACAAGCCTGAAATGGATATCACCTGCCTCGTCAGTGTCGTTAAGAGCCAGCCTGCCGTGGCAAAGGTGCTGTTTCATCATTCACACAGCTTGTATATCAAGGCGAAATACGAAGCAGAATGGGGTGACTCCAAAGAGTGGTGGTTCAGCAAGAAAGACATACGCATTCACATTCCTATCGCAGCCGTTGATGCCGTCATCAAGCCGTATGTCAATTTCGGAGCATTCGTGGACTGGAACTGTAAGGTCAAGTTTGAATACGAACTGCCTCTGCTGAAGTTCGAGCAGACCTTTGGCCTTGACTATAGCGAATACCGACCGGAGGAGGACCGCGTACAGTTCATCAATGAAACGGAGTTCATCCACGACGATCCGACGATTTCTTTAAGCTTAGACGGCTCACTGGCGTTTGGCTTAGCGCTCAAACTGGGTGCAAAGCTGATCCATAAAAAGCTGCTGAACTTTGAAGCTATTTTCCATGTCGGTCCGGAGCTGAAAGGACATGTTGACCTCAGCACTGATCGCATCGGCGAGGATGCCAATCTGTATCGCCAACTGAAAAACACCACTGTTGAGCTGGACGGATACGTGGCTATCCCCCAAGCTTCTTACCAGTATTTCGGCAGCGGCGTGAAGCTGGCTAAACGTGGCACTTGGAAAGGCGCCAAATGGAGCAACAAGATACCGAAGACCGAAGATCTCCTGCCTAATGACAAGTATCCTGACGGCTACATGATAGACTGGCCGGTCAAGAAATGGTATATCGTCCCTCATTTCAACGTGCCAGAGGTTTACGAGGCTTCGTCCACTTCCGCCGTGGCAACACTCTATCCCTACCAGAATCTTCTCCTTCCCGTCAAACTCGGCATGGCTTTCGAGAACTATACAACAGGTGAGGTCATCGAGCAGGACTACGGCAGCTATTGGGGTGAAAACCACAATGCCGAGAGCGATTACGTGAGGACTTTCGACAATCTGAAGGCGTCTAATATATATAAGGTGTACCCAACCGTGAGTCTGTTGGGCATGAAGATGCATGCTGGGCCTTCTACGGACTATGGTGTCTCCGCCGAACTTGTCGTATCGCCGCAGCGGTTGACCATTAACAAAGGTGAAACGGGTGAGGTGAATGTGCTTGGAGGCACGAGAGACTACGATGCCATTGACGATAATTCCGCCATAGCTCGCAGCGTGTCGTTCAACTATAACCAGGGAGCATCCAATAGGGTGGTCTTGACTGTTTACGGTAACAGCGTAGGCGAGACCTATATAACCATACTCGATAAGGGAAATGGCAGTTCACAAATCGTAAATGTTACGGTCGTTGATCCCAACGTCCCCTCGCTCACCCTCTCCACGACATCGTTGAGCGTTGATGCCCGCACCAGCAACCGCGTCCAGATTACCTCTGGCAGCGGCAGTTACACTGCTGTCAGCGATCACCCGGAAGTGGTTCAGGTCAGCGTTTATGACTCGAACATTGCCATCGAAGCATACGCCGCCGGCACCGCTATCATCACCGTCACTGACACGCAGAGCGGACAGACGGCGACAATAGCAGTAACGGTTGTTGATGCACTTCCCGACCTCGCCCTCTCCACTTCTGCCGTCTCCCTCACCGTCGGAGGTGCTTCGACGGTTGATATCACGTCGGGCAGCGGCAGCTACACCGTCGCAAGTGATAACTCCTCGGTTGCTACAGCGGCATTGAGCGGCACGACATTAACGATTACGCCGATATCCGCTGGCACCGCCACCATCACCGTCACCGATACCCAAAGTGGACAGACGGCGACGATAGCGGTGACGGTGACAGCTAACAATCCTACAACCGATGCCGTTGCCGTTGACCTCGGTCTCCCCTCTGGCACTTTGTGGGCAGACAGAAACGTCGGGGCATCGAGTCCGGAGGACTATGGTGGTTATTATGCGTGGGGCGAGATTGAGGAGAAAGAGTACTACGAATGGGGCACCTATAAGTGGTGTAACGACTCGTACAACACTCAGACCAAGTACTGCACGAAGTCATCATACGGCACTGTGGATAATAAGACCGTGCTTGACCCCGAGGACGACGTGGCTCACGTCAAGTGGGGCGGATCGTGGAAGATGCCGACCTTGGATCAGGTGACAGAATTGCTTGACAACTGCTCCTCAGAGTGGACAACGCAGAACGGCGTCGAAGGCCGCAAGTTCACCGGTCCTAACGGCAACAGCATTTTCCTGCCCGCAGCGGGCGGCCGCTTTTACGGTGAGCTCGACTACGCTGGCTCGCGCTTATACTACTGGTCGTCGACGCTCCACGAGAGCTTCCCGTACTACGCGTGCAGCCTCTACTTCGGCTCGGGCCGCGCGTACTGGGACGACGACGGCCGCCGCTACGGGTTCTCGGTCCGCCCCGTCCGATAGAACTGAATGTGCATCCTTTCGCAACGCGAAAACGGCTCGCAACTCGCACTCATGAAGGCAGACTCAGAGGCGGGGTCGGGCCCTTTAGGGCCAATAGCGACCCCGTCTCAGAATAAAGATTCAGTAGATGTCACTCATCATGCGGCGGGGAGACTCCCCGCCGCAAATAAAGGAAAAACATTTAATTAACTATTATTCAACACTAAATTACAACTACGTTTATGAGAAAGAAATTATTGTTGCAATTGATTGGCCTCACTATCGCTGGAGCCTTATATGGGCAAGGGCAAGTAGAATCATATTCTACAAGTGGGAGTATGACGAATGATGTTCAAGTAGCCCTTCCATCTGGAAATTCGCTCGAAGCCAAGCTCTTCAGAGAAGCATTGACCAAAGGACGAGAATACAGGGATTACTATGTACTCATCAATGATGGGAACAAAGCGTTGATGGAAGATGATGTAATCAAATTCTGCAGAGAACATAATTACCTGTGGAATAGCAAATATGTTACGAAGACAGTGTCTCGATTTGGAGATGTCGTCAATTCTGTATTCAAGTTCTTTTTTATTCCTAAATCCCTTTACTCTCATTATGTCTTTGAATGGTGCGATCGTTCTTCATTCAAAGGCAGTCAATTGAAGTCAAAAGGTATCGCTTATTTTTATGACCCTGAAGCCAATCAATTCATCAGTTTAAGAAATGCCTTATGGACTGGCGATATCGTTGATGGCTACGTAAATGGTCATGGCGCAGGTATATGTCAAAAAGACGACCAGTTCTTTTACTATTTCACAGGAACATTTCAACGTGGATTTCCAATAGGGAAAGCGACATATCGCTATGTTGACACCGACGATAATATAGCATGGGGTTATTCTCCAAGAGAGAAAACGCCATCCGGGAGAAATGGTAATGGAGCCCCATTCCGCGAAGTGGAAGTCGGGAAAATGAGTGAAGGAATGGCTGCCTTCCGTTATCTTGACAACGGAGGAGTTTCTGGAGGTTCACCCAGCAAAAATTTTGGATATATTGACCAAAATGGCTATGTTATCATCAAGCCATCATATCAAGAAGCCTCTCCATTTAACGGTGGACGCGCTGCGGTAAAAAATGATAAAGGTGAAGAAGTGTATATTGATAAGGCTGGGCAGATGATTGACTACACCCAAGGTCAGAAAAATATTTTTGCCCGCGAAAAAGCACGGCAAGACAGTATACAAGCCGCAGAGAACCGGAAGAAGCTGTTGGCGGAGCAGAAGGCTGCAGAAGAAAAACGCGCAGCCGAAGAAAAACGGTTGGCTTATTTGCGTAAGATACAGCCGCTTATGGACAAGAACAAGTGGCAACGAGGCGATAGAATTTGTCTGGAGTTTGGTCGGCAAGGGCAGTATATTACTGGCACTTTGGAAGAGTGGAACGGTAATAAGTCGAAGTGTCGAATCAAAATCGTAACCAGTCCCAATGGTAACATGAAGTATAATGGAGATATCCTTTCAAAAAATAACCTTATATGGATTCCTACATCAGGGGAAGGCTGGCACAAAGCACTTCCTGAAGAAATAGAAGCTGCAAACCAGCAGGACAATTCGATACCTACACAGACAATACAAAGATTGGCAATATGCCCTCGTTGCAATGGTAAAAAATATATTGAGTACAGATTTACTACTGAGAGATGCTTAAGATGTGATGGCACAGGCTTTATTACAGAAAATCAAGAAATAAAAAGTTACTAACAAAAGAATGTACGTTAATATGTTTTACCTATACGCCATTTTTGTTTTATCTTCGAAATACATTATTTATTAACTTAATTTGAACAACAAAATGAAAAGATTAGTTTTTATCTGTCTGAGCATGATGATGCTCACGACATGTGCTTTTGCACAGAAAGCTACTAAAAAAGCCTCTAATATTCTTGTCGGTATTACGCCTGGCTTGGGATCAACGAAAGTAACGATGACCGATGGCGATGACAAGGAGAAGTGTTCTTATAACAAGGACTTTGGAATAACTCTTGGTTTTGAAAGGGTAATCAATGGCTACATCCTTCTTCCTGAGCTACATTATCTGCGCGGAAATCTAAAATCATATGAGTATAATTCAGAGACAATAGATAATTATGCAGAAGATATAAACCAAATTGGTTTTATTCAATGGTTTGGCTTTACTATCGCAGCTCAACAGCGTGTACAGGTGCCGATTATGGTAGGTATCGGTTTAGATTATTACACAGGCATTCCCATCGATAAACTGTTAATGTTTGATTATGGAGCAAAAGCACGTGTGAAAGTATATATAACGCCTAAATTTGGCCTGTTTTTAGGCGCAGGTATTCAAGGAGCTTCAGCAAGCAGTAAGAGTGATGATCAAAAGATACGATTGAGGAATATTACCAGTGAGTTGGGTATCACCTTTACTCTATGATTGCAATTCAATCCCTCTTCTAGCACAAGCTTTGTTCGAAATACCCGCACATGTCATCGCCCACCGTCCCACGAGGATGGTGGGCGATGTGGTTGTGGATGATACTCCGCACAAAATGAAAGGTCAGGAGATTTTTATCCTGTTCCAGATTGCAGCGGAACGACAGGATACCGAGAGGATCAGCCTGTGTGCCTTGACACATCCACCACAGGGATATACCATCCGGCAGTCGTATGTGGCGGACATCAACTCAATGCTTCACCTTCGAGTCGATAAGTTGTTGGAATAAGTGTTTTATGCCATCAATAATGATTAGAATTGACTGTTTCTTTTTATTTTTTTCTATGCTTTTGCTTCTCTTCCCGAAACTTTTACTATCTTTGCGGTAACTGCTCAGTCATGCAATGTGGGGTCGGCCTATCGGCCTCAAAATTATAAAAAAATTGAATAAGAAAATAATCAAAGGCTTCGCATAGCGTCTGTTCTTATAATTTTTTGAATTAATTTTCTGGTAATTTTGAGCGTAGCGACCATCCAGGGCACATGACTGAGTAGTTACTCTTTGCGGCGGAAATAAAAAAAGATATGAAAAAGTATCCCAATATGGATGATGAGCATATTCAGGCGAGTGAACCAGTTGCTACTTATGCTGCTCCCACGGTCTTTAACCCAACTCAGCAACATTTGCTGATGATGTTCTCGTTTATGAGAAGCGATGATCAGCTTATGGAGTTGAAGAAAGTTCTTGCCGATTATTACTTCCAACAAGTAGAAAAAGGAATGGCAGAACTTGAGGCACAAGGACTGTGGGGTAAAAAAGAGTGTGAAGAGACAGCAAGTGAGCATTTGCGCACACCGTATGTCTATTGACTATGCTACGCACACAAAGTTCGCAAAAGAGTTTTTTGAATAGAAAAAAGGAATAATATTTGGTGGTATCGAAAATAATTCCTTAATTTGCATTGTCTAAACTAATAAATAAGGGTTAAATATGCCAGAAGTATTTAGATTTTTCGGTTTTTCATTCTTCTTATATAGTAAAGAACATGATCCTTTGCACGTGCACGTAGAAGGCAATAACGGGATGGCCAAATATGAATGGAACGGTACGGAGTTTGTTCTCATGGAGAAGCATGGAATTAAAGCCAATGACCTAAAGAAGATCAAAAAGGTCATTGATGATAATGCCGATATCATCATCAAACGATGGCATGAACATTTTGATAAAAGAAAGGAGGACGAAATATGATTATCAAGGAGATTTGGTTTGATACAGATCATATTTATGGAAAAGACGAGGACGGGCGGGAATATCGCCAGTCGTTGTTATGGTATCCTCGGTTGAAAAAAGCAACGGATGAGGAACGAAGCAAATATGTTTTTGGGTTTGACGGTATTCATTGGCGCAACATCGACGAAGACATTAGCTTTGAGAGTTTCGCCTACGAAGATGCCGAGCCAAGCGCTATCCAGCGTTTCTTCTTGACACACAGGGAAATTAATGTGGCTGAATTTGCGCGCTCGATGGGCATTAATCCCACCTTGTTGCGAAACTATATTAACGGATTCAAGAAGCCCTCTTTAGAACGCGAAAAGGAAATCTTGGATCATATTCATAAAATCGGAGCCGAAATGCTGGCTGCATAATCGGGAACCTTTCTATGAGAATGTGAAACATGATGGCAAAAATATAAGTCGCCGTAAAAACAGCGACTTATACTTTTTTGATGGAGTGATTCCGTCGGGATTCGAACCCGAGACCCACAGCTTAGAAGGCTGTTGCTCTATCCAGCTGAGCTACGGAACCAGCCGCAAAAAGCAGAGAAATGGGTAATGCTGCTTTTTGCGGCGCAAAGGTACTGCTTTTTTGTTGAATAATGAAAGAAATCGTGAAAAAAAACGAGTTAGCAGAGGAAATCTTGAAACGTGGGACGAATTAGAGCTGTAGAGATGCCTGATAAAGTGCCTCGTATTGGCGCGCCACGGCCACATGGTCGTGGTGTCTTCGTATGTATTCGATGCTGTCGCGTTGCAGCTGATGAATGTCCTCACGCCCTGAGAGGAGACGCTGTGCCATCTGCTCATAGACATCATCCTCGTTGGGCTGTACGTTGATGATGGGTCGCAGGTCGTGCTCGCCGAGAAGGTCGTAATGCTCGGGCTCGCCGCCACCGACGAGGATGAGTCCCTTGGCCATCGCCAGCAGGCCGTTCATGCCTGGGGTATAGCTGTAGAGCTGGTCGAGCAGGACATGACTGCTGTTCATCATCTGCTGGTACTGCGCAAAGGGCACGTTCTCGGCTTCCAACACTTTCACTTGCTGAGGATAATCGTTCCGGAGTCGATGGAGGGCGGCAAGCATGATGTCGGTGCCTTTGTACGACGAACGTTCGCGCTGGATGCCGATGAAGAAGTTGAGCGTCGGACTGGGAGTGTCCAAGGTTGAGGTGGGCGTGACGGAAGCACGATTGATGGGGAACGGTATGTAGTGGGTCTTCGAGGCAAAGAAGGGCCGGTAGCACATCTCATATTCATAGAGTCCGGTGATGATGCCATCGCAATCCACGGCAATGCGCTGGTTGAGGTCGCCCTTGGAACCATGCAGCCAGTCGGCTATCATCGTGTGCATGAAGGGATAATCGCGAAGATGCGAGCCGAAGTTGAAATCGGAATAGCGAAAGGTCTTGCAATCCATGCCAACCTTAACCCAATAGTGATCGATGCCGAAAGCGCCGAGGAAGACGCGGCCGTTGTGACGACGCAAGTAGCGGTAGAACGGCCACAGGCGCTCGGCACGAAGGTCGAGGAAGACGGGGTTGATGAGCTGCACGATGTCGAAGCCACGCAGCGACAGCCACGTCTTTGCGATGTCGAAGAGATAGCGGATGGTACCGCCCAGATGAAGTCCTCTACGGCGAAGATCGATGTCGCGGGGATAGTCCTTCCATGTGTCGCCATCGGAGACCACGGTGACATCATGACCGAGAGCACGGAGACCTTCGGCCAGGGTCCAATGGACGTTGGAGTATTCACCGATGAGAAGAACCTTCATGAAAGTTGAGAGTTGAGAGTTGAAAGTTGAGAGTTGAAAGTTGAGAGTTGAAAGTTGAGAGTTGAGAGTTGAAAGTTGAGAGTTGAAAGTTGAGAGTTGAAAGTTGAGAGTTGAGAGTTGAAAGTTCTTCGAAGTGTCGAAGCGACCAAAGGTCGAACGGAGAGTTGAGGGTTATTTTATGATTACCTTTTTGCCGTTGATGATGTAGAGGCCGCGACGGAGGGGCTTAGCGGCATCGAGGTGGCGACCGGAGAGGTCGTAGCATCTACCATTTACGGATTTATCATTAGCAAAGGCCTCGGTGGGCATGTCTTGTATGCCTGTGCGGCTGTCGGGAATCTCGGTGAGGGTCAGGGCGAAATGGTCGGCACTCCACCAGGCTGTGCCAGAGGCTGTCATGTTGAAGGCGATGGTGAGCGACTGTCCGTGTGCAACCGTGAAGGCAGGCGTGGTGATGCGCTGCCATCCGTTGGGATAGCCGCTGCCGGCGATGGCATCTGCTCCCCCACCCTGCACACTCTCGCTGACCGATGCTTCACCGACGGTGGCAGAGAGCGTCATCGTGGCTGAGTTCTGGCCGCGCACCAAAGCGCTGAAGGTGTAAGTTCCTTCGGGCAGTCCGTCGATCTGCTGCGTCATGGAGGAGGTGTAGGCTCCGCTCTTCCACAAGTTCCAATAGGGATTAGCGGTGCTGCCATCGTAGGATTCGGCATCGGCTTTGACGCTCATGTTCGACGTCTCCCAACCATAGCTGTTCTGGCGGTTGCAGTCGGGGTTGACGATGAAGCGCGTAGCGTCCCATCCACCTACCACCTCGGGCATAAGGTCATAGAGGGCGAGGTCGGCAGCTGCATATTCGCGGTCGAGGTCAGCATCGGCGAGATCGCCTATCTTATGAAGCAGGAAGTTGTCACCGCCAGCCCAGCGCGCAGACATGGTGCCGAGATTGCGAATGCCCACTCGCAGCGTGCCGTCGGTGACGATGATGCGGTCAATCTTTAAGAGTGTTTCAGCGGGTATCGACGTGGCATCGGAAGCGAGCACGGCATCGGTTGTGACAGGCGCAAAATAGAGCTGCTGAGCGGTCTGGGCATAAAGACCTACAGCACCGTTAACCGTTGCACCAGCTACATTGTCAATGGTATTGAACACGTTGGCAGAAAGGCTGTAGATACCTGGTTCCAACTCGGTGAGTTGCTGTGAATAGTTGAAATTAATGTTCGCGGCAGTAGCATCCCATACCTCGAAATAGGTGTCGCCCGTAGCCTTGGTGAAACCATTGGAAGCATCCTTCGCGCAGCTCCAGCCTTCAACGTTCGACTTGGAAGTGGTTTCGATGGTGGGATTGACGAGAAGACCGAAGGACGTGCTGCTGTAGGCCGTCTCACCGCGGACCGTCGTTACGACAACGCGGAAGCTGTCGGCATTGACGTTGAAGCCGGTCGTCTTCACGTTGGAGATCTTCAGCGTCGTGCCGTCGAAGCGCCAGCGGTCTGTAATCTCAGCCACGGTCTCCCATTCGCCCGATTCATTCAGGCGCTGCACGACCAGACTCTCTGTCATGTCGCCGTTGGGGTTCGTGATGGTGAAGGTCGCCGTCTGCTGCGAGTCGTTGACGCTCATCTCGAAGGAGGGAGCCTTGACGGAAGGCGCCCACCAGTTGGGCACTTTCTGCACGGAGGCGTTATAGGCAAAGGTGGAACGGTTGTCGCGATATACCTGTCCGGCGGGCAACACATTGCCATCGTCCCAGTTGATCATCGCACGATAGTAGGTGTCCCAGTTGTAGATGGCATAGCGTTCGACGAAGCTGCAGGTGTCGAGCATCTCGACGATGTCCTGAATAGCCTTACGGTTCTTCTCCAGCATAGCACTGTAATCACTTGGCCACGACTCGCTGGTCCACGAAGCGCCGTTGTTCCATTCGGTGATCCAGATGGGACGATGGGTGTTGTTGTAGATGCTCTTGAGACGGTTGTACCAGTCCTGAGCCGTTGCTGCCTCATTGGTTCCCCAATAAGCATGGAACGACACAAAGTCACAGCGATAGGCCATGTCATCAACATGTCCGATATACTCGGTCAGCCAGCTGGCATCGGTAGGCGAAGGAGAACCGATGCGGGCGCCGGAGGACAGGAAGTCCGGCGTCTTCGTGCAAGCCGTCCACGCATTGACGGCCCCACCGCAGTCGCAGTTGTTGTGCTGCTCGCTGTGCTCAGGTTCGTTGATGCTCAATGCCGCCGTGCTCTCGTAGCCATTGATGGTGGACATCGAAGGCCAATAGATATGCTGGCGGATGGGTATGTATTCGAGGTTATCCGTTGACTTGCGGTCGGCGCTCCACGTGTAGAACCATGTGGCACGGACTTTCCTGCATTCCGTTTCATTAGACCCTTGCCCCGTGGTGCTGCACCATCCTTTCTTCGAAACATATTGCCACGGGCGGATATGGATAGACGAGATACGGCGATCGAGGGCGGCAGGCAGCTCGTTGACCACAACATCATGGTGATCAGCCACATACACACGGCTGTAGCCGCCACCCTGCGTGTCGGTGGCTACGGTGACCATGAAGCCGCGACGCAGGACGAAGCTGCGGGTCGTGTTGTTGCGCGTGCTCAATGACGAGTGGTTACCCGATGTGACGTTGTACGACGTGCCCTCGCAGTTGGGTTCGGTATAGACGGTCATCGGCGACAGCAGGGAGCCAGCACGCAAGGGAATGACGGCAGCGCCGTTGAGGTAGATGGCCACGCGGCAGTTGCTGCCATTGGAAGCTGCCGAACCGTTGATGCGAACATAACGAAGGTATTTCGAAATGACATCAGAGGGCGTGACGTTGTCAAAGATGAGCCACGTGGAGAGGCTGTTAAGGCTGATGCGTGAAGAGGTTCCCATCACGGTGTTGCTGGCGGCGCGGACATGAATATCCACGGCATCATCGCGCTCGATGGTGCGATTATAGACCTGGTAGTAGTCCACGGCTTGAGTGCCGATGGCGCTGGTGTAGTCCGGAGACTCGTAGTTGCGCAGCGTCTCGGTCAGATTGTCGTCAACAGCAGGCACGACATGGAACAAGGCGTGCGAGCCACGGTTCTTGTCGTAATAGACACCGACGTAGTCGCTACCGCTTTTGCCACCATCGATGCCAAGGCATTTCGAGGTCTTATGTTTGCAGACGACGTACTGGTCGAGCCCTTCCTCTGTGCGCCATTGGTAGGCATTCGAGGTTCCCTTAGCGCCTTGGAACACAACATCATAACTATTTGAAGTACTGGCAGCAAGGTAGCGTCCCGTGCTCTTCTGGCGCAGGAGAACATAGCCGTCC
>Ga0247609_10003817_pt1 | contig 15185 bp, 16 predicted proteins | sample 172DNAGHGlowgp2_FD_193487 | JGI IMG/M metagenome (GOLD analysis project Ga0247609, IMG submission 193487) | Sheep rumen microbial communities from Palmerston North, Manawatu-Wanganui, New Zealand - 1728 DNA GHGlow gp2 | ecosystem: Host-associated > Mammals > Digestive system > Stomach > Rumen ...
ACATCAGCGTCACGGGAATACATATTGACGGAATTATTTCATCGGAATTTTTATTAAACGTGTTTATAGTAAATACACCACTGCACGACGGCGCGGCGATAATCCGCGGCAACCGGTTAATATCAGCGGCTTGCGTATTGCCGCTTACGGAAAACCACGAACTTTCTACAGAATTAGGCACGCGGCATAGGGCAGCAATCGGTTTATCTGAACAATGCGACGCGCTAATAATCGTGGTGAGCGAGGAAACAGGAACAATTTCTGTAGCTGAGGGCGGGCGATTAATGCGCCACTTTGACGAAAAAACTTTGGCCGCCAAAATCCGTCCAGCTTTTGTTAAAAAAGAAGATAAATTTTTTGGCAAGTTCCTTTCAAAATGGAGGGCGGAAAAATGACACGATTAATAAATGTTTTCCGCCACAACCTATTAAAAAAATTAATCGCGCTTTTTGCGGCGTTTATCATGTGGGTATACGTCATGGCAGACCAAGACCCAGCAATAGAAGGCTCTTATACCGTGCCGCTTACAATGTCAAACACGCCGTATGACTTTATGGCCGTGTGCGAAGAAAAAACTGTGCAGATAAACACACGTGCGCCCCGTTCATATTATGTTAAATACGACGCCAACGCCTTCCGTGTGTATGCAAATTTAGAAGGTTTAGACGAGGGCGTGCATCAAATCAATCCGCAAGTAGTAATGCCTTCGGGTTTTGAATTGGTAGAAACAACGCCGGCAGTCCTAAATGTCAAGCTGGATCCGCTCACAGAAAGGCAAATGCCTATAGAAATAGTGACGATTGGCGCGATGGGAACAGAAACGTCAATAAAAAAGATCGACAAGTCAATGGAATATGTGACAATAGTCGGTCCGAAAAGTTTTGTTGAAAAGGTTAGCAAAGTGTATGGCACGGTGAATTTGAATAACCAGACGAATAGTTTTGAAATGCAAATCCCCCTAAATGCCGTGGACGAAAAAAATCAAGCGGTTAATCGAATTCACGTGGTGCCAAGCGTCATCACTGCCTCCATTGAAGTAGAAAGCGGCAGTAAAAAAAGAATCGTTCCTATTATTCCTGAACTTTCAGTTATGGATGGCTGGGAACTGACGAAAATTACCGTTGAACCGGCGCAAATGGAAATCAACGGCGCGGAATCCGTGATAAATTCAATAGTGACGTTAAAGACCGTGCCTTTCACCGTGCAGACGGGACAGCGATTTTTCAAAAGTACGTTGCGGCTTGTTGTACCCGAAGGTGTAACCGTTACAGGCAACGAAGTTACCGTCACCGCCGAAGTTATCCGTAAACCTGTCATGCGCGATCAAGTCGGCAATTAATTTTGAAAAGTTTTCTCAAAAAAATTTCTCCAAGGTATTGAAAATTATTTTCATGTATGATAAACTGCGTTCAGGCTTTCGTTAAAGCTCTCCTAAAATATAAACACATACGCTTGAAAAAAGCTCCGTGCTGCTCACACGGGGCTTTTTTGAATTATAAATTATGTTAAGCTTGAATCAACGCCAAAAGATTTTTGTAGTTGTTGGCGACCTTGATGACGTAATGAACGGTTTCGGAATAGTTGGGAACGCCGCCGTGTTTTTCTACCGCGCCGGGACCGGCATTGTAAGCGGCAACGGCGTCAGTTACGGAATAGGCTCCCCAATCTTTGAAACGCCCCAGCTGATTTTTAATGTAAATCGTGCCGCCGATGATATTTTCCAGCGGGTTATGAGGATTTACGCCGAGACCCGCGGCGGTGGACGGCATGAGTTGCATTAAACCTATCGCGCCGACGGGGCTAGTTGCGTGGAAATTAAAATTGCTCTCCGCTTCCATTATCGCCGTGATTAAAATCGGGTCAACTTGATATTCGCTCGACGCATAGAGAATCGCCCGCGTTATCCAATCGCATTCAACTTCATTGCCGTTGTAGCGGTTCACCGTTTGATAAATCGCGCTGTAATAATCTGCAGCTTCAGCCTCGCCGCCGCCGATAAAAATTACGACAGCCAGGCTCGCGGAGATTATCATTTTTCTAAAAAATTTTAAAGCCCTCATAAAATCTGCTCCTTTTGTCTAAAAAATTTTTTGGATTATAGCATATACTGTTTTCATTTGAAAGGCATTATAAATTTTTACACACGGCAGGATTTTTTCTTCATGCGGAAAATTTATAATGCATTATTAAGAAAAGCAGAGAAGGAGCGAAAAATTTATGTCAGGTCATTCTAAATGGGCAACGATTAAACGTAAGAAAGGTGCTAACGATGCGATTCGCGGGGCAATGACAACCAAAATCAGCCGCGAAATTACAATCGCTGTAAAAATGGGCGGCGCAGATCCTACCGGCAATATGCGCTTAAAACTCGCATTGAGTAAAGCCAAAGCCAACAATGTCACCAAAGAAAATATCAACCGCGCAATCCAAAAAGGTCTCGGCGCGTCAGACACGTCGAACTATGAAGAAATCACTTACGAAGGCTACGGTCCCGGCGGCGCGGCTCTCATGTTGGATATTTTAACTGACAACCGCAATCGTACCGCCGCAAACATCAGACATATTTTTTCTAAACACGGCGGCAATCTCGGCGAAAACGGTTGCGTTGGCTGGATGTTCAAGAAAAAAGCTGTCTTCACTGTCGACAAGGAAACTTTTGACGATGAAGATGCGCTCATGGAAATTGTAATGGACGCCGGCGCGGAAGACTTCGAGGCGGACGACGATTCTTTTGAGATAACCGCCGACCCCGACGACTTTAACGCCATTGAAGCTGCGCTTGCCGAAAAGGGAATTGAAACTGCCTCCGCCGAAATTACCCAAGTTCCCGACACGACCGTTGCTCTGGCTGACAAGGACGCTGAAAAAATGCAAAAACTCCTTGACGCGCTGGACGAAGATGATGACGTTCAAAATGTTTACGGAAATTACGAATTAGGTGATTGACGTGGAAACAAAATATTTTTTCCCCTAGAAACAGTGAATTCTTTTTAGATTACATAGAACCGGGAGCCTTCAATAGTTTGGGCGAATTGCCGTCCACGCGTCCTTTAACGATAGGGACAACTGTTAAGGGTTTGGCTTTTGATTTTAACTGCGGTCTTAGGTTGAAAATTCCTGCCGGTAACTATCATGTGAAAATTTTTGACCACGATAGCGAAACTCTTTGCTTTGAAGGCAACGTATCAGACACGCTTTTAATTTCTATAGAAAAATTTTTTGTTCGCTGGGAATTTTTTATCTATCGCAAAGGTAAACTTCTCTTTCATTACATTTTAAATCCGACAGGACGTAAAGTTCATTTTCACTATTTAAAATCGGGCATAGGCGACCGGTTTGCTCTGTTTCCGTATATGGAAGAATTCCGCAAGAGATATGACTGCAAAGCTTCATGCACGGTTGAATCTTATTTGCAGGAAATTATAAAGCTGTATTTTCCTGAAATTAAGTGTGCCCCCCCCTAACGATTCTTATGCGACGTATTTTCCATGTCCAGGTTTAAGTCCGTTTTTAGTGGTGGAAGAAATGCGAATTGTTCCAATGGAAAAGCAAGGGCAATATATTTTCGGGCTGACGGCTGAAAAAATAATTTACCATCCGACAAAGCCGCGGCAAATTCAAGAGCCTTATGTGTACATATCTGTTCAAACTTCCAGCACCGTCAAAACATGGCTTAATCCAAACGGCTGGTCTGCTGTCATTGATTATTTGAAAAGTTTGGGGTATCGCGTGTTGTGCATTGATAAAGACGTCGAGCAAACCGACCACGATTTAACGGTGAAAATGCCCGAAGGCGCAGAAGATTTTACAGGCAACGTGCCTTTAAGCGAGCGAGTTAATTTGCTTGCCTACGCAGATTTTTTTATCGGCTTTTCGAGCGGCTTATCGTGGTTGGCTTGGGCGGCGAACTGTCCTGCTATTTTAATCAGCGGAATAACGCCGCCTTGGTATGAGTTTTCCACGCCTTATCGCATTGTCAATCGGCTTGTTTGTTTCGGCTGTCATTGCGACACCACCATAACTTGGGGAAAATGGGAATATTGTCCAAATTTCGCAGGCACTGACCGCGCTTATGAATGTTCAAAAAAAATTTCTGCGCGACAAGTAATTAATGCTATCAATCAATTAATTAGCGACAAAAAGGCGGGGCGATTTAGCTATCCAAAATATCTCTGAACTTGGTGATTAAATGTTGGCATTGGGTATCGACCCTGGAACGGCGATTTGCGGCTACGGTTTTGTTGAACAAGACGGAGGGCAATTAATCGCAAAAGAATTCGGCGTGATAACCACCAGCCCAAGGGCGCGTATGCAGGACAGACTTTTAAAAATTTACACGGAACTGGACGCGCTGATAAAAAATTTTCAGCCGCAAGTCATGGGCATTGAAAAACTTTTTTTCGGCAAAAACGCCACGACCGCCATTCCCGTTGGACAGGCACGGGGAGTCGTCCTTTTGAGCGCGGCGCAAAATAATCTGGACATCGTGGAGATAACGCCGAACGAAGTTAAGCTGTCAATCACGGGCTACGGCGGCGCGACAAAGGAGCAAGTCATTTACATGGTGACAAAAATTTTAAACTTGGACGAGCCGCCCAAACCTGACGACGCAGCGGACGCCTTGGCAATAGCAATCGCGGCGGGCTACGAGGCAAACAGTTTGGCGCGCAGAAATTTTTTAGAGGCAAATTTATGATTGGTTATTTGAGCGGCAAAGTTAAATTTATTTTTGATGACGCGTGCATTTTGGACGTGAGCGGCGTTGGCTACAAAGTTTTTATCGACGCGCAGACGTTACAAAATTTATCAATCGGGGCGGCGGCAGAATTTTTTATTCACACGGCAGTTCGCGAAGACTCAATAACTCTTTACGGCACGGAGAATCGCGCGGCGTTTGAGTTTTTTGAATTGCTGTTGACGGTTTCGGGCATCGGGGCGAAGAGCGCGTTGTCTATCGTGTCTAAAATTTCTGCGGCGGACTTTGCACGAGCGGTAGTCCTGCAGGACATAAAAACTTTAATGCGGTTGCCGGGCGTCGGAAAAAAATCTGCCGAAAGAATTTTGCTGGAGTTAAGAGAAAAAGTTCAAACTCTTGCCGAAAATTTTCAAGCAGAAAAATTTCAGCCCGCGCCAATTCAAGCGACATCCTTTGACGAGGCGGAAGAGGCATTATCCGCGCTGGGCTACACTTCGGCAGAAATTTATTCAGCGTTCAACAAAGCCCCGAAAAATTCCACGACCGAGCAACTGATAAAATTCGCGCTGAAAGAATTAAATCGGTTCATATAATGGTTAGTAGCTAGAAAAATTTCTGGCTGCTAATTTTTTTTATAGACTTTTGCGGCGTTTTGATTTAAACTTTGACGAAACGTTCTGAGAGGTGAGACCTTTGTTAGATAAAACTTTTTCGCGCAGAAGCTTTATAAAGACGACAACTTTAACTGTTCTGGCATTTGCCGCGCCCGGAATTTTTTTTAACGACGTCCAAGCCGCAAATAAAGACTGTACAATCAAGACGCGTTACGGAATTTTTAACGGCTTTGTCGATAAGCGCGGCGTGCGGACGTGGCTGGGTATTCCTTACGCTAAACCACCCGTGAAAAATTTACGCTGGCGCGCGCCCGAAAAGTTGGAGCCGAGCGACAGAAAGTTCAGCGCAAAAAAATTCGGTGCTTCGCCCATGCAAGACCACGACAAAACCGAGACGGCGTCCCTGCTTAAACAAAGCGAGGATTGTTTGACGCTGAATATTTGGACGAACAGTGATAAAAAAAATTTGCCGGTGATGGTTTTTATTCACGGCGGCGGATTTATAAACGGCGGCAGTGGCGACCCGCTCTATAACGGCGCGAACCTGGCGGCAAGCGGCGACGTGGTTGTCGTCACGATAAATTATCGCCTGAATATTTTTGGCTTTATGAATTTCGCGAGCGTTGATTCTGACTTCGAGGGCACGGGCTATCTTGGACTTCAAGACCAGATCGCGGCGTTGACGTGGATTAAAGAGAACATTGAAAATTTTGGCGGCGATCCGGACAACGTGACGATTTTTGGAGAAAGTGCCGGCGCAATTTCCACAATGCATTTGATGATTGCTCCCGCCGCGAAAAATCTTTTTAATAAAGTTATCGCGCAGTCGGGGCATTTGGCTTTTTATCACAATTCGGAATACACAGCCAAAATTGCCGAAGACTTCATAGAATTTGGCGGTTATAAAAATATGTCTGATATGATGAAAAAATCTGCCGGAGAACTTATTGCGGTGTATGAGAAATTTTTTAACGAACGCGGTATTTCAATAGACGTGGATTATTTGCCGACCTGCGACGGAAAATTTTTGCCCCTGCACCCGCTCCGAGCTTTAAAGGACGGTGCGGCTCGCGGCATTAAACTTTTGACGGGAACCACGCAAGAAGAGTATCGTTACTGGACTTTGTATTACGGTGAAACGGCTATTAATCAAATGCCGGAAATTCATGCGCAGTTCACTCACTGTATGTATGAAGGCGAATTTTTAAATCAAGAAGAAATTTATAACGCGTGGCAAAAAAAATACACGGAAATTGATGAGGTCAAGCGTTATTTTGAATTTGCGAATCAGTTGGATTGGCGCGTTGGTCATGAACTGGTTGCCGAGTATCAATCCGCGTTCGACGACGTGTATTTTTATTTGTTCAATCAGAAATCGCCCGTTGAACTTTTAGGTTCGTGCCACGCGCTGGATTTACCGTTCGTCTTTGGAAATCCCAGTCCTGAAATTGAGCCGAATCCGTCCGCGAAATTGATTAGGCAAGTGCAAGCGGCATGGGTATCCTTTGCCACGACGGGCAAGCCAAAAAGTTACATAACGCCGCTGTGGAAAAATTACACGGCTGACGACCGCGAGACTATGGTTATAAATGATGTGGCGTGGATTTGCCACAAGGATTGGAACACTGAAAATTTAGCCGACCTGCGCCGCGTCTACGAAGATTATTTGCTGGATTAACTAAAATTTTTTGGAGTAAGTGTTATGAACGATAAGCTTGTCTGTGAAATATGCCCGCATCATTGCCGATTGTCGACTGGCGAGGTTGGCAGATGCCGCGGAAGATTTAACGACGGCGAAAAAATTACCGCGCTCAATTACGGCGAGATAACTTCCATTGCGCTTGACCCGATTGAAAAAAAGCCGCTGTATAAATTTTTCCCCGGCACGCAGATTTTATCGGTCGGTAGCTACGGTTGCAATTTAAACTGCCCTTTTTGTCAGAACTTTGAAATTTCTATGGCGGATTCAAATTTCCCGACGCGCAAAATTTCTCCGGAACGACTTGCCACGCTTGCCGCTGAACTTGTCCCGCAAAAAAATATCGGCGTCGCGTTCACCTATAACGAGCCTTTTATCAGTTATGAATTTGTCCGCGATACGTCTGAACTTTTAAAGACATCGGGTTTAAAAAGCGTTTTGGTTACGAATGGGACGATTTCGCCCGCCGCGCTGAAAAAAATTTTGCCGCTGATTGACGCGCTCAACATTGATTTAAAAGGTTTCAGTCAAGAAATTTATTCGTGGTTGGGCGGCGATTTTGAAACTGTCAAACGAACGATTGAGTTTGCCGCAAAAAGTTGCCACGTCGAAGTTACAACGCTGATTGTACCGACACTGAACGATTCGCCGGAAGACATGGATAAAGAGGCGGCGTGGCTTGCAGAAATTTCCAAAGATATTCCGTTGCACATCAGCAGATTTTTTCCGCGCTATAAAATTACCAATCTCCCGCCGACGCCCGTTAAAAAGATTTATGAACTTGTCGAGATTGCCGATCGTCATTTGAACTTTGTTTACGCGGGCAACTGTTGAAAATTTTTTGCAGGTGGTGATAGTTTTGTTGAGCACATTAGCGGCTGTGCGCCCGAAGAAAAGATTATTCCTGGGTTTGTTGCTGGCGTCAGAATTTTTCGTTGCGCTGGCACTTTACGGTTTGTGGATAATCTGTTGCCCCGGTCTGGCAAATATTTTTGAATACTTGCCGGCAGTTTTCGGCGCGTTCCTGATTTTTGTTTCTACGTTTTCATTCGGCACGGTCTGCAATATGGTTTTGGCGATTAAAGGCTTGCCGACGCTGAAATTGTTTCATCGCTACAGTTTTGCACTTATAAAATTTTTATTTCCTGTGGCTGTGCGCATTGGAAAAATTTTCGGCATTAAGCGGCGGCAGATTGAAGGCTCGTTCGTGGCGGTGAGCAATTTAATTTTCATGAAGAGCGGCATAAAAGTTCCGGCGAAAAGATTGCTGGTGTTAAGTCCGCATTGTCTGCAGCTTTCTAGTTGTCCGCATAAAATCACCCGCGACCCGAATAATTGCAAGCGTTGCGGCGGCTGTAATGTTGGCGACTTGATGAAACTTTCTGACGAACTGGGCTTTACATTTTTTGTGGCGACGGGCGGAACTTTGGCGCGGCAGGTTGTCAAAAAAAATAGTCCGCAAGCTGTGTTGGCGATTGCCTGCGAACGCGACTTGATGAGCGGTATTCAAGATGTTTACCCGTTGCCGGCGGTCGGCGTGCTAAACATTCGCCCGAATGGTCCTTGCTACAATACACGCGTGGACATGGAAGAGGTTCGCCGCGTCCTTGCTCAAATTATCAAGTGAAGTGGAGGTTTAAACTTTGACCGGAAGGGAAATGCCAACCGCGATTGAAATGGAAAAAAAACTCCTTAGCGCAATGATGCTAAAAGAAGGAGAAGTTATCCCGACGGTCGCCAACATTTTAAACGAAGAAGATTTTTATCGCGAAGAACACAAAATAATTTTTCGCGCCATGGTCATGCTTTACAATCGCGGCACGCCGGTTGACATTTTGCTAACTGAACAGGAATTGCGCCGAACTGACGAACTTGCACGCGTGGATAGGGCGTATTTATATTCACTGCTTGAATTGGAATATTCCACTGCGCGCGCCGGCTCCTATGCTAAAATTATTAAACAGAAGGCGATTTTGCGGCGGCTAATTATTGCGGGGCGCACTATTGCCGACGAATCTTACGAAGAAAAAAATCCTGTTGAAGATATTTTGGAGGGCGCGGAGCAAAAAATTTTATCGGTAACTTCCGAAAATCATCAAACCGGTTTTGAGCGGCTGTTTACAATTTTGCAAAGTTCGTTCGAGCGGATACAGCACATTCATAATAATCCCAACGAAATGGAAGGCGTACCGACCGGCTTAATCGATTTGGACAGGATTTTAAACGGTTTGCAAAAGTCGGATTTAATTTTGCTTGCTGCCCGACCGTCCATGGGCAAAACTGCTCTGGCTTTAAACATTGCCGCGAACGCCGCTGAAAAAAATAAAATCGTCGCGATTTTTTCATTGGAGATGAGCAAAATTCAGCTGGGCAACCGTCTGCTTAGCACGCGGAGCGGCGTGAACTCTCTGCATTTGAACACGGGCAATCTTTCTGATGAAGACATGAGCCGATTGATTAACGCGCTGGAAGAATTATCAAAGATGAAAATGTTCATTGACGACACGGCTGGCAGTTCTCTTTTGGAATTGCGCTCAAAGGCGCGACGAATTAAGCACGAGCACGGTTTAGATTTAATCGTCATAGATTATTTACAGCTTATGCAGGGACAGCGCACGCGTAACAGCGAAATGAATCGTCAGCAGGAAATTTCCGAAATATCGCGTTCGCTTAAAGCTTTGGCGCGTGAACTAAACGTGCCGATTTTGGCGTTAAGCCAATTAAGTCGAAGTGTGGAATTACGCGCCGAAAAAAAGCCGCAACTTAGCGACCTTCGCGAATCGGGCAGTTTGGAGCAAGACGCGGATATTGTCATGTTTCTTTATCGAGACGAGTATTACAATCGCGACGACACGGAAAACGAAAATATCGCCGAACTAATCATTGCGAAAAATCGCAATGGTCCGACGACATCAATTCGTTTGCAGTTTCAAAAAGAAATTATGCGTTTTGGCGATTTACTTAAAGAAGAGTTTGTGGTTAGTGATTAAAAATTTAATCGCTGACCATTTTTTAATTAGGCATTAAAATTGCACCATGGTTCGCCGCTCATGAAGTCGCCGCCATGATAGCACGCCGCCCGTGCCCGACAGCCCCCGCATTTATTTTTATATTTGCAGCCGCCGCAATTCCCACTGTATTCGAGAGTACGGAGCGTTTTTAAAACCTTGTTCGACCGCCAAATTTCATCAAAGGGAGTTTCGCGCACGTCGCCCAATTCCATTTTCAGATACGCGCACGGCTGAACTTTTCCGCGCGGGCTGATAATGCAATAACTTAAACCCGCCAGGCAGCCGCGCCTAAACCGTGTTTTAATTCCTAGCTGGTCGGCGATTCTTAAAAACTGCGGGGCACACGTCGGCTTGAGTTCGATTGAAACTTGCTGTTGCTTTTTCATTATCCGCGTCAAAACATTTTCGTAACCTTCTGCGCGCAGAGATTCTTCCTCAATCGTCGCGGCGCGTCCCGTCGGCACCAAAAAGAAAAAATGATGAGCCTTCGCGCCGATTTCAACTGCAAAATCCGTCAACGCTTCCAGTTCGTGCTGATTCCAATCCATAACCGTTGTGTGAACTTGGAATGGCAAGCCCGCCGCTAAACAATTTTTCATTCCATTGACAGCACCTTGCCACGCGCCCGCGAATGACCGGAATTTATCGTGCTTGTCTGCGTCGAGCGAGTCCAAAGAAATTCCCATGCCCTTTGCACCCGCCGCTTTTAAATCTTTTGCTAACTGCGCAGTTATCAGCGTGCCGTTCGTGCCGAAAACCGCAATTAGCTTTAAGCGCGTGGCGTGTTCGACCAATTCCAAAATGTCGGGGCGCATTAAAGGCTCGCCGCCGGAAAAAATCATTATCTTGAAACCTGCGCGGGCAATTTGGTTTAAAAGTTCCTTTGCCTCGGCGGTAGAAAGTTCTTCTTGAGCTTTACAGCCGGCGTCGCGGTAGCAGTGAGCGCAATACATATTGCAAGCGTTCGTTGTGTTCCATGAGACTATCAAGTTAATCCCTCCCGCGCCAGTATAATTGCCGAAAAAGTTTTTGGCAAGCCGCCGTCCTTGACGCTGAAGAAATGAAAATGCTATATTAATAAAAGTTAGGGGTGATACCATGGCGAAGAATTTTAACGTAAAAATTTTATCGAACGAAGAAGTTGCGAAAAAAATTTTCCGACTGATAGTTGACGCGCCCGAACTGGCAGAAACAGCGCGGGCGGGGCAGTTTGTTCAAGTAAAAATTTCTGATGAATTCACATTGCGCAGACCGTTTGGAATTGCGTCGACAGCGAGCGGTCGCGTGAAAATTTTTTATCGCGCAGTCGGTCGCGGCACAGAAAATTTATCACGGTTACGGGCAGGCGAACGATTAAATATTTTGGGTGCGCTGGGTAACGGATTTTCTGCTCGTGGCGGAAAAATTCTTTTGGTCGGCGGCGGAATGGGGATGGCTCCTCTGCTTTTGGCGGCGGAAAAATTTTCTGTAGGCGTTTTAATCGGCGGGCGCACTAAGGACGAAGTAAAATTTTGGCAAGAAGAATTTCTCCCGCACGCTGAAAAAATTTTTATCACGACGGACGACGGTAGTTACTCTAAAAAAGGATTCGTGACAGATTTTTTGCCGGAAGTTTTAGCGACGGAAAATTATTCAGCGATTTTTACTTGCGGTCCCGAAATTATGATGCGCGGCGTGGCGAAGATGGCTCTGGAAAAAAATTTGCCGTGCGAAGTTTCGTTTGAAAAGCGCATGGCCTGCGGATTGGGTGCGTGCCTTAGCTGTTCGATTGATACCGCCGGCGGTCGCAAAAAAGTTTGCAAGGACGGTCCGATTTTTAACGCCGCAGAAGTTTTTTTTAGTTAGGAGTTAGGGATTAGGAATTAGCTAAAAATTTTGCAGGAAGTTTTAACGGCGCGTCGAATTCGATTTGAAGAAATAAGCGCGATAAATTCAAGAGGAAGATGACAATGAACACAAATTTATTTCAACTCGGTGAAGATTCCCCGTTAGGTCGAATCAAAACTTATTTTGAGGCTCTGCAGAATTCTGCGGACGAATATATTTTTGCCGTCGACGTAAGCAGCGGACAAGTCATGATCTCGGAAAATTTCCGGCGCGATTTTAATTTTTCCGATAACGTCGTCGAAGATTTTGCCACGCTCCTCACGCCGTTTATCTGGCACGACGACCGCGAAATTTTTGAATCGGCAATGAGCGAACTTGATTCGGCAAATCCTGGCGTCGAAATTTTAGGCGAGTTCCGCTTACTAAATCGAGACGGTGAATACGGCTGGGTTTCCCTGCGGATGACAGCCGGCGCGGACGAATTCGGTCAGCCCGAAATTGTCGCGGGCGTTATATCTCGCATGGACATAAAACTTAAAGCCGACCATGTAACCGGCTTGCTCAACCGAAATTCTTTCCACGTCGATTTAATGAAAGAATTAAATTCTTCGCCTGATGTGCATGGCGCGGTTGTTCTAATCGGGCTGGACAATTTCCAACTTATCACAGAAACTTATGGCTACGAATTCGGCGACAACGCTTTAAAACAACTCGCGCAGGACATCACAAACATTTTGCCGCCCGATATCCGCCTTTACAAACTTGATAACGATATGTTCGCGTTCTTCGTGTCGGAAGTTTATCCCGAAGAGCTGGAAATTATTTATTCAAGTATTCAGCTTTGTATGCGCGAAATCCGCAACATTGAAGATACAATTTATTGCACGGCGTCGGCAGGCGCAGCGTTCTATCCCGATGATGCGGACGACGTGATTAACTTGACGCGCTATGCTGAAGTGGCGTTGGAATTCGCGCGGCAAAAAGGTAAAGACCAAATTTCATTCTTCGACAGCGAATCCTACGACCGTTGGCGTTATGATATTGGCATGCAAAATCTTATGCAGAATTCAATCGCTCGCGGTTGCGAAGATTTTTTCCTGTGCTATCAGCCGCAGGTTGACGCAAAAACCGGTAAACTTGTCGGCGCGGAAGCTCTTTTGCGCTGGTACGATAAAGATGGTAGCGTCGTTGCCCCCATGCAGTTTATTCCTTTGCTTGAAAAATCGCGCATGATTATTCCCGTCGGTCACTGGATTATAGAAAACGCGATTATCACCGCTAAAAAGTGGCAGGAGTTCATGCCGGACTTTGAAGTCAGCGTAAATATTTCGCTCTATCAACTTGAGGAGCACACCTTCTACGATTTCGTTAAAGACTGCATCGAACGCCACCAGATTAATCCACGCACGCTGGTTTTTGAATTGACAGAAAGCCACAACGTTTACGACTGGGATTATGTCAACAAACAGTTCCAAGCTTTCCACGACCTGGGCATAAAAATTTCTATGGACGATTTTGGCATGGGCTATTCCAATCTCGGTTTCCTTAAAAATTTCAAATGCAACCAGATTAAAATTGACCGTGTTTTTGTCGAGGACCTTTTGAACAGCGAATACGACCGCCAGCTTGTCAAACACGTTGTCATGCTCTGCCACGCGGTCGGCATGGAAGTTTGTATTGAGGGCGTCGAGGACGAAGCGACCTACATTTACCTGCGCGACGTTTGCAACGCGGATATTATTCAAGGTTTCTACTTCGGCTATCCTGAAACGGTGGACGTGTTCGTTAAACGTTTCGAGCAGTAAAGTTTTTTGGAGGTTTGCATTATGAAGTACAAAAGTTTAGCGGCTCTGCTGTGCGGCGCAATGCTTTTAAGCTCGTCGTTGTGCATGGCGGCTGTGGACGGCGGCAAAATCGCGCTGGGGAGCATTTATCCCGGCATGAGCGTTAATGATTTGGTGAACGCGTTTGGTCAGCCCACTTATAAAGACGGCGACGATTGGACGTATAAAAATTTCCAAGTCGATATTGAGCGCGGCGTTGTTGAAAAAGTTTCCACGCGCTCCGATACGATAATGACGCCCGAAGGCGTGCGCGTTGGTCAAGCGGCTGAAGTTTTAAATTCTTCTTATGGCAAAGCTGATAAAGTTGACCGTGATTACAACGACACCGATTACGAATATTACAGCACCGACCGCACGAAAAAAATTGAGTTCAAAGTTGCGGGTGGCGTCATTATAAAAATTTCCTGCGAACTTAAAGATTGAACGTAAGTAAAAATTTAAAGCGGCTCCAAATTTTTAGGAACCGCTTTTTTTATACGGGGGAAAAATTTTGAAGACAGCGATAATTACGGGCGGCACGTCGGGTATCGGGCTGGCGGCGGCGAAAATTTTTTTGTCAAACGATTTTAATTGCGTGCTCGTTGGCAGAAGCCGTGAACGTTTTGACAAAATTAAACACGAACTGAGCGGGAACTTTGAATTTATTTCGGCGGACGTTCGGCGCGTGGCTGATTGCGAGAAAATTATTTTGCGTACAGTGGAAATTTTTGGCGACGTGGACGTTCTGATAAACAGCGCGGGCATTTACTGCGAGGGTGCGATAACTTCCACGGAAGAAAAAACTTTTGACGAAATTTTTGCCACGAACGTAAAGGGAACTTTTTTCGTGACGCGGGCGGCGGTTGATGAGCTGATTAAAAGTCGCGGCGCGGTTGTCAACGTGGCGAGCGATGCGGGAATTCGCGGAAATTATTTTTGTGCGGCGTATTCTGCAAGCAAAGGCGCGGTCGTTGCCTTCACAAAATCGCTTGCGTTGGAATTGGCGAGCTTTCCCGTGCGCGTGAATTGCGTTGCACCCGGCGATATTTTAACGCCGTTGACTTTGGCGCAGATGAAAACTTCCGGTTCGACGCTTGAAGACCTTGCAAAAATTTATCCGCTCGGCAGAATCGGCACACCTCAAGAAGTCGCGTCGGCGATTTTTTTTCTGGCGTCAAGCGCGGCGAGTTTCATAACCGGCGCAGTTCTGAGCGTTGACGGCGGGTTGACGGCGTGAAAATTTTAATCTTATCTGCGTCAATCGGCTCCGGTCACACCAAAGCGGCGGAAGCAATTCAATTAGGAATTAGGAATGAGAAATTAGGAATTGATGTGCAGGTCGTTGACTTCATGGCAAAAGAAATTTCCGCGCTGAATTGGCTGACAAAAAAATTTTATCTGGCGGCGTTGCGATTTATCCCCGACCTTTACGACAGAATTTATAAATTCGCGGACGGAAAAAAAGTCGGCGTGTCAGCAAGATTTTTAAGTTCCGCGCTGATGTATTTGCCGTTC
>Ga0247609_10003818_pt1 | contig 15173 bp, 13 predicted proteins | sample 172DNAGHGlowgp2_FD_193487 | JGI IMG/M metagenome (GOLD analysis project Ga0247609, IMG submission 193487) | Sheep rumen microbial communities from Palmerston North, Manawatu-Wanganui, New Zealand - 1728 DNA GHGlow gp2 | ecosystem: Host-associated > Mammals > Digestive system > Stomach > Rumen ...
CGACTTTTCCTTGACGGACTTGACAAAGTCGCGGGTCACGTTGAAGTTCACGTCGGCAGCGAGGAACGCGCGACGCACCTCACGCAGCGATTCCGCCACATTTTCTTCGGTAAGTTTGCCCTGCCCACGCAGGTTCTTGAGAGTATTTTCTAGAGAATCAGTCAGCTGTGAAAACATAGTGGGTCAAATTTAGTAAAGTCGGAAGTAGGACGTCGGCGGTAGGAAGAAAATGTTTGTGAAAAAGCAGGCCGCGTGAACGACCTGCTGTTCTTGTAGCGCTGTTTTATAGCGTCTGCTCTGGATTCCAGTAATCGGTATCTTGTTTGACGCCGCAGTCTTTGGCGATGTAGACTGGTTCGACGCCTTTCTTTAGCTGGTCGGTGTAATTTTTGAGCGCTTTGATGGCGATGGGGGAGAGTATCAGAATGACGGGGATGTTCACGAGGACCATGAGGCCTTGGCATAAATCTGCGCTGTCCCAGGCGAACGATGCGCTGGAAATAGCGCCCAGGAATACGATAATTGTGGCGATGGTCTTGAATACGTTGCGGGTGGCGTCGTTCGGGCGCCTGTTCATGATAAAGCGGAGGCAACCTTCGGTGTAGTAATAGTTCCCGATAAGTGTTGTGAATCCGAAGAGGCACATGGAGAATGTGATGAAGATGGCGCCGTTGCTGCCGAGGACGGAGGCGAGAGACTGTTGTACGTAAAGTATTCCTGAATTTTCAGAGGAGGGGGCGATGTTGGTCGAAAGGCACATGAGTGCTGTTGCCGTGCAGATGAGGAGTGTGTCGATGAATACGGAGAGCGATTGTACGAGGCCTTGCTTGACGGGATGCGAGACGCTCGCGCTTGCGCTTGCGTTCGGGGCGGAACCCATGCCTGCTTCGTTGGAGTAGAGGCCGCGTTTGATGCCGTACATGATACAGCTCCCCGCGAATCCGGCGAATCCTGCGTCAAACGAAAACGCGTTTTTGAAGATGATGCCGAACATGGCAGGAACGTTCGATATGTTGTATATAATGATGCCTAGCGCAACGAGTACGTAAATGGTCCCCATGAACGGGACGAGGTAACTTGTGATGGTTGTGATTTTCTTGGCGCCGCCCCAGATGCAGAATGCAAAGAGTGCTGCTAAGATAATTCCTGTGATGATTGGTGTTGCGGTTTTGTCGTAGAAGCTATAGCTCGAAAGTGAATCTTGGATGTTGTACGAAGCGAGCAGGTTGTAGCCCACGATGTATGTGAGCAGCACGAATCCCGAGAAGAGTACGCCGAGCCAACGCATGTTGAGTGCGGTTTGGATGTAATACGAGGGACCGCCGTAGGAGTGGCCTGTGACGAAGTCGTGGCGCTTGTAGATTTGCGCGAGCGTGGATTCTACGAATGCGGAGGCTGCACCGAGTACGGCGATGAACCACATCCAGAAAATGGCGCCTGGGCCGCCGAGGCAGATGGCTGTGGAAACTCCGACGATGTTTCCGGTGCCGACGCGCGATGCTGTGGAGACCATCAGTGCGCCGAACGACGAAATTCCGTGTTCGTGCAGCGGTTTTTCGCGGGTGACGCGGAATGTCTCTATCAAATAGCGGATTTGTGGGAATCCCATGCGGACCGAAAGGAAAATTCCGGCGATAATCAAAAACAGCGGGACAACGTAGTAGTTGTACAGGATTGTGTTTAACGTCGAGACAATGGGCGATAACAGTTCTAGCATAGAATTCTCCTATTGGATAAATAGTAGAAAATTTTTAAATTTTTTCGCCATGCAACCATTAAGTCAGCGTACCGAAACTTTTACCGATTCTGTTATCCGTCGAATGACCCGTATTGCCAATGCGTGCGGGGCGATTAATTTGTCGCAGGGGTTTCCTGATTTTGACCCGCCGGAGGCTTTGACGAAGCGTCTTTCGGAAGTGGCTTTGACGGGGCCGCACCAGTATGCGATTACGTTTGGCGCACAGAATTTCCGCGAGGCGCTGAGCGACAAGCAGTTCCATTTTAGCGGGCTGCGTTACGATCCGCAAAAGGAAATTGTAATTACTTGCGGCAGCACCGAAGCGATGATGGCATCGATGATGTCGGTGTGCAATCCGGGCGAGAAGGTGGTGCTGTTTTCGCCGTTCTATGAGAACTATTCCGCGGATACGATTTTGTGCGGGGCGACTCCGGTTTACGTGCCGCTTTCGCCGGTGGACTTGAGTTTTGATGCGAACGTACTCGAAAGCGCGATGGTGCAGCCGGGCGTGAAGGCGCTTGTGCTTTGCAATCCGGCGAATCCGAGCGGTAAGGTCTTTACGCACGAAGAACTTTCTATTATCGCGTCGCTCGCGGTGAAGTACGACTTGTATGTGATTACGGACGAGGTTTACGAGCATATCGTTTACGCTCCGCATCGTCATACGTACATTGCGACACTCCCGGGAATGTTCGAACGTACGATTGAATGTAGCAGCTTGAGCAAGACGTATTCGATTACGGGTTGGCGCTTGGGCTACGTGCTTGCGGCGGAACCGATTATGGAACGCATCAAGAAGGTGCATGACTTTTTGACGGTGGGTGCTGCGGCTCCGTTGATGGAGGCTGCGGTGACGGCGCTCCGTTTTGACGACTCGTATTATGCGGGGTTGCAGGCGCATTACACGCACATGAAGGATTTGTTCACGAACGGCTTGCGTAATCTCGGGTTGCGTTTTACGGAACCGCAAGGTGCTTACTTTGTGTTGATTGATATTTCGGATTTCGGATACGGTCGCCGCGAATCTTGTGGCACGTTGCCCGATGAACAATTCTGCATTGATATGGCGCAGAAGGTGGGTGTCGCGGCTGTTCCGGGTTCAAGCTTCTTCCGTGAACCGGTGGATCATCTCGTGCGCCTGCATTTTGCGAAGAAAGATGAAACGCTTTACGAAGCGCTCAACCGCTTGGAAAGTTTGAAAAAGTTGAAACGTTAGTTCTTTGTTTTTGACCGTTGCGCGGTTTTCTTTTTTCTATATTTGCCAAGCTATGGTTGACTCTATTTTAAATAGGTTCTATAAGCCGTCGAAATTCAAGAAGAACGGGGACGTGAAGGATGTGCTCGTGGTGGCACTCCCGATGCTTTTGTCGATGTCGTTTGATACGTTCATGACGTTCATTGACCGCTTGTTCCTCTCGAAGCTTGGCCCTGCCGAAATGAATGCGGCGCTTGGGGCGGGGGCGGTGCAGCTTGCGCTCACGATGTTTTTTACGGGGGCGATTAGCTACACGACGGCGATGGTGGCGCAACGTTTGGGCGGCAAGAAACGCTGGGATTGTGCCCGCGTGTTTATGCAGTCGGTGTATCTGTCGCTGATTTCTGTGCCGGTGCTTTACCTCACGATTCCGCTGGGGCATTGGGTGTTTGGGCTGGAACATTTATCGGCGGACCAGTTGGAATACCAGAAAACGTATTTCAATATTTTGATGTTTGGCGGTGTGATAAATCTTGTTCGCAATGCGGCTCCGTGTTTCTTTAGCGGTATCGGCGAGACGAAGATTGTGATGAAGGCGGCGTTTGTCGGAATGCTCGTGAACGTGGCTTGCAACTATTTCCTTATTTACGGGTGCGGCCCGATTCCTGCGATGGGTGTTGCGGGAGCGGCTTACGGAACTCTTGTCGGGAATTTGGTTTCTACGGTTATCTTGTTTGCGAAGTTCTTTAGCAAAAGCTGTCATGCTCGGTTCCGCACACGGTATGCGTTTGCGTTTAGCTGGCCCTTGACGCGCGAACTTTTGCAAAAGGGCATTCCGTCTGGCGTCGAGATGTTCCTGAACATGACGGCGTTTCAGCTATTGATTTTGATGTTCCATGCGCTGGGGCCGGAGTCGGCGACGGCTTCGTCGATTATGTTCAACTGGGACTTGGTGGCGTACGTTCCGCTGATGGGGTTGGAAGTGGCGTCGACGAGCCTTGTTGGGCGTTACGTGGGCGCGAAGGATGGCGCTGCGGCGACGCGATCGACTTATTCCGGGCTTAAGCTTGGCTGGGGTTACTCTTTGGTGATGGGTATTTTCTTCATCTTTTTGCCGGGCGTTTTGACGGATATTTTCAAGCCGGATGTGGCCGAGGCGACCGAAGGTGCGCTTGCCATTTTTGCTGCGGCTCGCCCGATGAGCATTTTTATGTTGCGGATTGCGACGTTTTACATTTTTGTGGAGGTCTTGCTCGTGATTTATGCGGGCGCGCTTCGCGGGGCGGGCGATACCGTTTGGGTGATGTTTGCATGCGGTATCATGAATTGGTTTGTGGCGGGGGCCTTGTACGTGGTCGCGTACGTTTTCCATCTACCTGCCCATTACGCCTGGATTGCGGTGGTTGCTGTCTATAGCACGGCTCCGATTATCTTCTGGCGCCGCTGGAAAAGCGGAAAATGGCGCAAGCATGTGATGGAAGCGCGGTAAAAACAGGCGTTTTTCTGCAAAAATTGGAACGAAAACACCCATTTGAGGGCTGAAAAGTCGGCTTTCGATGGAAATAGGGCCGAAATGCCTTGTAATTCCGTGTTTTGTAAACGGAATGCCGTTGTTTTTCGCAACAACAACTTTTTGCTTGGCAAAGTCTCATTTTTAGGGATTGCTCATATATTAAATACGGCATAACTATAATGTGAGGAGTCTCTTATGAGAAAACTATTTGATACAACCAAGGTCAGTGTAGCATGTGCTATGGCTTTTGGTTTGACTTCGGCTGCCTTTGCTCAGGATTTCTGTAGCAATGCAAAGCATTCCGGTCAATCTGTGAAGATTTCTTCGAACCAAACCGGTAAAATCGGCGATATTGGTTACGAACTTTGGGATGAAAACGGTCATGGTGGTACCGCTACGTTCTATAGTGACGGTTCCATGGAATGCGATATCACCGGTGCTAAGGACTATCTCTGCCGTGCAGGTCTTTCCCTCGGCAGTAACAAGACCTACAAGGAACTTGGCGGCGACATGGTTGCCGAATTCAAGCTCGTGAAGAGCAATGCCCAGAATGTGGGTTATTCTTATATCGGTATTTATGGCTGGATGGAACAAGTTTCCGGAGCACCGAGCAACCTGGTTGAGTACTATGTGATTGACAATACTCTCGCCAATGACATGCCGGGTAGCTGGATTGGTAATGAAAGAAAGGGAACCATTACGGTTGATGGCGGTACCTATACCGTTTATCGCAACACCCGTACTGGTCCTGCTATTAAGACCTCCGGCAACGTGACGTTCTATCAGTATTTCAGCGTCCGTGACAAACCGCGTGATTGTGGTACCATCAATATTTCCGAACACATGAGACAGTGGGAAAAGATGGGCATGACCATGGGTAAGCTCTACGAAGCCAAGGTGCTTGGTGAAGCTGGTAACGTCAACGGCGAAGTTCGCGGCGGTCACATGGACTTCCCGCATGCTAAGGTTTATATTTCCAATGGACCGACGCCCAGTTCTTCTGCTTCGACGCCGACTTCTTCTGCCACGACTCCGAAATCCTCCGCCGGTGCCGCTGTTAGCGGTAAGATTGACGCCTGTAAGGATAAGATGGGTCACGAAGGCTCTAGCAAGACGACTCAGGGTCAGAACAACTCCAGTGTGACGGGTAATGTCGGTAGCTCTCCTTACCATTACGAAATCTGGTACCAGGGTGGCAACAACTCCATGACCTTCTATGACAACGGTACGTACAAGGCCAGCTGGAACGGCACTAACGACTTCCTTGCTCGCGTTGGCTTCAAGTACAACGAAGACAAGTCTTACAATGACCTCGGTCCTATTGATGCTTACTTCAACTGGAGCAAGCAGGGCAGCGCCGGTGGTTATAACTATATCGGTATCTATGGTTGGACGGTTGATCCGCTCGTAGAATACTACATCGTGGATGACTGGTTCAATAAGCCGGGTGCAAACCTCCTTGGCCAGAGAAAGGGTGAATTCACGGTTGATGGTGACACCTACGAAATTTGGCAGAACACTCGTGTTCAGCAGCCTTCCATCAAGGGCACTTCGACCTTCCCGCAGTTCTTCAGCGTCCGTAAGAGTTCTCGTTCCTGTGGTCACATCGACATCACGGCTCACTTCAAGAAGTGGGAAGAACTCGGCATGAAGATGGGTAAGATGTACGAAGCCAAGGTGCTTGTGGAAGCCGGTGGTGGTTCGGGTTCGTTTGACGTGAGCTACTTCAAGATGACGGACAAGGCTCATCCGCTTCCGGCTCCTGAAGTATCCAGCTCTTCTGAAGCTCCGAAGTCCAGCTCCAGTGTAAAGCCCACTTCTTCTGCTGGTCCGACACCGACAAGCAGCAGCGGCACGGACGCTATCCAGTTCACTTCTAGAGCTCAGCTCAAGAGCGGTGAATTCCAGGTGTTCGACATGCAGGGCCGCTTCCTCGGTACTGCAAAGCTCGAAGCCGGTGCCAAGGTGGCTGAAGTCTTGAAGGCTAACTTCCATCGCTCTGGCATCTACATGGTGAAGCAAGGCCACTTTATGCAGCGCGTCGCCGTGAAGTAACAAAGTTCTCTCTTAAGACTTGTTTGGAAACGCTCCTCCTCGCGGGGGAGTGTTTTTTTTGTGTGTTATTGTGTATAAAAAAAAGACCCCGCACGGATGCGGGGTACATTTACTATGCGCTTAGGCGTTAGTAAAGCTTTGCCTTACTTGGCCTTCTTCTTTGCTGCCTTTTTCGGGGGATGGACAGCAATCTTCTTGACGCTGTTATCCTTTTCCGCAGCTTCAGCGGCGGCTTCTGCAGCCTTGAACTTGGCTTCGACTTCTTCGAGAGCGCCGTTCGGATCTTCTTCGATGATTTCGGAAGCTTCGTCAACGAGCTGGGCGAATTCGTCGTACCAGTCGGCGAAAATTTCGACTTCGAGGTGATCCACGCCCGGGACTGTCAAGCGAACGCCACAGCATTCGCCAATGCGGTCGAGGAACTTTGCGATACCCGGACGGAGGAGGGAGAGGTCGAGACCATCGAGGTCTTCCGGTTCCAGAAGAACGCCATCGACCTTGTCGTCGTCCTTGGCTTTCTTGGATTTTTTGTTCTTCTTGCATTCGCAGTTTTCGCCGCAGCCACAGGCGCAGCTGGCGTCAGCACCGTTCATGGCGAGGTATTCTTCGTCATCGATGCCGCTGTCGTAGTAGAATTCGTCATCTTCGAGGTACAGCGTTTCGACGAAGATTCCCTTTGCGCCGAGAGTCTTGGCTGCTGCCAAGAATTCCTTGAGGTCGCCGCCGAAGTAGCGAGAGGCTTCGGCTTCTTCGTTCAATGTCTGCACCGGGATGGGGAGGAGCTTCTGCTTCTTGATGAGCTCGCAGACTATATCAGTAACGGATTTTTGATTCTTAGCCATTGTGATTCTCCTAGACGTGGTATTTCTTGAGGCTCGGGGCCTTTTCTTCGATAAGCTTCATGATGCGGGCGACGGCGTCGGCACCGTTGGCAGTGTCCTTTACGCTCACGAGCGGCTGGAACAGCGGACTGTTGAACAGCGTGCCGAGCGGAATCGGGTTCTTGCGGCAGAACGTGATGTCGATAAAGTCGCGTGCGTCCTTCTGCAGATTGTGCGCCTTGTCCTTGTCGCCGGCCTGGAAAGCCTTGTACAGTTCGACGAACGTCTTAGTGGCCTCGGGGATGTTGCCCGAAGCGCTGATAAGGCCCGTGCCGCCCATTTCGAGAAGGTCTGCGAACAAGCCGTCTTCACCGCTCATCACGGCGAAGTCCTTGCCCTTCGTTTCCTTGATCACGCGCATCGTGTCTTCGTGGAATTTTTCGCCAAAGCCGAATTCCACGGCCTGCTTGAGGCCGATGATGTTCTTGTCTTCGGCAAGTTCGATCAGGGTGTCGGGATGCACGTAGCTGGAGGTGCGGCCCGGAACGTTGTAGATAACGATCTTTGCGCCCGTCTCGCTGCTGAGCGTGCGGTAGTGCTTCAGGAGGCCTTCCTGCGGCGGGTTGTTGTAGTAGCCTGTGACACAGAGGACTGCCACCGGGGCAATCTTCTGGACGTTCTCGATCATTTCGATGGATTCGCGGGTGCAGTTGGAACCGGCACCGGCAATCACGGGCACGCGGCCGTCCACGTAGTCGAGCGTAAACTTGATGACATCGAGGTGTTGCTGCGGGGAAACCGTCGCACTCTGACCCGTGGTCACGGCAGGGAGCACGCCACTTGCGCCGTTAGCAATCACGTCGTCGATCATCTGGCCCATCTTCTTGTAGTCGATGGAGTTGCGAAGGTTCTTGGGATCGTCGTTCTTGAGCGGGGTGAACAACGCGGGGAAAACACCAGTAAGTTGAGAAGCGTTAGTAATCTGCATAGTGATTAAAAAATATATAAAAGTGTGTAAAACGGGTGATGTGCGAAAAAAATTTTATCCTTTATAACCCTTCGGGTTGTTCTTTTGCCAGTTCCAGGCGTCGCGGCACATTTCTTCGATGCCGTATTGAGCCTTCCAGCCGAGTTCGTCGAATGCTTTTTGCGGGTTGCAGTAGCAGGTGGCGATGTCGCCTGCACGGCGCGGCTTGATGCTGTACGGAATTTTTACGTTGTTTACTTTTTCGAAGGCGTTGACAACGTCGAGCACGGAGTAGCCGTGGCCTGTGCCCAGGTTATAAATGGCGAGTCCGCACTTGCGTTCGATGGCTTGGAGAGCGCTCACGTGACCTGCGGCGAGGTCGCAAACATGGATGTAGTCGCGAACGCCGGTTCCGTCCGGGGTGTCATAGTCGTTGCCGAATACGCCGAGCTCCTTGCGGAGTCCCACTGCGGTCTGCGTAATGTATGGCATTAAGTTGTTCGGGATGCCGTTCGGGTCTTCGCCGATGCGTCCGCTGGGGTGTGCTCCAATCGGGTTGAAGTAGCGGAGCAGAACCACATTCCATTCAGGGTCAGCCTTTTGCACGTCCATGAGCACTTCTTCGAGCATGGACTTTGTTTTTCCGTATGGATTTGTGCACTGGCCTTTAGGACATTCTTCGGTAATCGGGATGATGGCCGGGTTGCCATAGACGGTGGCGGAAGAACTGAAAATGATGTTCTTGCAGCCGTGGTTTCTCATGGCGTTGAGGAGTACGAATGTCGCGTTCATATTGTTTTCGTAGTATTCGAGCGGCTTTGCCACGGATTCGCCGACGGCCTTGAGTCCGGCAAAGTGAATGCATGCGTCAAACTTGTTTTCGCTAAAGATTTTGTCCATGGCGGCGGCATCACGGACGTCTGCGTTTATGAATGGAATGGGGGTTCCCACAAGTTCGCCCACGCGGCGGAGGGATTCGTTACTGGAATTTACAAGGTTATCGACGACAACGACGGAGTGGCCTGCTTTGTAAAGTTCAATAATTGTATGGCTTCCGATATACCCAGCACCACCCATTACGGCTATTTTCATGTTTGCTCCAAAGATAAAAGTTCGGTGCGAAATATAGAATTTTTTAGTGACTAAAAACAGCGATATAAAAAGGGGCTTTAGGCGATAAGCCATTATTTTTTTCTACATTCATCAACATGGATATAAATGAATGGCGCATTCGCATTGACGAACTTAACGATGAACTGATTGCTCTCCTCAACAAGAGGGCGTCTTACGCTGTCGAAATCGGGAAAATCAAAAAAGAAAAGGGTTTACCAGTGGCTGACAAAACTCGCGAAGATGCTGTCTTGGAGGCTGTTGCAGGGAAAGCTGCAAAGGCTGGTGGCCCGCTTTCACCGGAATCGTTCAAGAATATTTTCCGTATCATCATGGAAGAAACTTGCAAGGTGGAGGAATAATGGTCGCCCGCATTACGATGGTGGGGTTTGGCCTCTTGGCAAGTTCGATTGCCGCAGCCATCAAACAAGCTAAGCTCCCGACGGTCATCCGCGCGGTGAGTTCGCCTTCGACGCTCAAGCGCGCTCGTGAACTTGAACTTGCCGATGAATTTTTTGAATACGACGAGACCGAACAGTGGGCGAAAGATAGTGACCTGATTTTGCTCTGTGCGCCGATTATCCACATTTTGAAGATGATTGATGCGCTGGGGAAAGTGTCTTGGGCTGGCGCAAATGGTTCTGCCAACCGCGAAATTTTGGTGAGCGATATTGGCTCGACGAAGGTTGAAATTTGCAAGGCGGGCATGCGCTTGCCTGCTCCGTTCCGCTTTGTCGGTAGCCATCCGATGGCGGGTTCCGAAAAGCGTACTTGCGAGTACAACGATCCTGCGATTTTTGAAAATGCTTATTGGTTTGTCTGCCCGCCGAAAGGAACGCCTGAATCGGTTTATGCGCCACTTCTGGAAGTGATTCATTTTGTGGGCGCAAATCCTGTGGTGTTCCCGCCGGAACATCACGACCGTACGATGGCGTGGGTGAGCCACATGCCACAAATGTTGAGTTCCACACTTGCGGGCAACTTGCCGGAACGTTTGCTCAAGCACAATTACCAGCATTTTGCAGGCCGCGCTTTCCGCGATATGACGCGCATTGCGGCTTCGGGCTGGGGAATGTGGCACGATATCGCCGTGACGAATCGCGACGAGACGACCCGTGCGCTTTGCGAAGTCCGCGATGGCCTCGACAAGACGATTGCTGCGATGAACGGACTCAACGTCGTGAAGGACGGAAAGCCCGCTTCGGGTAATTTTGAAAATGACGAAAAGAGCGTTATTGCCGACAATTCGCAGACGCTTGCCGATATTTTCAAGGCGGGGAACGATGGCCGTGCGAGCTTGTTTGCTCCGGGTCGCAATAACACTGCCTCGTTCTATGAGATTACTGTGCAGCTCAAGGACAAACCGGGTGCACTGTTGAGCGTGATGCAGCCGCTTGCCGAAGAAGGCATCAACATTCGCGATATAGAACTCATGAAGGTCCGCGAAAATGTGGCGGGCACGCTATTGCTTGCGTTCAAGACAGAAGAAGAAGCGGCCCGTGCCGTGAGAGTCTTGCAATATTTGGAATACGAAGTTAAAGAAAGACGATAATTTGTTAAGGAATTGACGATGGAATTCTTGATGAATCCCGACCGTGAACGGATGAATTTGACATTGGTGATGGCGCTCTTGGTGAACGGGCGCACGGTGCTGGAAGATTTTGCATGGGCGAGTGGTAGTGAACGCTATGCGGATGCTTTAAAGGATTTTGGGCTCACATACGAATTGCAAGGGCATCAGCTTGTCTTGAATGGCAAAGGGTTTCAGTACCCGGTGCCGACAATGCTCCCGATTAAGTTTAACGAAGCGAATAATGTTTTATTGTGGACGCTCGCGAGCAAGGACGAAGAACAGCTTTATACGTTCGCGGCCGAAGTGGATGACGCCGGGATTGCCCGCGTGAACACGGCGAAGGAAACTCTCCAGAAGTATTTTAAAATCAAGGTCCAGAAAGACGAACCGGCAAAATTCGTGTTTAGCTTTTTGCGCGATGAACTGAACGTCAAGAAAGATTCGCTCGGGAATGTTTCGTATGCGATGCGCAACAGGCTTTTGCTCCGTGCGCTTATCCGCAATGAATATTTGAATTTCGAAGAAAAATCGACGGTGCATGACCAGTGGACGAAAATGCTCATCTACTTTGGCGCGGCGGTAAAGTACGAAGGCCGTGGCATGGAGCAGTTGAGCGAATTCGAACGCCGCTTGATGATTGCGCAGGGCAAGAAAATTGAACGCACGCAGTTCACGGAACTTTCGGAGACGAAGGTGATTACGGCGCGTGAATACTATGTGCCGGGCGATACGACCGAAGCGACTGCGTTTGCGGTTTTGGCGACTGTCGGGAACATGCCGAAGGATAACGTCATCAAACTTTTGAACGTGGATTTGAACAGCAGCCGTGCCGGTGCTCTTACATGCCTCAAGCGCATGGGCGCAAACGTTGAAACGGTGAGCCGCCGTGAAAAGTACGGTGACGTTTTTGGCGATGTCGAAATCAAACCGTTGGCGTCTGGAAAGCGTTTGCAGGGGCGCCGCTTTAGCGAAGACGTGATTGCGACCGCCCTTGAAGAATACCCGCTCTTGGCGGTGGCGGCTTGTTACGCCGAAGGCGAAACGATTTTGCGCGTGCCCAAGGAAGTGCGCATGGAAATGCGCCCCAAGAATGAATTTTTGGCGGTGAACTTGCGCAAGACGGGCGCCGAAGTTGGTGTTTATGACGATGGCCTTGTGATTCGCGGGCTTGAAACGATTGTGAACGGTAGCGATTTTGACGGTGGCGATTCGGCGCAGATGGGGCTTGCCCTGAGCGTGTTGTCGATAGCATTACAGAACGACGAACCTGTCGATAATATGGACAAGGTCGAAGCGATGTTCCCGGGTGTTGTCGAAAAGTTGAAGAACGTGCTTGTCGCTGAAAACACCGAGAAGAAGGAATAGGTGGTTCGGCTGACGACGCATTGAACGAACGCGAAACTTGAGGATGAAAATGAATAAGTCTTTCAGCAACATTGGAATTGTCGGCTTTAAGGACAAAAGTTCAGACTTGGCCTGTGCCTTGAAGCAGATTACTTCTTGGGCGCTTGAACATCCGCAGGTGAAGTTCTGTGCGCTGGATTCCTTGAAGGAACTCGTGAAAAAGCCGATTCGCGAGGTGAAAGAATCTGCGTTGCAGAAAACGGATTTGCTGATTGCGATTGGCGGTGACGGTACCGTGCTTACGGCGGCGCATATCGCGCTTGGCCATAACATCCCGATTCTTGGCGTGAATGCCGGTCGCGTGGGCTTTTTGGCGGAATCCCGTGTGGAAGGCTTGACCAAAACGCTTGATAGTTTGCTAGCGGGTGACTTTGCGACCCGTAATCGCATGATGATTGAAGCGGCTGTTTATCATGGAAAAAAGTGCATCGCAAAACAGACTGTGTTGAATGAAGTCCATGTGCGTGCTCATGCTCCGGAACGCATGGTGAACGTGAATGTCACTTACAACGATACGTGCCTCACGGAATACTGGGCGGATTCGATTCTCGTTTCGACGCCGACGGGTTCGACGGCTTATAACTTGGCGGCAGGAGGCCCGATTATCCATCCTTCGACGCCGGCCGTGGTGCTGACGCCTGTGGCACCGAGCAGTTTGTCTGTGCGTCCGCTAGTGCTTTCGCTGACGGATAAAAAATTGCGAATGGCTTCCGCTGTGAATTGCTCGCTCGACCTCGTTTTTGACGGGCGTATTGATTTCGAAATGAAACCGGATGAATATGTGATGTTGTCTGAAAGCAAACTCGTGACGACGTTTATTCGCATGCGTCACACGGGATTTGTAGGCGCCCTTAGAGAAAAACTGGGCTGGACGGGAAAACCGAGGCTTGCATAAATTTGATGAAATCTATTAGGTACAGATTTGCGGTGTACTGCACGCTCGTTTTTGCGTGGCTTGCGTTTTGTTGCATGGCCTGTGACCCGGCAGGATGGGAAAAGGAACTTACATATTGGACCGACATTGCCGCATATAAGCCTGATAAGGTGGATTCTGTTGAACTTCGGGTTACGTTCCAGGTCGGGGACTCCGTTTGGGCAGATGCGTCCAGAGAGTCAGAATCTGCTGCCAGGGTTCTTTGCAGGGAAACCTGCGATAGCCTTTTTTCACTAGGTCGCGAGAATAAGATTTCTGTCGATATTTCCTTTTATTGCGGTGACAAGGTTGTGGCGCTGCCCTCGTATAAGATTGACAGCCGTTCGGAATACTGGAAACCGTATGAACTCAATTTCCGTTTTGTGGAATTCGACGAACGTAGTGTCGGTGGAGCTTACGAGTTCGATAGATTCCTGCCGCCGGAGGATACTTCCTGTGGTAAATTTGTGAATTATGCCGCCCTGAGGTTGAAATGTTCCGACGGATACTGCAAATAGTAGCATGCTTGGCATGCGCGGCGCTTGCCTTTTCGGATGATTCGGGCTTTTTGTATTTCGAAGCATCCCTTGGCGGACATTATACAAAGTCTGACTACGAGACGGAATCCTCTACCCATTGGTATCACGACAAGGCTCGCGACGAGATGGTCTATGACAAAGACCTCACTTATGACATCTACTCCTTTAAAGGTGGTGGCCCGATACTCGATGTTCAGGCAGGATTTTCTCCGGGCGAAAGATTCATTTTCTTGGTGGATTTTGGCCTCGCCGTATCGATAGGCAATTCTCGCTACAAGCTCTATTCCCGCGACAAGGAGGAATACAATCGAACCGAAGTCATGATCCGCCCAATTTTTGGCTTTGGATTTAAGGTTTATCCCTTCTTGACGGAATCTTCCTTTTTATACGGAACTTTTATCGGGGCAACTATCTCGTTTATGTGGACGGACAACTTATGGGAAGATTATGGAATGGCGTACAGTGGCTTTGAGGTCGGTGGAAAATTTGAGGTGGGAAAACTTTGGAAAGTGTCGGAACATTACTTTGTTGGTTTTACCCTGAATATGGGAATATATGCAAGTGCCGTGGGTGACAACCACGAGGATGGTGACGAAAATTTCCAGATAGGGAAAAATCCGAAGCGCGCCCCTGTTGACGGTATAAATAACCTCCATCTAGGGATTTCGCTGACGGCCGCCAGGAAATAGGCCAGGAAGTAGCGCTGTTTTAACGGGGCTTGATTTCCGTAATTTCGCCTTGTTTTAAATCGCCCAATTCGTAATTACAGAACTTGATGCGCACGAGGCGCAAAACTTCGTAGCCGAGCTTTGCGAGCATACGACGGATTTCGCGGTTCTTGCCTTCGTCCAAAGTAATTTCTAGCCAGCAGTTCTTTTCGCCTGAGCTGTGGATGGTCGCGCGCTCGGCGTGCATGAATTCTTCGGGTTCGCCGAAGACGCGGGGCGGGACGTTGAAGCCTTTTTCCATCTGTTGGAGCTCGGCGTCGGAGGGCTTGCCCGCGACTTGAACGCGGTAGATTTTTAAGTGAGTATAGGACGGTTCGGCAGGCTCACCGACCCTGTTCGGTAAGGTCCCTGAGCTTGTCGAAGGGCTCAGGATGACGTCTTTATTTGTCATTCCGGCCTCAGTGCCGGAATCGCCATTTTTCTTCTGAGGCTCAGTGAGATCATTTGCCCAAGCTGTATCATTCGTAAATAACAGAATTCCTTCGCTGGCTGCATCGAGTCTGCCGACGGGCGATATGTGCGGCACGGGCTTGTCGGGGAACATCTTGGCGTATTGCTCGCGGAAAAGGTCCATGACGGTTGCACGCCTTTTTTCATCGCTTGCCGTAGTAACGTAA
>Ga0247609_10003820_pt1 | contig 15168 bp, 36 predicted proteins | sample 172DNAGHGlowgp2_FD_193487 | JGI IMG/M metagenome (GOLD analysis project Ga0247609, IMG submission 193487) | Sheep rumen microbial communities from Palmerston North, Manawatu-Wanganui, New Zealand - 1728 DNA GHGlow gp2 | ecosystem: Host-associated > Mammals > Digestive system > Stomach > Rumen ...
TTCTTCAATGAGTGTGGCATTTCCGCATCTCGTAAGGGATTGGTAGTCAAGGCAACGGGCGAGCCGAAACTTGTCGGACACCTTTTTGACATATTCATAATCAATGCGTTAGTATGAAAGAGAAAGCCGACATTTACAAGCAGTATGTTCAGGGTTGGGCGTATATTCCATTACAAGACCTGCCCATCTACGAAAAAGCATACGAAGAAATCTACGGAAAATAATGAAGCCAAAGACCAAAATAACGGAGCAGGACTATGTTACCGCTATGAAAAAGGCGAATAGGGAACTTGAAATCGCCCTTTTCGGTAAGCAGGTATCTATGTGCAAGACACGCACCCACAAGTCCAAAAAGGTCTATAACCGCAAGAAGAACAAGAAAATAACCATAACCGATTAAGATATGATGAAGATTTTACCCGTCACCAATTCCGACAAGATTAACGGAACGAGTTTCCACTATGACACCATCCTCGCAAGTTGCAACGATATCCGCTCCAAGTTGGATGTTGATGTTGCTCGCTATTGGGGTGACAAGACGCACTTTGAGTTTGAACTTGAACTTGAAGACGGCACACCCTTTACTCTCTATGATTGGAAAGAGGGTGATTGGGTGGACGAGGATGATGTTCTCTACTACCATATCGGGGCGCACACGGCGGAAGACAGCCACAAAGCCCTTGCAGTCCTCAAAGAGCACGGACTGAAAACCCAGGCCAGGGGTACTTTCGGCTGGATGATGTGGTAATCTGGTTGGGGGATATACATTAAACAATCCTCCAACCTATCGTTAAGCCATTGAACCAGTTTGGCACGGGATTTGCAATATAGATAGCGTAACCTCAAAAAGATTTAGAATATGAGTGCTCCGAATTTCTCCTATGACCGCAGATGTGTCCTCGTCCGGAATGAGGATTTTGAATGGGACAATGTTCCTTCCCACAAAGAGTGCTTTGACAATGACCGCAGTTATCCGTCCGCATATCTTGACGAGTACAAGGACGATTTCTCCACCATCGCCCTCGTGCTCACTTCCGGCTACTATGCTGACGCCTGCATTGATATTGTGAACGATGACCGGCTTGTAAGCGAACTTTCGTGCAGTGATTACCATTTCTCGATGCTGACAAGGGACGAGTTGTATGACGAACTCAACTACTATTTCAACGGCAACATCAGCAAGAGAATGATGCTCCGCCACTTGAAAGGGCTTAACCGGAATGACGAAAACTATCAGTCAAAACTCGCGCACGCCATTGACGATATGTTTGAGGAAGTCCGTGAGAATGAAGTGAGGAAGGCGAACAAGGTGCTGGACAAGATTAAGAAAGCCTATGGCTACAAGGAACTCGGTCTGTCCGCTATGTTCTCAAATGGTGAGGCTTGGTACGATTATGTGTAGCATATCGGTACGCACTTGAGTACCTTTGGCACGCATATTGCATATAGTGTAGTGTTATCAAAAACATTCGCATTATGACGGATTACGAAAAAAGACTGGCTGAGAAAATCGCCAACAAGTATGACGAAGACGAGGATTCCTACCCTTACTATGACCGGCGTGTGTATTTGGATTTGAACGGGGTCATATCCAGCCAGGGCGAGAAAACCGACATTCTCTTTGTTGTCTACACCATCAATAGGGAATATGATAGGGGATATATCCAGTTGTTCATCTCTTCGCCCGACGATATGTGCCAAGATTTCGTCTACCTTGCCGACCTTACTGACGAGGAGAGGGCGGCGATTGAGCCGAAGATTATGGAGCAGGTTTTGGCACAATAGTTGCTTATAGAATAGTACAACCAATAAAAGCGAAACGATATGATTACAAATCCTGTTGGGAGAAAAGTCAATCTCCTTGTTAAGAAAGGTCTTTGCTCTTGGGAAATGAGCGATGAGGTCTGCGAGGTTATCAGCGTAGTTCCGTGGACGAAGGAGTTGAACGATTGGTGTGAACACTATATCGTGAGGAAGCCGGATGGAAGCGAGGCGGAAATCCGTGAGTGCGACTGCGTATTCTCTCCCGATGCCGAAAAGGAAGGCACAAGCCGTATTCATCAGTTCCTCTATGACAACGGAGTTTATGGTGAGGTTTGGTCGGCTATCGGTGGCGATGATGTCAAAGCGGTCTATGTTTCAATCAGTTGGGGTGATTGGAAGCATGAGCATGGATGGTGTGGCGATTTGATGCGGTATCTCGGCTATGTGAAAGTGGGTGAGGTAGTTACGGAGGAGGACGGAAGCGATTGCTATTCTGCGCAGCACACTTACGTCAAGGCGGCGTAAGTACTTGAAGGTCTGGGGATTAATATGGTTGCCCCAGGCCTTTTCGTTAAGCCCAGGCACCAGGTCCTTTTAATGTATATGTATTTTGGCACGCGATTTGCAATATAGATAGTGTAACCAAAAAAGATGAGTATGAAAGAGAACGAATTCAACCCGGAGAGCTTTATTGCTGGCTATGTTTCCCGGTATGGTGAAAATGATGGTGTGTGCCTTATCACTTGGCTCCCGGACAATTTCAACGGAGTGGTCAAGAATATGGGCAAGGCGACTGACATCCTGGGTGCGTATTACTCTGCGGTAGATGGAGGTCTTTCCTTCTCCGTTCAGGACAAGGACGATACCTATACCCTTTTCCCGGTCAGCTTCTACGATTTTGAGCCGGGCGTGCAAAGTTCCCTTGTGGATTACTTTATGAACCTTTACGCATTGGCACGATAGTTGCAATATAGAGAGTATAACCAATAAAAGTAAAAGATTATGGCAAAGGCAAGATTTATCCACTTCTACGGCACTTTCAATGGCCTCTATGAATGGGGCAGAGGCTGGGCGTCTATGTCCGTCAAGGCAAAGTGGGACGAGTTCTGGCGGTGTGAGTTCCCCAAGATGGCTAACTATCAGTGGGTGAAGTACATACCCGGAAACGGCTTCGGCGAGTGCGGTACTCTCTGCGGTAGGGACATCAATGTGTATATGCACCCGATGGCTATCTACGGCTATATGAGCGAGGGCGGTGTATCTTGTGGTGGTTATGCCGATGGTGTGGAGTACAACTATGTCTTCTTTGACGAGTTGGAGAAACTGGACAAAATCTGCAAGGCGGCGGCTGAATACTGCGGAGGTACTTTTATCCTTGACACCACGAAGGAGTTTGAGGTGGAAATCCCCGAAGAGAGGTTTGACTTTACTGACAGACCGACCTATATGAAGAATTGTGCAAGAGAAGTAGCGCGATAGTACTATGAACGACATCAAAATGGAACTCCTCAAAAGAGGGTGCGAGTACAAGAACGAAGCAATCAAAAAGGCGATTGACGATGCCTACGAGCAGATTGTCACCATCGTCAAAGAGTGTGGCGGTGTGCTGAAAACTCCGGCTTCCAGCGACAAGATTACCCTTTATGCCTTCTATGAGAGCGCGGGTAGCAGAGACCTTGCAAACGCGGCTACGGAAGCGGTTGCTATTCAGGGACTTAGGTGGGACGATGAACTCGGTCTCTGCATCTGCACCAACGATATGCTGGACAACTATCAGTTTGACAACGGCTATGAGTTTGAGTATTACTTTGACTTTGAGGGTGAGGACTTGGAGAACTTAGACAAGGCGCTGGATGACCCCGCTTACTATGTGGAGTTTGACAAGTACGACCTCATTTACACCGACACCGTTATGTCAATCATTGGGGGCATCGTGGATTATCTTTAATCGGCAAAGCGGGACTTTACATTAAAAGAGTGTCCCGCTTCGCGTTAAACCCAGCTTCCGGTTTGGCACGGGTTTTGCATATACTATACTGAACCAAAAAAAAATGACGATATGAATAATTTGACTACCACCATTCAGGAAATCACCTTGCAGGCCTACACTTTCGGTATCTATGACTATTTCTTCAACGAAAGGAATATGTCAAGAACGGACATCTTCAACATCTTCGTGGAGTGGGCGAAAGAGTTTGAGGAAACCCACAAGGACTTTGATTGGATGCAGGGTTCTTTCTACGATGAGGTGGATGATTTCCTCACGTGCCGTTATGATTCAATCATAATTGCAGACAAGATTAGGGACGCTTTCCCCGGTGGCATCACCAAAGGCGACCACATTTCCTACAATGGGGGCATCTACCTCATTACCGGTTTCAGCGAGTGTGGGATTATGGTCAAGGAAATCGGTGGGATACTTGATGATGAGTGGGAAACAACCGAAATCGGCTACTCCCAAAGCGACAAGGTGAAAATCCTCCCCGGCTACGAGGACATTATGGACACCACCAACAACCACAACCCGGAACTCGTGGCGAAAATCAATGCCGCTTGGAACACAAAGCGCGAGCAGTTTTTCCCCATCCTTTGTGCCCTTTACAAGAGGGACATCAAGGAAATCCTTGATAGCGATGCGTTTACGTTCCCAAAATATGACGTTGAGGATGCTTACCTCTATTTGTCTGCCAATTGGGACGTTGAGGCCTACAACTACCTGCAACACATCGCTGACGATTGGGATTTGAAGGCAATCCTCTATTTTCTCCGCTACGAGGCATAGTTTGGCACGGGATTTGCAATATAGTAATACGAGTATCAGTCAGGTGCAATAATATAAAGGTAGGAAACTCTAAGCAACTACGGCAACCAAGAGTAAGCATTACCCCAGTGAGTGCGCACCACTGCCAAAGGGGAAAGTTAGGAGGAAGCCGACAATCTTCCCAAAGGGAGGAACAAAGGATACAAGGACATTGAATAAACCTTGATAGGTGTACGCCCGGCAAGCCAACACCGAATATCCAACCGCCAAGAGAGCAAGGATTATTTATTTACTGATATTATTGATATTATTACACACACGAGAGCAGAGGCGCTGACCCGGGCATTTACATTCCAGCCCATTCCCGCTTCCGCTCTCACTTTTTCTTAACGAGGGGTAGCTCCAGGTTTTAATGTATATACCGGTTTGTGGCACGCCTTTTGCAATATAAAGAGTATAACAGATAAAACTACGAATATGAGCAAGCAGGAAATCTTTGACCAGCACATCAAGCAGCGGTACGAAGGAATTGAGAACATTATCGCCGACAACAAATACACCGAGGAAGATGTCCGCCGGTATATCCGTTTCCAAGATAGCGACAAGATTTACAAGGGCTATCAAAATTGGCTTTCCTTTATGGGTATTGCCGAAAAAATCAAAAGGTCCGGCATAGATAGCGTGCTGCTGCGTGAAGATGTTGAGGGGACTTCGGTAGGCGTTGAGGCGCTTGAAAGGGGCGGATATGTCAAGTATGTTGTTGTCAAAACAAAGTATGGCGATATTTGGGCAAATGGTAGGCAAGTTTTTTATATGCGTTAGTTTGGCACGCGATTTGCAATATAGTAAGTGAAACCAATTAAAACAAATGTTATGACAAACCAAGACACAATCATCGCCCTTTTCAATGGACTTTCCAAGGACGAGCAGGTTGAAACCCTTACCGCTCTCTATTTCTCTATGAGAGCCGAGCAGAAGGACGAATTTCTCCACGAAACCGAAAACGATTAAGGATATGGACTTTAAGATTACCCTCGGCATCTATGGGGCCAAAGACAAGGCCCAAGCCGAAAAGCGCATCAACGAAATGCTGGATGCCTATGACCTTCACAATTTTTCCGATGTGGAAATCAACTGGATGGAAGGTGAGGAAGGTGAAGTTAAACCATTAAATAACAAATAATTATGGGATATGTAAAAGTTATGTGGCCGGAAAGCCAGGCCCTTATGTCGCTCACTGACGAAGAAATGGACGAGTACGGAATTGAGCTTGGAGATGATTGCTCCTACTTCGTTCCGGAAGAGGACTACGATGAGGTCTACGAACTTGCCGAGGAGCGGATGCGGCAGGAGATTGAGGGGTAACAACTTGGGTGGGGCATTTACATTAAAAGTGTCCCACCCTTTGCGTTAAGCCGAGCTCCTGGTTTGGCACGGGAATTGCATATAAGGTAATGTAACCAAAAAATAACCGAATAGCTATGGATTTCAGCAAGTACAACGAAAATGGCTGGGGACTTACCAACTATCGTGGCAAGGTCAGTTTCTCCTTTGATTACAACGGGGAACACTTTTCCTTCACCGACCTTCCCATCACCTACGGGAAACTCTTCCTTTGCTATGACCATTGGGAGATGCCCATCAAGGGGACACGGAATAAATACACCCTCTGCGGTCGCTATGCCGCACTCTGGAACGAGGAAACGCAAGAGTACGATGCTCCGGCTCGTTTGAAGTTCCAGGAAATGTGTACCGACCATCTATATATCCAGGTCAGCGAACGGGACACCATCAAGGGACACGGGCGGCTGATTACCGAATATATTCCGGCAGTTTCCGCATAGTTTGGCACGGGAATTGCAATATAAGTAGTATAACCAATAAAGATGAAGAAAATGAACGAAATCGCAAACACCCTCCACACCCTCCTCGCCCACAATATCGTTTATTTCACTTTCCGCAAGGTCAACGGAGAAATCCGCCACGCAGTAGGCACACGCAACCTTGATATCGCTCGCAATCAAACGGGCGAATATATCCCCAATCCACGTTGCGAAGAACAGCCGAACTCCTACTACGATGTGGAGAAGATGGGGTGGCGGTCTTACAAGCCGGAAAACCTCATCAGCATTGACGGAGTACTCGCCCGTATGGATACCGAATTTGCCAAGAAACCTACTATGCTGAACGAACCTCCAAAGGAAACAAAAAAGCCGGAACTCCCCAAGAGGGAAATCCCTATCAGCAAGCCTACGGGGAATGGTGGTGCTGACATTAACAAAATCCTCGGTGGTATCTTCGGTGGTTTCGGTGGCGGTATCCCCAAAGAGGAAATCCGCAAGTCAATGAAAGACTTGGACAAGGACATCGTAATCGGTGCTCCGGCTTATAGTCCCAAAGTCGGCACTCCAACTCCAACTGAAAAGGGTATCGCCCTGCCCCTCAACGAGGTTTCCGTGGAGGACTTCGCCAAGATGGTGGCTCACTATGTGGTGGAGGAGTTTGTTTCACGCATAAAGGGTTAGTGCTATGAGTATTTTAGAGCAAAGGTTTATGGAGCAAGTCCCCAACCTTTTGAGGGATATTGCAAACGAAATGGCTGAACTCCGCAAGGAAGTTGCTGACTTGAAGGAGGAACTGAAAAAGCGGAACGTGGAGTAATCGGCTTGGGGTGTGGGTATACATTAAAAGTCCCTTACCCCTTGTGTTAAACTCAGCTCCAGGTCCTGGCACACTATTTGCATATAGTATAGTATAACCCAAAATATCAAGCATTATGAAACAAGCCATCTACTCCATCATCGTCATCGCCCTCTCCATCATCGTTTGGCTCCATTGGGGTGGTCTTTCCAACGATATGGGTACTTTCGTCCTTATGCTGGCTGATGCGTTTATCCTCACGGTAATCGCTGACAAAACCCACGAAAAAAGCGAAAAAAATGTGAAAGAATAGGGCGGGGTGTCGGTATATATAGATGTAGCCTTGGCACGGAACTTGCAATATAGGTAGTGTAACCAATAATCCAAAAAGTATGAAACCCACGCTTACCCAAATGGACAAATGGTTTGACGAGTTCAATTCCGTTGTGTTCTCCAATAAACTCCCCAAAGTCAAAATCACTTTCACCAACACCCGCCGTCAGTTAGGTCAGTTCTATTGGGGGCCGACAAGGGGCATCGGTATCAAGATTTCCCTTTTCTATGACCGCAAGGAAGAGGGTTTCCGCAACACGCTCCTCCACGAGATGTGCCATCTTTATTGCTACAAACAGGGTTGGGTACACGAGGGGCACGGGGATAATTGGAAAGCGATTGCTGACAAGGCATACCGCAAGACCGGCTTGTATATCCAGCGTACCCAGACCGATGAGATTTTTGTCCCTCGTGGCGCAGCGAACAAGGCAAAGATGAAAGCCGTAAAGGAAAAGCGGAACGCTCCTGCAATCCTTGTGGACATTGACTATGGGACTTATCATTTCATCGTCAAGACCACGAAAAAGGTGATTTGGGACGCAAGCGACGGCAATATCATCAAGGACAAGAATGTCAGCGGTGTGTATATCTGCGACAATCCGCGTGCAGTAAGATGGCAGAATAGCCGTTCCCTGCATAGAGGATACAAGTTTCCCAACTATCAGTATAACAACGAGATAGCCCCTATGCTGAAAAAGTCAGTAAAGATAGACAACCTTCGGAAACTCTGCTGGTGGGGCGAATACGACAAGATGGGTATTCGTTAAGTACCTGGGCGTGAATAACTTACGCCCTTTTCGTTAAGCCCAGCCAGCACCAGGTTTTAATGTATATTCATTTTTTTCGTCCGGTTGCAAGTTTGGCACGGATTTCGCAATATACTATAGCGTAACCCCAAAATATATAGCATTATGAAAAAAGACATCATCGCCCTCTGCAGCTTAGGTAAAATCCAGACCAACCGCCTTACTAAAGACATCGTGTGGAATTCGCTTTTCATCAGCGACTACGAGAACCGCTATGGTATCAATGCCCACGTTGTCAGCGACTTTGCGGACGGCTACATCGAGTGGCTCTGTGAGGTCTTTGAGGAAGAAATCGACAAGGACAACATCGACACTATTTTCCGCGTGCTTGACCGTGAGGTGCGGAACATCAGGGGCGGTTATTCGTTCTACGATTACACTCACTATATGGTTTGCATTGACTAATAAACGCTTACGGATATGAGCAAGGTAGTTGAAATGTACCGCAACTGGCGCAAGGAGAACAACAACCGGAAACCCAACCGCGTAATCGTCAAGATGCATTGGGAAGATGAACCGGAAAGGCAGCTGGTCGACACCATAGGCATAGCCCCGGAAAACTACTGGATTGACCACGACAACGCAGCGATTTTGTTTTGGATTTCCACAATTCCAGGACTTATCGACCTGATGCAGCCGGGGAATGGAAGCGACTTCGTTGTGGATGAAGTGCTGGAGTTCTACAAAGCATAGGCATATCGGTACGCACTTGAGTACTTTTTGGCACGATAGTTGCTAATATAATAGTATAACCAGTAAAATAGAAAGTTATGAGAACTGCCCAAAGCATCATTGACAACGCAAGATTCGAAATCATCACCCACATCATCACCCTTATGCGGAAGATTGACGCATACCTTGAAACCGGAAACAAGCGGCTTATGACCGACCCGGAAGAGAGTGTTGTGCTGGACTTTACGGAGTGCGTTTATGCTCCGTCCATCGTAGTTGAGGTGGAGTATCCCTACCTTGACATTGATGACCCTTGCCGTGAGGTGCGTTTCCTTGATTTTATTGCCACAAGCGATGACCACGATTTCTATGTGGGGGCAGGGGAGAACACCGAGGTAAAGGCAGAGGACATCCCTACCGATGATTTGCTTGCCATCGCCCAATGCCTTGAAAAAACCTACGATGGTATGGAATAGTTTGGCACGCAGTTTGCAATATAGTAAGTGAAACCAATAAAAACCCAAGATTATGACTGAGAATACCAAGACTGCGATGATTGCTATCAACAAGTGGTTCTACTACGCTATGAACTATCCCGTGGTAGAGGTTGAGGTTGGCGACCATAATGGAACACGCACCGAGTATCTTCCGGACTTTTTCAATGCTTTTCCCCTTTGGCTTCGCGGACATCTTGCCGGAAAGTGGAACGCACTCTATGAGGACTACGGCTCCCGTGCGGTACTGATGGCTTTCTATGGCGAACTCTCTTCCAACTACCGCAAAGACCTTATGGCTTGGGTGTTGGAGAACTACAATGACGAGCAGAAACTTAACTTTAACGAGGAGGACTAACTATGTACCAAATTGAACTTTACAAGATGGACGGAATGTTTTGTGCTACCATCGGCACGGACAACGGGAGCGGATACGATGTTGTCGGCAAGACCCGTGAGGAATGTTCAGCCAAAATCGCCAAGTACTTTGAGGACTATGGCGAATGGGACGAGGAGGAGGAATAGTCTATGAAAGTGCAAGTCAATTTCAAGGAAATCACCTACGGATGGTGGGAGATTGAAGTGCCGGACAACGCGACTGAAGAGGAAATCTATGACATCGCGTGGGACAAGTACGGGGAGAGCGATGTCAACTACGGCAAGACCAATATGGACATAACCGACATTGAAAAGATATGAAACTGACTGATTTACAGATTGATGGCGTACGGGACGAGGTAAGTATCCTCTTGCAGAATATATTCCCGGACGATGTGGAGCGGCACGAAATCCGTGACCTTATCCTTGACGATGTGGTGATGGACATTGAGGAAACCGCTGATTGGAGCGACTACTGCGAGGACGAGTACAACCTTGGGGACATACAGATTGCCCTTGCACGAGTAATCAAAAGCGCGGTTGTGTTCAACTACACGGGTGAATAGTGGTTAAGAGCTGTGGGTCAACGACTTACGGCTCTTTTCTTAACGCTGGGTATCACCAGGTTTTAATGTATAATCAAGTTTGGCACGCATCTTGCAATAGTATAAGCGTAATCAAAGAATACGAGTTATGACAAAAAAAGAGATTATCACCGCAATTTTCCAGCGTCTTTCCGCAAATGCCGGTTATGAGGTTTATATTCCCAGCCTGCAAAACAAACTCCGTAACGGAAGATGGGGTATGCACGCCTATTGTCTTACGCTTGACAATGGCAGTATCGTGTGCCGTCCGTGGGCAGGTGCTGAATACAACTGGCTTGCCCGACTTGACCGACTGACAAAGGACGAACTCCTGGACGTACTGAAAAGATGTCCATCAAGTTTGGTTTTTGACTTTATGGGCTAAGTTTGGCATAGAACTTGCTTATAATAAAGTATAACCAGTAAAAAGAAAAGGATATGAACGCTTCCACTGAATTCCGTAAGACCCTCAACATCGTCCGCGACCAGATTTTCGATTCCATCCGTTCCCTTATGGAGAAACTGGGCGGTAAGGTATGTTTCCGTATGTACCACGAGTTTGACATCATTGACCTTCGCTATACCTTCTTTGAGGTGGACGGCGATGGCTATGGACGCGAGTTGTTCCTTGATACGGCACTCATTGACGCCCGAAATGGAGAAATTGGCATTATGCTCCACGATACGGAGGACTGCTATGAGCCGTGGTGGGATTTGGCGGACATGACCACAACCGATGCCCTCTATATGCTTGAAGAGTTGGAGCAAATCGCCGACTTCCACGCCGAACACCCCGACAAGCAGGTTCTTACCGACTACGATGCGGATTTTGATTGGGAGAACTATTAGTTTGGCATAGAACTTGCTCATAGTATAGTACAACCAATAAAACAAAGAGATATGGAATACAGAGTTGAATCCAGCCTTGAAAACTTTGACGCTTGGTCCGGTGGAAAAGACACGCTTGATACCCTCATTGAAAAGGGTGTGTGCGACAAGGTTGAGGATTTCATTGAGCAGTGTTTTACCGACCCTACCGACACCGACATCAACGATTTCCTGTGGTTTGAGCGTGACCAAATTGCCGAGTATCTTGGATACAAGGATTGGGACGAGTTTGAGTACGGGGATGAGGACGAGGACACCTATGAGGACATCAACGGAGTGGAACTTGCCGTCAGCGATGAGGTCAAGTGGCACGATGAGGCCGGTGTGGATGAGAACGGCGAGGACATTGTTTTTACCATCGTAGAGGAAAGAGGGGACGGATATTTCAACCTTTCCTATGGGGACGAAGATGAGAACCCCGAAAGGTGGGCGTACTACACTGAACTTGAAATCGTGTAGTTTGGCATAGAACTTGCAATAGTATAGGTATGAAAGAGATTGACATTGACAATTGGTTCTTCTGCTTACCGGCCGGTCATCAAATGGACATCACCGGTATCTATTTCAACGAGGATACTGCGATAGATGAAACCTACGATGCGTTTGACAATGCCGTAGCCGACTGGTGGGACAACCACGACTATGCCGAGAAACTGGCTATCTACGAAAGAGAAACCGAGTAAAACGAAAGGATATGAACACGCACAACGATTGGGAGAACTTGCTCCGCATTTACAACGAGGATTTGGAAAAGACCGGATATTCCTTGCGAATTGTAGAGGACGAGGACGGATATTATTCCTGCGAGGTTTGGAAAAATGGGAAGTTTATTGATGTCTATGCCGAGAACTATTGGGAGGACGAACTTAGCGACCTTATTACGGACGCCACCCATCACGTTTTAACCTATTTGGCACGATAGTTGCATATAGTATAGCGTAACCCTAAAAAAGAAAAAAAAAATGAAGATTTCCGAAAAAGAGTTTGTCAGAGAGGTTTACCTCCACGCCACCCCCTCCGTTGACCTTGACCTCATTACCGAGCAGGTTGATTGCTCCAAGCACACCCTCCCTATGAGTGTCCTTGATGAACTGGTTGCGCAGTACTGCGAAAGCGATGAGGACCGCCGGGGAGTGTTTTGGTTTATGCTTCATCAAGGTCCGCAACTCGTTGAAGGCTAACCACTTACAATAGGGTCGCTCATCCGTGTCCGAGCGGCCCTTGCGTTAAGCCGAGCCACCAAAGCATTTTAATGTATAATCAAGTTTGGCACGCATCTTGCAATAGTATAAACATAACCATAAATCTTTTTGAGTATGAAAGTGAATATTGAACTCCCCTTCTTCCCCGGCTTCTATGAGAGCGACCTCGAGAACTCCGACACCCCTTACTGGGCTATCAAGGAAGAACTTCAGTACTATCGGGAAGAGTGTGACACCCCGTGCAAGGAACTGACAGAGGACGACCTTGACTTCGACTATAAGGGCTATGAGGAAGAAGTCCGCAACGCTTGGGTTGATGGTTTCCGTGAGCGTATGCCGGAAATCGTATCTTCCCTCGAGGGGGTCGAAATGACCTCTCCACGCTACTACAACTTTGAAACTGACCGCCTTTGGGCTGATGTGGAACTCCGTGACGACTGGATGGATGAGATGCGGCACTTTATCGCCTCCAACTACGATTGGCTCAAGGAACGTATCCACGAGGATTGGACTTCCTATGACGGTTTCATGTCCTTCATGGAAAATGATGTCGACAAATGGGAGGAGCATCTTTTCCAGGAGCAGGACGGGCGGTACATCTCCACTATGATTGGGTATATGATGTACCGGGAGAATAAGGAAATCCGTAATGACCTCGTTATGGATGCCCTTGAGGATGTCTATGCTGGCTCCTATGTGTTCCTTACCGATGAGGGCAAAGAGAAGGTGGAGAAGGGTATTGAGGACGGCTCTGTGAAGGTCTATGACCCGGACCAACTCGCAATCCCCTTTACGGAATAAACCAGGGTGGGATTACACATTAAAAGTGTCCCACCCCTTTGCTTAACGCGACTTACGACTTTGGCACGCTTCTTGCAATATAGTAAGTGTAAACAAAAATTGGTACTATGAGATTTGAGGTATATGATGAAAACTACGAGGTGATGGCTTCGTTTGACGAACACCTCGACGCACTTGATTATTTCAACGACAATCCTTGCAAGTTTGTCTATGACACCCTCTTTGATGAGGTAGTTGAAGGGAGCGACAAGTGATTTTGGCACGCGGTTTGTAGTATAGCATAGTGTAATCAAAAATAATATTATGAAGCGGTTCAGCGATTTCAAAAAGGGTGATATGTTCTTCTTTAATCCACTTGACAAGGATTGGATGAAGCCGGAGGTCTATGTTATGATGGAGGAAGGCATCGTGCAGGGGTTTGAGGCAAAGACCTTCATCAAAAACTCCGCACTCGTCAAGCATCTCATCAGCAACTATCAACCGTACCCCAGCGACATATGGGCGATTACCGATGCCTACTACAAGAATATGAGCGAAGCCGGACACTTCATCCCGATTGAGGATTTGCGTGAGACGGAGGACATCCGCAATAAGTTTGGTCTTAAAACGGAGGAAGTATTATGAAAGAAATGTATCTTAACGGGAAAGACGTAAACATTGACGCTGATTTCTTCGTGGGCCTGGGTGCCGACCGGGACACTATGGTTGTTTCACCGGAAAGAATTGAAAATCTGCACTACATCAAGTTCCAGCTGGACGGAAACGGATACACCGCGTATTGGTCTAATTTCACCAACCGCCTCAACATCAAGTGCAACGACCTGGAATTCAAGGACGGGGAAATCGCCGACCAGCGTCTTTACGAGCTCAGCAAGAAAATCACCAAAGATATGTTCGGTGACCTCTTTGTGAGGAAAATCGTTGCCTGGCCGGAAGGTGATATGCCGGAACTTATGATGTTGTTCTACGAAAAATAAACTTTGGCACGATATTGGCATTAGTAAGAGTATAACCATAAAAAATAGAAAGATATGATGAATTTTGAGCAGGTGGATAGCAAGATTTCAAAGAACGGCTATCGCAGACACGCAGGAACTCGTACCGAATTTGACGAGGAAACCGGAACGACTATGAAGGTCTACGACTACGAGCACAAGCGGAAACTTGATATGTTCTCGGTCTATGTGAACGAGTACGGCTCGGTGGAGAGCGTGGAGTTTACGAGGGTTGATTTCAACCGCGAAACCAAGAAGTACTCCCAGAAGGTGCAGACTATCACAAACTTGAATGAATTGAACAAGGTTTTCGTTTAATTTGGCATAGAGTTTGCAATATAGTAAGTATAAACCAAAAAACACAAGAATATGAGCCACTTTATTGGATTGGTCTTTCTGCGACCGAGTGATGACCTTGAAGAAGTCCTTGCACCTTTCAACGAGCAGGACGAAGCCTTTATGGAGTTCGTTGACAAGACGGACGAAGTGAAGGAGAAGTGGGAGAAAATCCCCGAAACCTGCCCCAGCGAGGGTACTTTCACCGAGGAGATTGACCGGACTGATATGGTCAACGAGATTTGGGACGAAGCCGAAGATGTCTTTCCGCCCGAAAAAGAAGATGCCCTTTGGAGACCCTACACGAAGGACAAGTATCCCACGCCTGCCGACATCGCAAAGGACAAGGGATACAAGGTCGTGCCGGACGAAACCAAGAGGGACGGAGTTCGCTTCGTGCAGGAGTATGAAGCCAAGTGGGAGTATGAGCCGAGCAAGGAGAAGTACCCCACGATTGACAAACTTGCAAAGGACTATTTCGGCTACCGCAAGGTCAACGGCAAGTACGGCTATA
>Ga0247609_10003821_pt1 | contig 15164 bp, 1 predicted proteins | sample 172DNAGHGlowgp2_FD_193487 | JGI IMG/M metagenome (GOLD analysis project Ga0247609, IMG submission 193487) | Sheep rumen microbial communities from Palmerston North, Manawatu-Wanganui, New Zealand - 1728 DNA GHGlow gp2 | ecosystem: Host-associated > Mammals > Digestive system > Stomach > Rumen ...
ATAGGGGGATTGGGGATTGGGGATTGGGGATTGGGGATTGGGGATTGGGCCCAATCCCCAATCCCCAATCCCCAATCCCCAATCCCCAATCCCCAATCCCCATTGGAATCAAAGCCATAAACTAATTTTTAAAAAATATTTAATAAAAATAGTAAAAAAAAAAATAGTTTCTATAATTTTAATATCTCTAATATAAAAGGAAATCAAATTACAATTGAGAAAATCATGAATAATAATGAAAAAGATTCAAATAAAAATAATGATAAGACAAAAGAAGAAAAAAAAGGAACATTTTATTTTTTTTTTAGTTTTTCCAATAAAAAATTCTTTGATTTAAATGAACAATATTTTAAACTTTGTCGGGAAAATGATAAAATAAATTTTAAAATAATAGGAAAAAGAGAAATTAATACCTCTTATGGTAATTATGAATATTTATTATTTAGAGGAGAAATAATGAATCCTAAAACCGAAAAATTAAAGTTTTATTTCAAACCAAATAATTATTCTTCTTATAGTAGCTATATTAATATTAATCCAAAGAATAATTATATTTTTGGAAATAAAGTAGAATCATTAAAAAATAAAAATAATGGATATTCTGCTTTTTTATATCAATATAATTTTAACCATGAGGAAGAATTCAATTTATTTTATCAATTTGTTTCTGAAAATAAGGATTTAGAAGATAAATCCAAAAATGATTTAATTAATAATTTATTTTCTTGTTACAATGGTATAAAAAATAAAAATATTAAAATTGATAAAATTATACCTATATTATCATTATTTCAAAAATCATCAGTGATTCCAATATTTTTATTGAACAATACAATAATTTATCCACATATATTAAATGATAGAATAATTGAACCAAAATTATTTGCTGATTTACTAACTATAGTAGAACAAAAATTTAAAAAAGATAAAGAGAAAAAAGAAGGACTATTAAAGATAATATCAAATATATTTGTAACATATTATAATAAATATGATATAGGAATATTTATTGACTTGATCAATTCAAAAAATCAATATTTTATAATAGGCTTAATACAATTAATAAATCAAAAAATAATAAAAATACAAGAACTATTTAAAATCCAAAGATTAGATAAAAATGCTATTATTGATTATTTAATTGAAGGAGCCACAAAAAAAGAAGATATTGAAGAAATTTTTAGTTTTTGTAACAATTTAAAGGAAGTTTTAGAATTAATAGATAATTATTATGAAAAAATTTATAAAAAAATAGCTAGAAAAGAAAAAACATCTTTTTTTGGGTCAATTGTTAATTTTTTCATAGGCTCAGATTCAGCTATTACAATCAAATATCAAAAACTCAAGCCAGATGATAATATAAATGATATATTTAATTTGCAAAATAATATAATTAAAAAGGATATAGAAATTAATAAAGAAAAAATAAAAATAATTAATTTTAAAAAAATAATTTTAGATTTAATTGAAGTAAATAAAAATTCTCCATTAGAAAAAATACAACTTATTGTAGAAATGATTAAAGCTCAAAGTAAAATTGAAAATGTTGATGATATTTATGAAAGATGGGCAATAATTATACATAATAAGGGCATGTCCCTAAGCAAAAATTTAAAAATGAATAATAAAGAAATAATTGATTTTGTAACAGATATAGATCTTTTTTATAAATTAAAAGATTATAAAGATGATTCAAAAAGAGATCCTAAGATTTTCTATTCTTTTGATATATATTTAGATGATAATGAAAATTATTTTGAATTATTTCAACAAAAAAAAATTTGGGAATTATTTATATCAGTAAAAAGTAAGTGGAAATCTTTTATAGAAGTATTTTTAGATAAATTGCATTCAATAGATAAATTTGGCTTAATTTTTAAGTTATTTCCTTTAGAAGCTCTGGATTTAACTTTTACTGAAAAGATTTTAGAGAAATTTGATGATAGTTTTTTTATAAATACATATGATGATAAACTTTGTATAAATCTAAATGACGATTTATATACAATTCTCAAAATAATTGTCAAAAATAAATGTGATGTGAAAAAATTTACAAATTTAGTTGAAAAAAAATTATTATTAAATGAAGAAACAATTAATAATATTTATATTTTTATTTTAAATAAAAATGAAAGTTCAATAATAGATAGTATTCAGCATCTTATAATTAATTTTTTTATGGAGAAAACTAGTAGGTTAACTCCAGAAAATTTCTTTTTTTTAATTAAATCAGCTAAAAGCGAAAGATTTCTTTGCGATTTATTTAATGAAATGGGAGAACTCTGTATAACAAAAGAAGAGTTTTATAATAAGCAAAAAACTAAAAATTATAAATTATATGAGTTATTTATTAAAGGTAATTATATTAATAATAAAAAATTTTTTGAGACAAAATATTTTAATAATATAACTTTATTAAGAGGAAAATTATACTCTGAGTTAAATAATCTTGAAGTCCCTTTTAATCAAATTATTCACTTAATTGAAGATCAAGAAGAGCTTTTAATCGAAAAATTAAATCTTATTTTTAGTAATCAAAACCCTGAAAAATTATATGAAAGAATAAATATAAATGCAAAAAAAATTAAAGAATTTTTAAATAATATAGAAAATATTTATAATTATTTAAATTTTTTTGATAAAGATGAAAATCAAGAAGTAATAAATGATTTATTGAATAAAATGAATGAGATAAGACAGGCATATTTATGTGATTCTTTAAAAATTGAAAAAAGATCAATTTGCGATAATTATGATGATTTGCTAAATTTATCTAAAAATCTTAGATATAAGGATTCCATTTTTTTTATGGCACTCTATGAGAATAATAGGAAAATGATGGGACATAAAAAATCTTTAAGTGAATTATTTGATATATCTAAAGAAGATTTTAATAATATAATGAGAGATATAATAAACTTTAAAAATGTTAATTTTTTAAAAATTAATAAAATAGAATTAATTTTAAAAGTAGTACATGAAAAAGAAAATTATTTATCTGGAGAATTAAAGTTTTTATCTAAAGAATTCAATTTTCCAGAAGAAGAATCTGAAAATACTGAAAAAAAATTGATTGAAGTATTAATTGGATTTAGTCTTTTAAATAATATTAAAGAAATTTTAAAAAGTTATGATTATTTATTAGAAACATTTAAAATTTTATTAAACTATGAAAAAACAGAATTTAGTGAGAGCATATTTAAAATGAAAGAATTTTTACTAAATGAAGAAGATATCACTTTTAACAAAATTGAAGAATGTATTACATTTTTAAAAGAGTATAATATAGAAGCTAGCCAAATCCACGATTTATTTACTAATTTTATTATAATTTTATTTGGTAATAGAGAAGCAATTAAATTTTGTGAAGGAAAAAATGATGATGAAATAAAGCATTTGAATGAATTCATAGGAGATAATGATAATTGTCAAATTGAAACAAATGATATCGAAGATTTTATTGCTTGTAATAATTTTGTCAATACTTTAATTAATAATAAAAGTTTAAATACTGATAAATTATTTGATCAAAATTTAAAAGAAAAACTTAATGAAGATAAGTCAATTGCTATAAAATTCAAAAATTATTTTCAAAATTATGGAGCAATAAAAGAAATATATGAAGATTATACAAATAAGCCAGAAATTTCAAAGAAAAAAATTGAAAATATTTTGAATAATTCATTTATTACCATTTTTAATGATGGAATTGAAATTAAATTTGAAGGTATTTATATAAATGAAAACAACGAACCAAAAGCTTTCATTGTTGATGAATTAGTTGAATTAAGAGATAGAGCTTTATTAAATAGGCAAAATTCCAGGAATGAAGAAAGAAGAACAAAAAAATTTGTAAATTTGGTAAATGATCTTAACCAACTTATTGATAATATTTCATTATTATGCCTTTCTGGATATACTCAAGATATTAAAATTGAAATTCAAATAGAACAAAATAAAATATTTGATAAAAATGATAGAAATCAAAATATTAAAAAAATAATAAAAAATTATCATGATTTAAATAAAAAATTAAAAAAATCTCAAATTCAATCATATAGAAGTAATGAATTAATAAGATTTATATATGGAAGATTATTTAAAATATTAAATGATAAAATATTAAAAGGAAATGGAAATATAGATTACATTTTGAAACAAATTTCAAATAATAAATTTCAAAAAGAATTGACCCAATATGAGTATATTCAAAATGAAAATAAATTTGATGAGTTATTCAACAATATTTCTGACTATCTATTAAAGACACTTAAAATAAATGAAACTTCAATTGAGGAAATATTATCTCAGAATATAATAAAGCCTGAATTTAAAAATAAAGGAATATATAGAACTCCTTGCCCTATTGTAGAATTTGAAAAAAGAGTATTACAAATGTACTTAAATTTTACAGGAAATTTACCACTTCCTAACACTGTTTTACTTTGTACTGAAGAAACAACGACAGAAGAAATATTTTCATTTTTATATAGAACTATTTTATGCCAATATCATGTCTTATTTACTTTGATTAATATTGACTCATTAGATTTATCAAAAAGACATGAAACTATAAAATTGTTAACTAATCTTAATGCAAAATATCAAAATAAAAATTCAATGCTTGTTATTATTTATCAAAAAGATACAGATGTATTAAGGACAATTGAAAATATTATCCCCGATAAAAATGTTATAAAACAAGATTCCCTTAAAGATATAAGTGATTATAAATTAGATAAAATTGAAGTAGTAACTTCAAGTAAATCAGGCTTAGGAAAATCTACAGAAATAAAAAATAAAATTATTAATAAATATGGAAAAAATTATTATTATTTTCCTATAAGTGGTGTTTTTACAAGAGATGATATAGTAAAAAGATTAAAAAAATTAAATTTACATCAAAATGATATTAATTCTTCTATTCTTCATTTAGATCTTAATGATACTGGCCTAGAAGATTTAGTTAAGGAAATTTTATTTAAACTTTTAATATTAAAATGCTTTAATGCAAATGAAAATATTATATACTTTGGAGAGAATATTCATTTTATTGTTGAATTGCCAGTTGGTTTTTTAAATTTCTGTGAAAAATATCAAATTTTAAAATATGTAGAAAAATATAATATTGATAATCTACTTCCTTTAAACCTTCCATCAACAGATATTCAAATAAAAGATTCTTTTATTCAAATAGTTTCTAATACTTTGAAAATGTATGACAATCAAGCAATTAGTGAATATAATATAGATATGGAATCAAATAATCTTTTAAGTAGAGAGGAATGCCAAAATTTAATCGATAAATATTTCCCTGGAAATGTTAATTATTATCAGAAAATGATGTTTATTCATGTTTTGGGAACACAATTTAAAATGTTTTGTGAATGCCTTTTTTGTAATTATCAAAATGCAAAATTATTTTATACTGATTATAATGCCCGTTCTCAATTGGAAGCAATTAAAAAGTCTCGTCCCATTATAATAGAAGCTTTAATTAATTCAACAAAATTCTTCACAACAGGCCCTTATGATCGATTACTTTCTTCACAAAATGAAAGTTTGAAAGAAATTGATCATTATGATGAAGAAGCAATGAATAATAAGGCAATTAAATCAATGGAAGATTTAAAAGACACAATTACTTTTGATTCAATAGAAGAAACATTATTTTTTTTTAATTTAGATAAATCTTTTTTTAGTATAATTACAAATTATTCAAAAGCAAAAAAAAATTATAATACTTTAAAAGAATTATGGAATTCTCAAAATGTTACAAATAATAGGAATATAAATGAGATGAAAGAATTGACTGATTATTCATCTCTGAATCATGTTCAGTATTTAGAAGAATTGAGAACTATTCTAGGGCTTTCTCCTGCTTTAAATTTAAAAAAATTTGCAGAAGATCAAGGAAATTATGTTTTTACTAGAGATAATTTTATTAAAATGGTTTTAATTTTACAAAGAATTGAATCTAAAATTCCTGTTATATTAATGGGTGAAACAGGATGTGGAAAAACCAGCTTATTAAAAATGCTATCTGTCCTTGTAAATAAAGGTAAAGAAAAAATGAAAACCTTAAATATTCACGCTGGAACTTCTGAGCAAGATATAATTGATTTTATAAAAAATGTAGAAAAACAAATAATTGAGGAAAACGAAAAAGAATTGGAAGAAGAAATGAAAATATTTGATGAAGATGATAAAAATAAAGCTTATAATAGAGAGAAAGTTATGAAAGAAAAAAGAGAAAAAATATTTGGACAAAAAACTTGGATTTTCTTTGATGAAATAAATACTTGTGAATCAATGGGATTAATAGGGGAAATAATGTGCAAACATTCTATTCATGGTGAAAAAATTAAAAGTAATTTAGTCTTTTTAGGAGCTTGTAATCCTTATAGAACAATGACAAAAAAATTAAAAGAAAGTGGATTGGTATATTATAATCAAAGTAATAGTAAAAAGGCAAATTTAGTATATACTGTAAATCCATTACCATTTAATTTATTAAATTTTATTTTTAATTTTGGAACAATTAAAGCCGAAGATGAAAGAAAATATATTGAATCAATGGTTTATGAAACTATAAAACAAATATATCCAGACAATTCTTCTTATGAAATAGAAGAAATAAAGCAATTAACTACAGAAGTAATATGTCATTGCCATACTTTTATAAGAGAAATTTATGACGAATCTTCTGTAAGTTTAAGAGAAGTTAGAAGATTTAATATTTTTTTCAAATATTTTGTCAATTATTTATCTAACGAGTCAGAATTTAGAGAAAAATATTGTTCATTAAAAGAAAGATTCATTGATGCTATAAATTTAACAACTTATCTTTGCTATTATTTAAGATTATCAGAAAAAGATAAAAGAAAGCAATTACAAAAAGAATTAACTCCAATGTTTGGAAAAGATTTCTTGGATGTTCCAATGAGAGAAGAATCTTATATAGCTGAGCAATTCGTAATAGAAAAAGAAAAAGGAATTGCTTTAAATAGAGCTTTAAGAGAAAATTTATTTACTTTATTTGTTTGCACAGTTAATAGAGTTCCATTAATTATTTGTGGAAAGCCAGGAACTGGGAAATCTCTTAGTGTAAACAGTTTATATAGTTCAATGAAAGGAAGTTATTCAAAAAGTGAATTATTCAGAAAATATAAGCAATTATATATTTCATCTTATCAAGGCTCAGAAACAAGCACTTCCCAAGGAATAAAAGAAGCTTTTGCAAGAGCTAGAGCTCCTTTAATTAAATTAGAAAAAGAAAATAAAGAACAAAATATTATATCAATGCTTTTCTTTGATGAGATGGGGCTTGCAGAGCATAGTCCAAACAATCCCTTGAAGGCTATTCATTCTGAACTTGAATATGATCAAAATAAATATAAAATTGCTATAGTTGGTATATCGAATTGGAAATTAGATGCCTCAAAAATGAATAGAGCTTTATATTTATCAGTTCCAGATCCGGATAATGAAGATTTAATTGATACATCAACTGCAATTGCTCGTTCAGTTGAAAGTTCTTTAGCTAATAATTATAATGAACTTTTTATTGCTTTAGCAAATACTTATTATGAATATAAAGAAAAAGTAAAAACTTCAAAATCAGAAGGGGATTTCCATGGAAACAGAGATTTTTACCATTTAATTAAAAATGCAATTTATAGATTAATTAAAGTAAAAGATGAAATTAATTCTTCAAATAAGAGTCAAATCTTGACAACTATTGGATTAAGAAGCTTAGAAAGAAATTTTGGTGGACTACCTGATTCTATCAATAAAATTAAAGCTATTTTTGCTGAAAAATTTAGTGAATTTACAGAAAATACTGTTTATAATGTTTTGCAATGCGTAAAAGATAATTTGGAAGATTATAATAGTAGATTTTTATTATTGGTTTCAAAATCTTCTATAAGTCCATATATAGTCAGTTATATATTAAATTCGCTTAACAAAAATTATATATTTTTAGTTGGAAGTAATTTAAAAAATGATATTAAAGGAGCTGAAAAAGGAGGCGGATATTCTGAATCATTATTAAATAAAGTTCAATTCCAAATGTGTAATGATAGTGTTTTAGTTTTGAAAAATCTTGAAATTATTTATCCTTCTTTATATGACTTATTTAATCAAAATTATACCAAAATGGGAGATAAACAATTTTCAAAAATTGCATTTGCAAATGCAAAATCTTCTTCTGAAGTTAATAGAAAATTCAGGACTATAGTCTTAGTTAATCAAGAACTAATTGATCAAAAAAAAGAAGAACCACCATTTTTGCATAGATTTGAAAAACACATTATTTCTATTGAAAACTTTTTATCTGAAGAATATATAGAAATAGGGGAAAAAATATATAGAGATATTGAAAAAATTTCAACTTTTAATAAAAATAAAAAATTAATTATTGCACTTGAGCATGTATTAATTAATTGTGGACTTGAAGAAATTGAAGGATTGATTTATAAAATAATTAATGATAAAAATAATGAAGAATTTATAAAAGATAAATCTAAGAAAGAAAAAGAAGAATTTATTATTAGAGAAGTTTATAAAACAATTGTGCCAACTTTTTGCCAAGATATTATTGCATCTATAAAATATTCTGGCTTTGAATCAAGAAATAGAAATGTTGCTAATATTATTTATGATATTTATAAGCAATCATCTAGGAATAACTTTGAACATTTTTTAAAAAATTCAAACAAAAAAAAAACAGTAATTTATACTTTTTCAAATACTTCTGGAGAATTATTAGAAAATAAAATATTTGGAAGGAATAATATAGAATATAGCTCAGAAACAATTAATGAAAAAATAATTGATTCAATTAAATCTGAGAAAGATATAGAAATTATAATGAATGATTATTATGGAGATAATTCCCAAAATGTTTTAGTTTTTAAATTTAGGGAAAAAGACTTAGATAAAATGAATCATATATCATATTTAATTAACAATTATGAATCAAAATTAAATAGACAAAGAGATCAAGAAGATAATGAAAATGATAATTTTGAAGAAGAAGATATAAATATTATAAATACCTCAAATAATAACAGAAATGAAGAATCAATAAAAAAAATTATTTTTATAGTGCATTTCTCAAGGAAAAGGAAAAATGAAATTAAAACTCAAGAAATTTCTTTAAGAAATATGATCTCAAACTTAGATGAAAATTATTATCAATTATTTATTGATAATTTACATGGAAAAGATGAAGATTTTATAAATGTTATTTCATGTTCAAATGGAGCAGAATTAATTGAAAAAATAATAGATTATGATAAATTTATTGATAAATCAATTTATCGTATACTAACTTATTTTGCTTATACTATAAATAATGAAACTCCAGAACTTAATAATAAAAATTATATAAAAAATGTCGTTGAACAATTAATTGATAATAAAACTAATTCAAATGTTAAATTTTTAAGAGAGAATATAATTCAACTAATTAAAAATGAATCAGAATCTTTACAAAATATAGTCCCAAAAGTATTTGTATCAGATGGATTTCAAAAAAATGATATAGATTTTTATGAAGTTATAAGAACTTATGCATATTCATGCTTATCTAAAACATTACTAAAAGTAATAAGCTTTATTGAAAAAAATAATATAATATCTGCTCTATTATTCAATGGAAGTGGTATTAATGTTGATAATAATATATTATTTAAAAACCAAATAATAAAATATTTCAATAATGTAAATATTAATGAGCAAGCTATGCCAAAAGAACAACCCAGTTCAAATCCAATTGAATTAATCCTAGGATTATGTATTCCACTAAGTAGTTTTTCTTTTAAATCACTTATTAATCAATATTTATTGGGTCAAAAAATAATATTTAAATATCAACAAATTGAAGATATTTTAAGACCAAAGAAAATTTTAAAAGAAAATGAAATTATTGATGCTTTTAGTAAATATGAAAAAGATAAAAATCAAATTATTCTTAATACAAGAGAAGAGATGAATAAAAATGAATATATATATGAAATAATAAAATCAAATGATATAGATATGAAAAAAAATTTATATTATGATTATTTAAAAATATTTTGTAATGGAATTTCTAAAAAATATACAGGAATTTCAAATAAAGATAATATTAATTTAACAGAAATTATATCATTTACTGAATTAGTGCTTCAAATTAAATTTAATAATTATTCAAATTATGATGAATTTGAAATAAAAGATACATTTTTTGAAACATTGATTAATGATGAGAATAATGAATCTTCAAATCCAGATTCAAAAGATTTAAAAAATAATTTAATATTTAATATGGATACTTTAAGCAAAATTATATTATTTATTGAAGGATATTCTTCAGAAATTTTATTATTATCAAATATATATTTTATTTTAAAAGAATTTTTGCCTAAAATTAAAGAACAGTTTTATGATATTATATCAAAAAAAAAATTGAAAGCTGAAGAAACACCAAGGAATAATGAACATAGAAGAAAAATCAATGAAGTTTTTTTTATTATAATGGAATCTTTATTAAGATGCATTTTAATAAACTCAAAAGTAATTTGCGATTTAGAAGAATTGGACTTTTATAAATTTTTTATTCAGATTAAATATATAGAATCTACTTCTGATAAAATTAACCAAAAATTTTTATTATATAGTAAAGATATTTATTCTATAAGAACATTACTATTAATTTTTGAATCTTCAAAAGGATTTGGAAAGGACATAAAAGAAGGAATTTCTGAAATAATTCAAAATTTAAGTAAAGAGACAGAATTTATTGTAAATAATGATTTTAATGGCTTAACTCAAAATATTTATGAATTAAAAGAATTAATTTTTAAAAAATTCGGAAATAATTATAATGATGAATATATAAATATAATGAGTAAAATGCTAAGACAACAGCATAAAAAGATAGATAATGATGAATTTAAATTTGAAATGATAAAATTAGCTTTTGAGAATGATAAATTAATAGAAAATTCTTTATATTTTATGTCAAATACTATAAAATTACCAATGCCTAAACTAAAAAAGGATACTAATAAAAAGGGGACAAAAGGAAATAATGATCCAGAAGAAGATTGTGTTAAATCATTTTTAGAATTTGTTACAAAAAAAAATAAGGATAAAGTTCTTCTATTCTTTGATTCAATAGAAAGTGATATTTTTGATCAAGTTCTTTTATATCATTTTGAATTACAAATGAATGATTATTTTTATGAAATATCAAAAAAATATCCCGTTTTTAATAAAGATAATTTAAATTTGATTGGAAAAGAGCAAATTAATGATTTAATAAAAGGATTAAATTTAAAATTGTTTAAAAAAGCATTAAATTTTATGGATAAATTTATTGAAAATACTATTACTAAAGGAGATTTAAATCATATTGGGAAAATATATTCAGAAGCTTTTATCAAAGTTTATATTCAACAATTTGCAAAAATATATTTTTTTAATAAAGAATTGACAGTTTATAAAGATATTATTGATATAGTTTGTGATAAAGAAAGTAATTTAAGGAATGTTGTAAAAATATATTTCTATAAAAATATATATTTCTTTGGAAAATTTCCTAATTTCCTAAAATTCAATACTTATATTAATGAAGATAAAGAATTCCCTTTTAATAATTATTATCATGATTATCAAGAAAAATTAAAGGAACAGAATTCTAATACAGAATTAAATACTATATTTGATAATTTATTTTTCTCTATAGATGACATTGAAGAATATAAAAAAAAATGTGATATTTTTCAAAAACTTTATTCTAAAGGAAAAGAATTAAATTATTCAATCAAAGATTTTGATGTCGAAAGCTTTAATGAAAATAGAATTGATTTGTTCTTTTGTTTATCGGTGAATCATTTAGTTGGATTTTTATTTGGAAATGATAAAGAAAAATTTATTTCAATTTTAGGCAAATTTAATAAGATATTTAAAGAAATGATTAATCAAGGAAAATTAATTTTAGAAGAAAATAATCAAAAAATATTAAATTTATTATATGATCCAAATACTTATAATGGATTGTTATTAGAAAAAATGAAAGTTAAAGAAAATGAATTCACACAATTACAATTTGAAATTTTATTAAATGGAATAAGATTTGTAATTGCTTCACAAAATAAAGAACAAAATAATTTTTATTCCAAAATAATAAATCAAAATTGTAAAGAATTTATTGATAATAATTATATTCCTGGAAATATTCCTTTTAATAATATATTCTTGAATTCTTATTATGATTTATCTGAACTTTTATCAAATGTTGAGCAAAGAGTTGATACTGGATATTATGTATGCCCATGTGGTCAATATTATTCATTGAAAGATTGTACTTTCCCTTGGGTAATATTAAAATGCAGTAATTGTAATGAAGATATAGGTGGGCAAGGCCATGTTCTTCTTGATAAAAAAGATCACTTTAGAGTTTTCTTAGATCAAAAGCATTTTGAAGAAAATTCAACATATAAATATAAAATGGAGCATTATAAAGTACCTTATTTATTCCTTGAAGATTATAAAAAAAAATATATTGATCAATATTTAACTGTGCAACCAAAAGGAATAGAAAAATGTGATATATTATTATTTATAGAAAGGAGAAAAAAAATAAGAGTTTTAAATGAATTACCTTATAGAATATTAAGTTTTATATTATATTCTCATTTATGGGTTGCCAATTTAATAGGTAATTTGTCTGATGAGGAATTAAGTCAATATACCCATGGTGAATATACTTGCTTTAGATCTATTGAAAAAAATTGGGAGATTATAGATGAAATTTTAAAAGAAAATGAAATAAATAATACAAAAGGTTTTATTAATATTATATTTAAAGATATTTCTAATATGATTAAAGAATGCCAAAGTTTAGACACTTTTGAAAAAAGGCAAGAATTTGAAGAAAAAATTAATAATTATTTTGAAGAACTTTTAAAAGATAAAGAAAATATAAATTCAAAATTAGAAATTTATATAAAAACTAATGATGCTATTAAAGGATTTAATCCTCTTTCAATTGATGTTATTATTCAAGAAGGCTGCTCACCTTTCATTGGACAAGTTTATTCTGTTGAATCATTTCCAGAATTTAAAATGTTCATGGTATCTAAATTCCCAAATATAAATGTTTTATATTCAGAATTAGAAAAAATCCCGGAATATACAAAAAAATTCTGTCTTTTAAATCAAGTAATTATAAACAATGAAGAATATAATTTAATTGAAAATGTTGTTAATATAAATGAATTAACGAATTTACTTCTGAAAAGATATTCATATAAAATTTCAAGAGATGATGCAAAGCAAAAGGAATTACTAACAGAATTATCAAAAGACAAAGACAACAATAATATTGAAGAAATAAAAGAAAAATTAATACAGCCCTTTATTCAATCCTGGGATAAAATTAAAAATAAAGCTACCAATTATTTATGCCGTCCCAAAATGGATGTATATACAATGACAGAAAATACAAAACTTAACTTTTTACTTGTGGATGATGGAGAGTTAGGTGGAGGAATGTATTTGGCAGCTGCATATTCAAACTTTATTAATTGGCAAAATAATTTTATTAGTATTATACTTAGTAGCACTGGGCAAGATTCTATTTTAAGTTCTTATCTTTATCAAATTAATCAAGAAATTTATGTGCAAGAAGCTAAATCAGAAAATTTGGTGAAATTTAATGATAAAATACAATCTAAATTAATGGATATGATAGAATCATTTTCTATGAGAAAAATAATTAAAAAAGATGGAACATTAAATCATGAAAATTATAAAGAAATAAAATTTGATTTTGTTTCAATTGAGGAAGAATTAGGAAAGCTTATTTTGCCAGGGGTTAAAAAATTTAAATATAGTGATAATGATGATCCTATAACTTTTGTCACTTATTTGTATGAAGGATATCGTGGAAAAAAATCAGAAGTATTAAGCATTTATAATACTAAGTATCCTGCTAGAGAATTAACAAATGAAGAAAAACAATCATTATTTGAATTTATTTCAAAAAATAAAAATAATCAAGAGATAATTAAAAATTTCTTATCTTCTTGCCAAATTTTAATAGATTATATTCAAAAAGAGAACTTTAATAAAAATCATTCTTTGTTCAAGATTATTCAAGATTTACCAGATTATATTGAACTAGATGATAAATTTAAAAACTTTTTTAGGCAAAGAATATCTATAATGAGTTCTCTTTCTAATAATAATGAAAATAATGAAAACGAAAATAGATTTTCTGTAAATAGTTTAATAAATATTTTCTTATATTTTGAGCATCTTTGTTGGGAAGAAACTAAAAATAATTTAAATGAACAATATAAGGCAGAAATTGTAAAAGAAAAAGCTGATGAGATAAATGAATTTTTTAAAAATTATAATAAAGATAATGATAAACTAATTAAAAAAGAATATTTGGCTGCTGCTATTAGAAGGTTTATATCTCGTTATTTATCAGGTAAAAGAGCTGATGTTGATATAAACGAAACTCAAGATCTAATTGTCCAATTGAGTAGAAATGATTTATGGAAACTAAATTTAACTGATGATCAAGATAGATTTAATTCTGATTTATTCCAATTGAGTTTTGGTCTGAAAGTTAATCAAGCTTATGAATATTATGAATTATTAGGAGGAGATAAATTAGATACAAACTTCGAAGCAAACCAAAATGAAAATAACACAAGAGATGGAAATGAAAATAATATAAATCAATATGAAAGAGATATGGCCAATGATTTAAATAATAATAATAATGAAAGAAAAGATGCTGGAAATAATGAAAATCAAAATGCAGTCCATGAAGAAAATGATAATAAAGGCAATGATGATGAAGATAATAAAGATAGTGATGAATACAATGATGATGATAATGATCAAGATGATGATGATGAAATTTCTTGCTAAAAATTTATTTTTTAAAAAGATTAAATATTATTCCATATATTATAATTAAATTTTAATTTAATATATAATTATTAATTTATTTCATTTAATTTAGTTTAATATAGTTAATAACTATAAATGGGGATTGGGGATTGGGGATTGGGGATTGGGGATTGGGGATTGGGGATTGGGCCCAATCCCCAATCCCCAATCCCCAATCCCCAATCCCCAAACCCCAATACCCC
>Ga0247609_10003822_pt1 | contig 15161 bp, 22 predicted proteins | sample 172DNAGHGlowgp2_FD_193487 | JGI IMG/M metagenome (GOLD analysis project Ga0247609, IMG submission 193487) | Sheep rumen microbial communities from Palmerston North, Manawatu-Wanganui, New Zealand - 1728 DNA GHGlow gp2 | ecosystem: Host-associated > Mammals > Digestive system > Stomach > Rumen ...
TTTTCCTACTCAGTGTCTCGTGAAGATTTGTTCGAGAAGCATTACCTTGAGCCACTGATGCAGAAGATGTGGATGTTGATGGAACATTCCCGCTTTGCAGAAGACTGGGGACTCGGCATTTACGCAGTCTATCTGGTTGACGGACAGGAAGATGAGTCTATTCGTGACACGAAGGTTGTCATTGTCAACGGCTTTCACGATATTGCCGATGCAAGGGAACGTCTGTGCGAACAGATAATGACAAACGGCTCTGAAGTGGAGAACCTGTTCTGTAACGTCTTTGTTGACATCAAGCCGTGTATATGCAAGTTCAGTGAATTGACTGATGATATGATGCTCATTTACAAGGCTATGCAGAAAAATCCAAAGAACGGAGCAGCAGTTGACATTGTCAAGCGAACCGGTCCAGGAATAGAAGATGTTACTCCATATACTTCGCTGATTACTAATAAGAAAGAATTCTGGGCTCATGAAATCTGTCGGGAACTATATGTAGAAATGCAGAAAGAAGCTGGCAGCGACAATCCAGAGAAACTGGACATTACACAGAAAGAATATGCCGGGCGTTATTCCACTGTTTCATACGGTTATGAATACAAGCGCAATATGCTATGGATGCATCACAATCCGAAGTTCGGTCCTCTGATGGTCATTCCGATGGGATACAGAGAGCAGTTCGACTGCGGAAACACTGCGAAATGCCCGCCGCATCCGTATGTTGTCCGGATAGATATGCTGTTCCAGATTACGAGCAATCAGAAAGAATATGCCAATACAGACACTATCGTCAAGTTCATAAAACAGAAGTGGAGCCGTATCATCACTCCGTTCGACAAGAAGTATATGAATATGGCAGGTGAGAAACGTCCTTTCCGTTTGAACGGCAATATCTATGTAATCACTGACCGGGAAACGATAGACAGTCGTGACAGCAACATATGGATGGATGAATATACAGTTAACGACGTTCACTATACGATAATCTTTATGGTTCTGGACGGTGATGATAAATACCTCGTAGTGAACGAATACGGAGAAGTGCTGACTCCGACGGCTACATTAAACAGCGCATTTGGCCTGGGTGAGCCGACCATCAAGTTTATGATATACAACTTCACGATGGCTAAGACGAGAACATATATACCGACATACAGGAGATGCTGATAAACGAAGATTATTTGGACAAAGTTAATCTCGGAGATGAGATAGACCAGGAAGCAGAAGTTTCCGGTCCGGGGTTCGAGTATCAGTACAGTATGCTCATCGGCTATGAAGGACAGCAGAAAACCGTAGTGTTCGATGTCAAGCGGGATGACTCAATGGAAGTTGCCGAAGAGAAAGTCCACAATAAATGTCATCGTTACTATAATTTCCTCCTGAAGAGATTGCACTGGACAGTCGATCATATGAAATTCGTCACTTCATACGAGATAGCAATCCGGAAGTACAGAGACTGGTTCGAGATTCCCGAACAACTGGAACACGAGTGGACTGAGAAGGAATGGCTTGAGTGGGCTGCTGAGCGTCAGTGGAATTTCGAGCACAATGTAGAAGCCAAGCTCTGCTTTGTATTTGATGTCAAGTTCAATATCGATGAAGAAACTACAGTTGACGGTTTCTACGAAGATATGTACACACTATGGGACAAGGGTATGAATTATCCGTGGGGACCGAGATGCATCCTTATGTTCGATTGGAAGAGACGACCGTATTCACCCATATTCCGAGAAGGCATAGATTCACGTAGTTTCTGGAGAGAGAAAGTTGTTGAGTGCTATGATGCGATATTCCAGACTGACTATACCGAAGAATGGCTCGAACAGAATTCTGACAAGGAAAAGTGGGCAGAAGAGCACAAGAAATCAAGTTATGAGGATATGAGCGTCTATGTACGCTGGCTGATTCACAACAGGCACACAGTTACTGATGATTATGTCATTGATATTGTCGGACTAGGAGATGAACTTCGTAATATCGGTTCTAAGTGGGACTATTATATAAAAGTAACGGCAGAACCGAGACACGAAAATGCGAAAGATACCCGTGAACTGATAAAGTTTCTGACAAAGTTGTTCGTTGAACCGGCCGAGAAGTTTATGACACATCCGATTGATGAGTTATGTATCGTAGTTGTTGACCCGGTTGAAGAAGTCGGTGAAGATTTGATGCACGTATGGGGCTCATACGGGATGAAGAAGAATCCTTACGAACTTCCTCAGAAATATCATATTGGCGGGAAAGAGTCAACTGTTAAATTCGCATTTGTTGACACGAGTTATCCGGATTGGCGAACACTTGTTCCCTGGGGTCGCACAAACAATTACAAGAAATAGTTGTACATTCCCAATAATATGGATTCGGTCTGGAAAGGTGTATTGCTGCACTCTCGAATTAAATAATTTCAGCTCATCACTTAATTTTTCTTAAAAATAGAAATTTCTCATCAGATTATTTGTACCGGCAAGTTATTTTTTATATCTTTGCAGGAAATTATTTCATTAATAAAGAAAAAGACAATGAGTTGCTGGACCTGGACATATCAACGAGTATCAACTGTCTCACCGGAAGTATTAGGTAAGTTCTGTGATGACAGAATACACGATATTGAATATTGGGCTTATATGAGAGAGTCTAAAGAAGAGTGGGTGTCTTCTATGCTGGAAGATATTGACTACTTAGTAGAATATTGTGGAGAGAAGCGAGAGAACTGCACTCCGGAAAAATACGGGAAGAAGTACGACCGCTTGCGTAAGCAAGGACGGAATCTCATCAATATGTTCACGAAAGTGAAGATACGAGAAGCGAATCCCATATATGAGTTCGGAATGAACAGCGGCTTTATCGGAAAGAATATGAGTAGTCTTAACTCGTATATTCGTTATTTCGATGTTGACGGTCAGCCAGTGTTTTATAGAACACTGAAAGACAAGACCCATGCAGCCGACTATGAGCCGTGGATTCAGATACACTCACCGTTCAGACTCTCAGTCTATAGTAAAGAAGGTGAAAGATTCCAGACAGTCGATGCACTGATGGAGCATATCAGCAAACCGGAGAATGCAAAGCATATCACTTCAATGAACGACAATGCGTTCAAACTGGATAAACCCGGATTGACTCCTGAGTTCGCTGAATACATTCGCAAATATTACACAGAGATAGGAGATTATAATTTCAACGTACATTTCGGATAAAGACTATGGCAAGAGAAATAAAGGGATGGTTCGACTATGACCGTCGGACTCGTGTGAAAATCTATTCTGCTTTGGAACAATACAGCCCATACCGTGTTGTCTATTGGGAGTTTGACTTGGATGATCCGCATCTGACAAAGTTCCAGAGATTCTGGTGCAAGTATATCGGCTGCAATTTATGGAAACTCACAAAAGCAGTTGACGGAAAAGTGTATCCGCAGGTCATCTATCTTGACAGCACACCACAAGGCAAGGAAGAGTTCCTGAAATTGAAAGAGCAAATCAAGACATACGATGATGTGCTCAAACTAAGAAACGCAGACTATCAGGGAGTATGGACATAACTGAACAGAAGAAAGAATTCATCTTGTGTGCCGCCAACTGGTACAATGACGGAAAGCACTATGAAACCGGGTTGAACTGTCCGGAAACCGGATTTGTGCTCTGCGGTCATAGACATCACAGCATCATCCGGTTACTTCCGGAATGTCCGGACTATAATGCGAAAGACGAGGAAAGTCCAGTGAATTTCAGACAGCCGACTGATGATTACGAAGTTGAGCAAGGCTTTCTGACGTCAATAGGCCGTTTCGTTACACGAGAAGAAGCTTTGCAGATTGCAATTGCAGCAGGGCAAATCGACAAAGGACATTATTCAGATACGATGTTATTCTCTGAAGATTTATATTAACTTAGAGCGATTTTAAGAAGAACTTGGAATCGTTCTTTCTTATTTTATCAAGATAGAACTTATGCTGTTCATCTCCGGAAATCAGCATATGAATCTTCTGGAAATTAGAAACCAGGTTATCTTCATTCTTCGCAATGGTTTTCGGATCCGTAGCATCAATACAGAATGTCAGCATCTTCAACGTATTGATGACTTCATCCTCGAAAGTATTCTTCGTGTCACGATAGAATGCAATCTGGAACTCGTCTTTCTGCTGTCCTTCACCGAGCATAATCGGTTTGTTGAAGAAGAAGTAGCAGCACACACGAGTATAAGCGGGTGTCATCTTCGAGAAAGAATACGTATCGAAAGTCACATTGTTATTCAGGAGATATTCCATCAGTTCAATATAGAGCATCTTTGCACTATACTGTGCTCCGATAGGAATACGATAGGTATTCTCCATATGAAAATGATTATCGTGCTGGATAGAGAGATATATCCCGTTATTGTATTTCGGGTTCATCAGCATGATATTATAATGCTTGAATCGAGACAATTCATCAGTGAACTTTTTGTTCTGAGCCAGCGGATATAGTTTGTCCGGAAAAATCTCGCTCGGTCCCATCGTATAACCCGTGCACAGTTGGCAACGATATTTCAGCAAGTCAGTGCGAGTGAATTTCCAGAATTCTCCGGGACAGTACTAGTCACAGATATTCTGAGCAAGACCGCTTTTATTCACCCACCTATCTTCCTTGAAATAATTGCTATGCGCACTGCATAATATATTTTGAAGACTCTCTACTTTTGATATTTCTTCTTGTGTCGGGAATAATACAGTATCAACAGCGAAATCTGCATCATTCATCGGAACACTCCGGAACAATGCCTTGACTAGTCGTATCATCTCGTGAATACTAATATTCTCTTCAGTATTGAATGCAATAGGAAAGTTCAGATTATTCTTATAGCGGCCGTGATTATAGTCGATTGTATAATGTATCGTGTATTTGCCTGCTGCTTCTTCATCCTTGTTGGTTATCTTCGCTCCCTGGAATGGGTCGAGAATCCGGAACTCAGAAATACCGGTTGTATTACTGAAGATATATTTCAAGCGATTCACTATCTTGTCAAAAGTCGGTTCCAGATGACGAGCAAGAGCCCTTAGTTGCCACGTTTGATAACCGACAATATACGAGACGATTATCATATGGTCGAATGCATTTCCGTCTGACTGCATATCGCTGTCATTCAAATCATCATCTGCCAAATCACCCACTTTATCGAAGTAGTCTTCGTACAGTGCGTTTCCGCAGATTCTTGTCATTATGTGTCGTCTCGTCATTTGCAGTCTCCTTTCTTCAATGTCATTTGTTTGAGATATTTCTTGTACATATGGAACGTACCCGGTCGCTCATCAACCAGTTTCGCTGCTTCTTTTGGTTCATAGTTCAGCATTTGTATTACCTGCATCGTGTATATCTTGTCCGGTAGTGGAGATGAATCTGTGCAAGTATTCTCAAAACCGAGCATATATTCCCGTCCGTTGAACACCAGTCCCTTGTTGAAGAAATACACTACAGCGGTATGCACTCCGTTCTGATAACGCTGACAGTGCCAGGCAATAATGCGAAGTTCTGGATCTTTCAGAAAATCATCAATTGCTTTCTGAATCTGCTTCAGAGTCGGCTTCCTTTCTCCGTCACGCATTCTAGCTGACAAATCCTGCCACCACAATATTGCGATATTCACTACAGCTGTGCTCAAGTCTATCAGATTCATTCGCTGGAATACGAATTCTCGGATGTCATCAGTCACCGGAGCATTCTCGTGTATAGTCTTACATTCATAGTTCGTCTTGATAGAATATCCGTAATAGTTCTCAAGCAACTTCATCATATATCGGTTGAAACGACCAATATGGTTCGTGTTCTTTAACTGAAGAAACTTGATAAACTCTCCTGGACGGATTATTTTTTCTCCTAGATTATATAATTCGTAGAAATTCGGCATCGTCCATTTATTCATCGGATTGAAGTAGTTGTCTGATTCCAGGAAATGAAACATTTCATCTCCTTCACCGGCGGTCTTCTCCCATATGTAAGAACTTACTTCCCAAGTATGGTTGTCGTTATTCCGAGGAACAAGACAGAACAAGCCGTTGATGAATAATTCATATTCACGCGCCGAAAGTTTTTCTTTCGTGTTGATGCCGAGTTTGATATAATGCGTGTAGTTCTGGTCATAGAAATATTCGTGCTTAACCCACACACTGTCTATTACTTCCTAATCATTCGGGAGTTCACAACGGATATGCAATTCGAAATAATAATTGTCGATGCTGTTGATATTATCGAGAATATATCTTAGTTTCCGGAATATTCCAGGAATCAATTCATAGAATTTTGCCTGGTATTCTTTGCAGTCTCTTGGCTCATATATGTCTTTCCCTTGCCAAAGTCCGATGAGATAGGTGGAGTCATAACGTCTCCACTCGTTGAACTTCAACGGGTTATCTGGATGAGATGAAATTTCAATCTCAGTATCTTCATCGTTTATCTCTACTTTGTCAAGCCAGTCCTCGAATATCTTCATTTTCAGAGTCAAATTTCTTTTTAAAGACCAAAGCATCCAGTGCCTGTTCTATCGGAACGATAACATCCTTGTCCAGCTTCCAGAAAAAATCCTGGAACTCGTATAGTATATCTTCTCCGGATAGCATCTCGGGATTCAGAGCCATCAATTTCATAGCAGTAAAGATTGCTTCATTCACTGCTTTCTTGTCTTTATTGAATACCCACTTGCAGACAACAGTCTATTCGAACCCGTAATAATGGTAGAAAGTATTCGAGAACAGCAATGCAATCTGATTGCTTTTACAACGTTCTCCGCGATACATATAGATGCTCATTCGCAAGTCGGGAGAATCCAGGAAATAAGATTTCAGTTTGTCTTTTTCCCACGAAGTCTTGTCTGTTCCGTAAATTTGCATAGTGCCGTAACCAATCTTAGACTGGTCACAGTATGTGATGCTGGTGAACGGGAAATATTCAGAGAATACTTTCGTGTCATATAACAAGCCAAGTCGCTCGCAAGTCAGATTCTCATATGAGTTGAGTCTTGCACCGCCGCTAACTCCGAATACATATGACTAACGCATTTCTGAAGGATAACGGAAATTATAGTTACGGAACTTTAAGAAACGTTCGAAACGGTCTGGCACTTCATCTTTCCACCAAAGGTCAAGAAGAGTCTTAACCGGTTCATACTTCTTATTGCCGGTATATCCGAGATATTTTGTCTGACCGGATTTCTTGTCTTTACGATAACCGGTCATCATACGGAAGAAGAATGGGTCAATTCTCCAAGTATGCTTCGATATCTTCTCGTCTATAATTGCACGATTCTTGTCACAAATCGAAGCCATGATACTCTTCACACCGATGTCGGCTGCTGTGATATTCGACAGAATACATAGGAAACGTTCTACTAATTCCGGGGCGGGATACTTAAAAGTGAACATAATCTGAGCAGTCAGGTTTCCCATCATCTCTTTCTTTCCCAACTGGACTTCCGGCTCCATGTCCTCATCAATACCGAACGGATAACCGTCAACATTATACCATTCCGGATAATGCTCGTGCCAGTGACACATAAACCCAAGAGCATATTCACTGATGAAACTGACAGTATCCATTGCATTGCGGATGCGTTCGTTCAACTTCACCCACACATCCGTAGTTAATGTCTGACTAGTGCAATGCAAGTCTGCTGCTGTTCCGCCACCATTCTCTTTAATAGTAAGACCATCTACCCACGGATCGAACAATACGAGCAGAGCATGGTCATACTTGCCAGGAACGGGAACCGGGACATCTGTTTCATACATATCCCGAACATCGTTTTCGATGTCAATATCATCTTTTGTTATTTTATCAAGATAATCTTCGTTAATAGTCATTTCGGAAATCACGAACAATTTCCGTATTTATCGCTCAGCCGAACATCAAGTGATTTGGCTTTCCGACAGCAATCTTCATATTGTTGATAGTGCTCTGAGTGATGTTATCTATCTCTCGATGATTACCGCAGACATATTCAGACAATATCATCTTCCAAGTGTTGTCATCATTCTTGTGAAGATAGACTGCCCATCCGTCTGGCTTGTCTTCGTGCAACATATCACCCTCATAGATAGTCTGTCCTTTGTAGTCCGTGAATCCCAAGTTGTGCTTATACGAAAGAAATACGCACGATTTCAAAAGATAATTCACCAAGATACAATAGCCTCTGCTGCTGTCTTCGAGTTTCTTGTATTCTCGATCCAGATAACTGTTGATGATATTATTCCAGCGATTTTCAAATTGCTCATCACCCAATATGTCTTCTACTTTCTTGTTACCCATCCAGATTTCGTATCGCTGATCACGCAGTTCATCATATGACTGGAATTCTTCGGGAATTTCGAAGTCATTAGCAATGAATATCTTGCGCAAGAAACGAGATGCTTTGCGAGTGTTGTTGAAGTACGCCGGCTTGACTTCTTCGGTATCTGCTTTGTAGTAACGAAGAGTCTCCCAGTTATCATTGAGAAGATTCTTGAACTGAGCAATGTATTTGCGATGTCCTCCTTTCTCTGGAGCAGCATGCAAGATACGGAACTTCGTGTCTTTATTGACCGGATTCAACCGAATGTTGATGTTTGTTTCTGAATTTGTATTCATCTTTTTATATTTTAATGTTTATTTTGTCAGCAAAGTTAAGAATAAAAACACAATTTCAAAAATAATTCTATAGAAAAATACAAAACTTTGACATTATTTAACAATTAATAAGGTCGAACTCTCCCGAAAGAAAGTCCGGCCTAGCGAAAATACCTTGCCAAAGTTATGTCTCTTTAATATCTTTCATCACAATGAAAGCAATCTCTACTATATACGATACCGTTTTGATAATCATCTTCTGAATCTAAGTGACCATCATCTTTCTCTCCAGTCATCCAGTCACCATCTTCTTCAGAATCCGTATCATCGTGATATGCTGCGTCAATCTCCCAATCTTCTGGAAGTTCTTCATCTTTGTCAATTTCGCAGTCTTTCTTCAAATTCTTATAACTGCGAACAGCTAGAATTGTCAGGAAACTTCCCAACAACCCGCCAATGATACCGGCTACAAATGCTTCACTTGCTTTCATTATTAATTCTTTCTTCTAAATATTTCTTTTCACCTTCTGTTGCACGATAGAACGACGTTCCGTTTTCTTTATGTGTGTAGATAATAAAGTTATAACGCAATTCATTCTTTGTTGTGATTCCGTACTTGACGCGTACAACTGACTGCTGTGGATCTGTGAAATCATTCTCTGCACTCTTATCGGCAATGATGATTCCCTTATGCCACTGTCCTTTCAGATTCTGCTTGTAATAAACATATGCTTCATCTTCTTCGAGAGTATCAACCGGACATTTCTTGCGCAGACTCTTCTCATCACCGAGGTCATCCCCCTGCCAAATCACAGTCTCTTCCTCTTCCGGTTCCGGTTCACCGTCCCAATATTCACGATATTTGACGATGAGTGATGCCTGTTCTACTACAGAATTCTTCTTGAATGTCATCTTGAAGAACTTCTGAAGGTCTGGAATTGCGAAGAACTCACGAATCTCTTCTTCTGTCGGCTTGAAGTATTTGTTCTGCTCGCTCTTGATGTTATACCAGAGTGCAGTGGCTGTTCCGAACATAAGACACTTGCTGCGGGAATAACCGACCAGAGGCATTGTCTTGACAGTTTGTCCTTCTAGTGTTGTCTCTTTCGAAAAACCTCCGATAATCATCCATGCTTTATAGAGTGCACCGTTATCACCGAGTTCATAGAAGACAATCAAATCTCCCTGGTTGAGTTCTGTCTGTAACTGGTTATTGACGTGCTCTTCATATTCAGACCACGGACTGCGGATACGCTCCTGAAGCATTTTCTGATATTCTGCCTGCGAAGTTTGCTCTTCATCAAGATGTACCTTTCCTGCAAAATAATCACGAACATCAACAGTAATCTTCTTTACTTCTTCTGGTTCTTCCTTTGTTTCCGGTTCATCAATAACGATAGTATGCTCTGAGGTTGTTTCTTCCTCTGGGCGTGTTTCTGGAAAATAATACGTTCTGCTGTATGTTTCTTTCGTAATACCGTCAACGATAATCTCACCGTCTGGTGCTACTTCACAGTTGACAGTCATATGCTGCTCATCCGGATTTACTTTAATCGGCTCTTTCTTTTCTTCTTTCGGTTCAGAACCAACACCTTCTTTTATCTTTATCTCACGGGCATAGTCCCAAGCAACATAATAGAATATTGCAACTACAGCGATAATGACGCAAGTAATCAACATAGTTGTCATCTTTAGTTAAAGTTTAATTTTCGAAGTTTCAACGGTTCTTTTTCATGCCGTTCTTTCCCTTTTTCTTTCTGTCCTTGACTTGGATTGTCTGACCGCTATCATCTACGTTATAGCGATAGACGATTCGTCCAAGTGTCAAGTCATACGGACTCATCTCCACTTTTACTCGGTCCTGAACATTGAGACGGATATTATGTGCACGGAGTTTCCCTCCGATTGTTGCACGTATCACAATGCCGTTATATTCTCCCGTCTGCTTGTCGTGGAGGGAGACTTCGAAGATACCGTTACTCAAGTCGTTGGTAATCGTACCTTCCCAACTGATATTCTCTTGTTTCATTTTTCTAAACAGTTAAATTAATATTTCTTTAATTCTACACCGGAATTCCCGGAAAGTTTATTTATGTCCGCACAAATCACCAGCGTTTCTCCGGACAGCCTTCTACCGACTTTCCCTCATCATCCAGAGGATAGTCCACGCGCACCTTTGCCTTCAAAATGCAACCGCATACATTGCAAATGCCGTGTTTGTTGTGCGGACATTCCTGACAAATCTTCAGTCTTTTGATAGAATCGGGACTTCCGCTACCGGTCACTATATCGTACAGCCATTTCACATAGCCTTCTGCTATCTGTATAGTATGTTGAATTGCCTTATGTATATTTCTGATCATGTTCTGCTCACCAACTTTTAATTTCTGGGACATTCGGCAATGTCCAATTATCTCCTTGAATCTTTTCAACCAAATCCTCTATCTTGTAGAAATTGTTATTTGTCTGGTCGATGAAACGACTCATTATTTTAAATGGGTCTGCTTTCGGGTTCGTCAGATTGCTGTTTTTGAACTACCGGTATTCCTTTGAATTGTCGAGAATGTCAACATCACACGGGAATCCGACATCGTCAATATCGAATGAGTATTCTATCTTGTTTAACGAACGAGGATGTCCGGTCGGCAATGAAAGTGCTTCTAATCCTTGTTCCGGCTCAGTCATATACACAACAAAGAAGTTGAGACCCTGGTCTCCAATTGTGCTCAAGATTTGCTGAACTTCAATCTTAGTCAATTTCTTGATGATTCTCGTCAAATGCTCAGTCAGGTCTTTGACTGTATTCTTCTTTTTGTCTCGGATATTCCGGATATAGACAGTTATCTGAGCATAGTTGTCATCTCTGTTAGAATTATATGTGCCTCGAATACTAGTGTCGTAACCGACAATCCTCCAGTCAAACAACGTATCCTGTTTCATTTCCCGTGTCAAATGAGAAAGCCATAAGAATTTGGTCTCATCATCTTGGAGCATCCACGTATTCTTTGAACCTTCAACGAATATCTTCCCGTTTTGCTCACAATAATATTCGTTATCTGGATACATTTTCTCTGCCATAGTCCACAACATAGCTTTCGAACAGTTAATCGGGTTCTTTCCGCTGTCAAAACCACAAGATACAATAGTCACAGTGTCATCTGATGACTTAATCGGATAACGTCCGTGTACGATATTGATACCGTTAACTCTGTCAGCATACTGACATAATATATAAGCAAATGTATTTGTCCAGCCGATGACTGGTTTCATAGACTTTACCAGGTCATAGAAATCACAGAATTGTTCGTTGAATGCCACTTTGAACATAATAGTGATGTCCTGGTCGTATGTCTTTCCGCTTTTCGAATGGTCGATTGCTTGGTTATATGCCTGGGTAAGAAGTGCTGCTGGAGTATTCTTGTAACTCTGACCGGTCAAATCTACGCAGAATAATTCCTCAAAATCCTCTGTTGTTAAACGTTCTTTGGGAAGATTGACGAGTTCACCGAAATTGTATATGCTCATTTCTGTGAACTTGCAGTTTTCAGCAAATCGTCCGTTCTGGATGATGTAAACTAGTCTGTTCGTATATTGCTTCCAGTTGAGTTCCTTATTCATCCGTTCAACTGCTTTCGGAGAATTGAAGTCTCCTTTGAATCGTATCGTGAAACTAAATGTCAACTGGTTTCTCCAACTGTCATCACTAGTCATAATCACCTGTTCATTAGGTTCATCATCCAGATCCTAGTTGTCGAAGTAATCTTCATTTATGATATATGCCTCTTTCAGAAACTGCATGTTCCGCTGTTTCCGTTGCTGATGCTCCAGTGTTTGCTTGTGAGCAGCCCAGTATCCTTTTGCTGTCTGATATATACTCATTTATAAAAACGATCGGGTGAAATAATTTCTTTTACGTGTTCCTGCGCATAACGGCCGAAGAAACCGGCTTTCAGTGCATCCTGATAATTGTAATGTCCGTCACCGGCAGCACTCATCGAACCGTTGATGAAAGTATTTTTCCTGCTGGCATATTTGTATCGTCCGTGAATTTCCCAGTTCTAATCAACGTAATGCACTTTCCACAGCATTCTCGTTCTCGGTCCGAATTCTTCAGTGAAAGTGAAACCGTATTCTTTTTTCTTTGTGTCGATAGTCGGTATGAAATCCTTTCCTGTACAGATACGCACTTCAACTTTCTGCTCAGTAGTTTCACTGATTGTACGCAGTTTGTAATGCTCCGGGCAGTTGTCAATCAGATACTGTTGTACCCATTTGTTCATCTCGCTGATGTTATCGTATTTGGTGCCGGTCTGCTTCGGCTTCATAACCAGATACAAACGCAATACATCAGTTGTGTCGGCAGCATATCCATACAATATGAACTCGTAACCGGGAATCTGTGCTGATTTCTGTTCGAGTGCATAAGCATAATAGACTATTGGGGAAATATGACCACGGACATTCAGTGCATTCGCTCTGCTGTCTCGTTTCCTATCCGGCTCAATGCCGTCATTCAAGAAACGATGATACATTCTTTCTAGACTAATCTGAGTCCAGTGGAACATCGTCATGCTGTTTCCCTGGACAAATGCTTTTTCATCGTTCGGATTGTCTTTGTACTTCAACGTAATCGGACAATCATTTTCCTGAGAATCTTTCTTTAGGATTTTTGCGATATGACCCCAATCGATGCAGACATTCTGTAAACCGATGAACTCTTGCTTGAAAGCATCCATCGGAAGTTCTTTATTAACACTATCGATGTCGTAATCCAATACGATATGAAGCATCAGACTGATAGGCTGATAAAAGAAAAGTTCTGATGTGGTTCGTTCTTTCTTGGAATCTTCTATGTACCATTCCCAATCGTTTCCTGCATATTCATTATAGCAGAATTCATTCATCTCATTGAAAACATCTTTGACGAACTTTTTATTATCGAATTGTTCTGGGGTATACGATACATCATAAACCCAAGGCTTTTCATATTCATAACCGAAACTCATGTTTTTCTGAACACAAAAATGAATAAACTTCAGTTCAGCACTGCGATTGAAGATACGAAGATTATTCATTACTTGCGAAATGATACGGATATGACGCTTCCAGTTGATTCGGTTGATGCTATCGAATTTCGCACAACATACGGGCAATGCTAGAATCAACTACAGATTGATGTCAGTGCGGGGAGAGTCCATATCATCACTGTCACGGGCTGTCTCGTCATAGTTTATATCTGCTTTGTCGAAGTAATCTTCATTCAGTATCATTTGATATTAAGAAACGATAATTTTTCTATTTATCAAACGAATCAGAGTGACCAGAAAGTCACTCTGAATTAATCTATATAGGTATTTTTGTTTATATCTGAATCTAATGATTCATTCATCTGTGCTAATTGTGCTATTTTTATGTATCTGTTGACAATGTTCCAATCATATTCACGTTTGATAGTTATCGGACGTTTAATAATACATTTTACTTCTCCGTATTCTTTTCCTTCTAGTGAATGTAATTGATGAAATATCAATGGTCCATAACCTAACTTGCTTGACCACAATTTTTCTCCTCTCATTAAAGAAACGTGTGAGACTAAATCTGTTCCTTCTTTACAAAATATAGCAATTTTCCGAACAGATTTATCAAGTGTTTCATCTGATATTTCTTTATAACCGAATATCTAATAAAAATTTAAAAAATTGTTTAATGACTTGTTTATTGGTAATTCTTCTGGCCAGAATGAAATAGTACCAACAGTATTCATATAAAATGATTTATCATTTTCTTGAGGCCAGACATTAAACTAATCAACGTTAATAGTATGAGATACACAATTATATTTCAAATCCATATCTCCAAATACTTTTAACTTTTTATCCCATTTAAGACTGGGAAATTTCTTTTTATAATATTCTAAGTCTATCATATTTCACCTTCTCGCTCTAACTTTTGTTTCCACATTTTACATAAATTTGCAATACCAAGATATTTGCCTGGTTTAGAAAGGTTACAGCAGTATATTTCAGCAAGTGCACATACTACAAAATCATCTTGTTTAGATAAAATCTTATAGATAAATGGCACAGCACGTTTTCCCATTTTTATAATAGATTGAAAATGCTGATTTTCAAAAATTATTTCTGGATCAGAGTGAATTATAGTATCATAACGCCAAGCGTTATAATGTCTTTCGAATTCTTCGTAGTCAAGATTGTATTGATTTTTATGTACAATCGGAGTTTGTTTAACTGGTTTGTACTTCATCATATCTCTTGCTTCTTCAAGTGTTTCGTCCTATTGTTTATTTAGATGATATTCATCTTTGAATACATCTATCATACAAGGTTTTGATATTTTCATAAATCAACGATAAAATTAATTTTCTTATTTATTATACTTAGAAATTTGAATAAAGTCTAAAAACGAATCAGAGTGACCCGAAAGTCACTCTGAATATTCAAAAATCACGATATTCGTACGGTTTATTCCAACGGTCTTTCTCTAACCAGGCTTCGCTGCGAGTGTATTTGAATAGTTCCGGATGTTCCTTGAGAATAGGCTCAATTGCATCAAGTGGTTCTTCATCTTTCG
>Ga0247609_10003824_pt1 | contig 15155 bp, 16 predicted proteins | sample 172DNAGHGlowgp2_FD_193487 | JGI IMG/M metagenome (GOLD analysis project Ga0247609, IMG submission 193487) | Sheep rumen microbial communities from Palmerston North, Manawatu-Wanganui, New Zealand - 1728 DNA GHGlow gp2 | ecosystem: Host-associated > Mammals > Digestive system > Stomach > Rumen ...
AAAGTTTTTTGGCATAAAACTATAAAATAATTCCAAGATAAAATAAAATATAACAATGATAAGAACTTTATAGAAGTTGCAAAAGATTTATTTGTAAACAAAATCTTTGATAACCACGAATATGGAATAGTTAATGACAGAAGAAAAAAGTTAAAACAATAGATGAAATTGAAGCAATGAGAGGTAAAAATAATATGGAATTAAAATAGAAGTTGATTTTAGTTCTGGAAAATGAAAATGTGAAAAATTTAATTGAAATAATTGATAAAATGAATATGAAAGACAAGTTAAGGCTCGCAATTTGTATGAGCCAAGACAAGTGGTCTAGATTAAAATTCAATACAAAAGAAAACTATAAGAAATTTGATAATATTCTTAAAAGCATAGATGAAGAATATAGAACTACAAATATAAATATGGTAAAGTATTTTAATGTAATGTTTGCAGAGACTAAACTTATGTAATCATCTGTAGAACAACAAAATCAAGTGGCATTATATTTATTTAATAGCATATTTACTGAATTAAGTTTATAAAGAACAAAAATTTGTAAAAATCTTGAATGTTCGCTTGTAATTTCACAAAAAATGTAGTATAGTATTTATCATAGGAAATGAATAAAAAGCAGATGTGTGTTGCCACTGAACTTCATAGTTTTTGCTATGAGAAAGTGAGGTGGTGTTTATGGTATATTTTTTACTATTCCTAATATTAGGTTTTATGTTTTCTGTAACTATAAACGTAACCTTATTGACAATTATATACATAATTTGGACTAATAAGGCATAAATAAAAACACTACATTTTGCTTTGCACAGGCAATGTAGTGTTTGTTACATTTATGTGGCAACATACATTTCTGTATGTTCATTTCCTAATATTATTATACTCGCATTATTTGAATTTGTCAAATTTTTTTGAAAAAATTATTGTCGCTTTAACCAACCTTTTGCTTCTGCTTCATCAAATCTTGAATCAGAAAAAAATTCTGACAAATTAGTTCCAAGTGCTTCACAAATATATAACAAATTTTCAATTCTAATAGTTTTTGTTTTTCTAGTTAAGAATTGTGAAATTGTAGATGTGTAAACACCTGTTAGTGATTCAAGTTTATATATAGATAACTCTTTTTCACTCATCAATTCTTTTATTTTAAGAGCTATTAAATCTGTAAACTCCATAAACAAAACTCCTTAAATAGTAATATTTATTAGTGTATCAAAAAAGCTATTAAAAACCTCTCAATAAACTGAGAGAAAAATTACAAAAACTATTGTAATTTTTAAAAATTTGTGTAATAATAGAAAATGAAGAATTTATTAAGAGTTTTATTTAAATATTCCTAATAAAAAATGAATATTTAATAGCTATAAAATGTTACAAAAGAAGTATATTTTAAAATATATATGGAATATTAAATGAACTAAAGAAAGGAAAATGTATTATGAAAAATCATACAAAAAAAGCTATAAAAGCCAGTAATGGTATAACTTTGATAGCCTTAGTTATTACTATAATTGTCCTTTTAATCTTGGCTGGAATAAGTATTTCTATGCTAACTGGGGATAATAGTATATTACAAAAAACAACAGAGGCCAAGACAAATACCGAAAGAAAATCAGTAATAGAACTTGCTCAAACAGATATATTAGGACAAATTGCTGAAAATAAAGGAGAAAACATTTCAAAAGACCAATTAAAGGATATTCTTGATAAATATTTTGTAGACATAGCAACTTTAGAACTTCCAGATGATCTATCAAATTCGGATTTAAAATTAAATGCAAAGCAAATTTATGGAGGGCATCAAAATATAGCATTAACTGATATATATAATGGAAAATTTAAATCTATTCCAGTAGAAACAAACACATTCTCTGTTTCTAACTGTGGAGAATATCAATTTGTGGAAGGCACTACATGGGCTGATTGGATGCGTTCTACATATAATGTAGATAATTTTTCTACTGCTGTATGGTATTTTCCTAATGGTCGTAGGGTAGATGGTATCATTAGTGGAGAAGGATTTGGAATTACAGAAGAAGATAATACGCCTGTTCTTCCATCAGATTTAATAGATTCTGAAAAAGTATATAAGGGTTTATGCTTTTAAATAAAAAGACAGATATTTGTATCAATCGTTAGGTGAGCAAAAAGTTGTAAATAACTACTTCAATCGCTCTAAATTCTTACAACTTACGAACTTATAAGGGTTTCGTAAGTTGTATATTTTTATTATAAAGTTTCTTTTAATTCTTTCAACCTTGTTTAAATCTTTTACACCTCAAAAATATTATATAAAAGTTTTCCATAAATTTCATATATATTACTTTGTTTATATTTTATTCATTCAATAGTTTTTGAAGTCATTTGCTAAATAAATAGATTTATTTTTAAAAACTTAACAAATATTTATTGAAAGGTGGAACTTGCATACACATATGTGTATTACTTAATTCTATTCCTACATTTTGTCCAAAATCTATTAAGTAAATTTCTCCTTTTCTTGGTCTTAAAGGATGAAGTCCATTTTTCTTCTTACTATTTAATTGAGTAGATTTATCTGTTAGTATAAATTTTTGAATAAACACAATATAAAAATAAGAAGGGCATGTCAAATTTGTGATTTTATGTAAAATGTGGTATAATTATAAGTGATGAAACATTTTGTATTACTCCGTTTCATCAGAGGCATTGACATAAAAAAAGCGCTATTGCGCAAGGAGGAATGAACCATGAAGAATATGACAGTAGAGGAGCTGCGGAAGAAAAAAGACTCTATGACAAAGGAGGAATTGAGAGCTGTTTCTCTCCAAAAAAAGAGGAACGGGTGTGCAACGAGTGCTGCACTAATTGCACAGAATATCCTCTGGCATGAAGATGGCTGTGGTTTCATGAGCTCTGCTCACTGGAAACGAGACCATACTATTGTCAAGCAATTCTAGTTTTTTTAAAAAAAGATGTATCTTTCTCACTCGTAAGGGTGAGTTTTCTTTTTCAAAAATCTTTGATAACCACGAATATGAAATAGTTAATGACAGAAGAAAAAAAGTTAAAACAATAGATGAAATTGAAGCAATGAGAGGTAAAAATAAAAATAATATGGAATTGAAATAGGAGTTGATTTTAGTTATGAAAAATGAAAATGTGAAAAATTTAATTGAAATAAAAGCATAGATGAAGAATATAGAACTACAAATATAAATATGGCAAAGTATTTTAATGTAATGTTTGCAGAGACTAAACTATAAACGTAACCTTATTGACAAATACTCCTAATATTTTAATTTGTCGAATTTAAAACTATAAATTATATTATTACTCCACATGCAATCTTATTACCAGAATTTCCACTAGGTTGAGTAGTAAAATCATCTGGAGTATCGTGAATAATTACAGTTTTTCCAATAATATCTTTAATCTTAAATTTATTAATTAAAACACTCATATATGCATAACCATCATTTTCAAGAAGTGGTGGTAAATCTCCTGAGTGAAAAGGATGAAGGCAATTAGTAGGGTTATAATGCATGCCTACATCTGAAAACTCATCTTCTTTATTACCTGTACAAGAAGAACCTTCATGAATATGGAATCCAAAGAACCTTCCTTTGCATCTGTTAGGAGATTTAGGCAATCCATGAATTTTAACTGTAAGTAAGACACCTTCTTTAGTTTCTTTAAAATAAATATATCCATTTATATCAGGATAATTTTTTCCGCCTTTTATATTTGCATAAGCTTTGTTTGATTTAAATATAAACATATAGAACACCTCTATTAACATTATATTGTAAATTTTTGTAATATGTTAAAGGTTTAGTATCAAAGTATGGGGAATATGAAATAGAGGAAAAAATCAAACAAAATTTTGAAAAACACTTGATTTTTTTATGCAATTATGGTAAACTTGTTTTATGATATCAAAATACAAAAAAGTGAGTGTGTATAGAAAAAGCTACACAGGGTTTGCTACAAAACCTACACGTTTTAAGATACAAGGCGGAGTCACTACTAAATTATAGTAGTGACTTCGCTTTTTTTGTATTTTAGAAATCATAATAAAGAAAAAAAGGAGGAAAAGCTTATGGCAGTGATAAGTGTAAAGAACTTAAAAAAGATATTTAAAGTAAAGGTGAAAGAAAAAGGATTTATAGGTAGTGTAAAGACAATTTTAAAACCAAAATACAAAGAAGTTAAAGCAGTAAAAGATATTTCTTTTGAAGTTGAAGAAGGCGAAATTATTGCTTTTATTGGACCAAATGGAGCTGGAAAAAGTACAACAATAAAAATGCTTACAGGAATTCTTTATCCAAATAGCGGAAATATTGAAGTACTTGGAATTAATCCTACAAAAGAAAGAAAAAAATTAGCTTATGAAATTGGAACAGTATTTGGTCAAAAAGAGCAACTTTGGATGCATTTAACAGCATATGATAACTTTAAGTTTTTTGGATCAATTTATGACATTCCGGAAAAAGAAACTGAAAAGCGTATTGAAGAATTAATTAAGCTTTTCAATCTTGAAAAATTTATAAATATACCGGTAAGAAACCTAAGTCTAGGGCAAAGAATCAGATGTGAAATTGTTGCATCATTAATTCATAGACCAAAAGTATTGTTCTTAGATGAACCAACAATTGGACTTGATCCTGTGGTTAAGGAAAGTATTAGGAAATTAATTAAAAAAATGAATAAAGAGTATCATACTACAATATTTCTTACAAGTCATGATATTTCTGATATTGAAAAACTTTGTAAAAGAGTAATAATTATCAATGATGGTCAAATTGTTATGGATGATTCTATGACTAATTTGAAATATCATTATATGGATAAAAAGGTTGTAGAAGTTAAATTAAAAAGAAAGGTAAGTTTTAGTGATGCAAATGGTATTAAAATAATAAAGGAAAAGGCAAATAGTTTTAGAATTGAAATTGATACAAATGAAACTGATTTGACTGCTGTTTTGAAATTAATAGATCCAGAAAATATTATTGACATCAATATTTCTAATATACCACTTGAAGAAATTATTTCTGCAATTTATAGAAAGGAGCAGTAATATGAGAAAGTACATTTATATTTATAAAAGTGAATTAATGAGTACATTGCAATATATGTTAAACATATTGTTTAGATTAATCAATTTTATTTTGTTAATTTTCATATTTATGAACCTTTGGAATTATATATATGATAATCCAAATGAACTGATTAATGGGTACTCTAAAAATCAAATGATTTGGTATGTTATCATAACAGAGATTATATGGGGTGCAACAAATGGAAGAAGGTATTGTAGAAAAATAGCAGATGATGTAAGAGGAGGAAATATTGCATATATGATAAATAAACCTTATAGTTACATTGGTTATGCAATATCTAGCCATTTAGGCGAAACTACAATAAAAACCATAATTTCAATAATAGTCGGTTTTACAATGGGAGTGATTTACTTAAGAGAAATTCCTTCACTGTCTATACCTGCTATAATATTGGTTATTTTATCTGGAATATTAGCAGTATTAATTAATTCATTACTTGTAACCTTTATTGGACTTATTTCATTTATAATTGAAGATTCAAATCCGATATTCTGGCTATATAGTAAGATGATATTAATACTTGGAGTTTTATTTCCAATTGAATTTTTTCCAGGAGTATTTGCAAAAATTATGAGATATAGTCCAATATATGTAACTTGTTATGGTCCTGCAAAACTATTTGTAGATTTTAGCTATTCATCAACATTTGAAATTCTAATATCACAAATAATTTATTTATTTATCGCATGGACAATGTGCAATACAATATATAAGAAGGGAGTGAAAAAAATAAATGTTACAGGAGGTTAAAAATCAATTAAGAGTAACAACAAAGACAATCAAATATGGATTAATGCGCGAAATGATAAACAAAACTAGCTTTCTTATGAATATTGCATTTATGATACTTAACAATGCTAGTTTCATAATCCAATGGATAGTTGTTTATTCACTAAAAGAAGATGTTGGTGGATATACATTTAATCAAGTATTGTTACTATGGGCAATTGCTGCATCCACTTATGGATTTTCACACTTTATATTCAAAAAATCATATTACCTTTCAGATGTAATAACAAATGGAAAACTTGATAGTTTTTTAGTACAACCAAAAAATGTGTTAATATCTGTTATAACCACAGATATTGAAGTATCTGCACTAGGAGATATATTATATGGATATATTGTACTTGTAATAAGTGGATTAACAGTAACTAAATTTATATTATTTACATTCTTTTCAATTACAGGAGCAATAATTATAACAGATATTGCAGTAATACTTGGTAGTTTAAGTTTTTGGTTGGGTAAGTCTGATATGATTGCAGATACTGGAAACAACTTAATGTCAAACTTTTCAACATATCCAGATGGAATATTTAAAGGAGTATCAAGAATATTACTTCTTACAGTAATTCCTGTTGGACTAACATCATATTTTCCTGTGTGGATTATGACAAAATTTGATATAAAACTAACACTAGTAATAATTGTTGTAACAATTATACTTACGATATTTACATTTTTAATATTCTACAGAGGACTTAGAAGATATTCATCTTCTAACTTAATGATTTCAAAAATTTAAAAGGTCACACAAAATTCACAATTTTTTTAGCAGAAACTATTGACAAGTGCTAAAAATGGGTATAATATATACGAAGTTAGCAGACAAAGCAAAAGAGTGCTAAAAAATAAAAACTAACAATTAAAAAAAAGAAGGTGAAAATAATTGTTAGATGATAGAAAAAAGAAGGTATTACAAGCAATAGTAGAAGAATATGTAAATACGGCAGAGCCGGTTAGTTCAAATGCACTAACAAACAATTATGGCTTAAACTATAGTAGTGCAACAATCAGAAACGAAATGGCAGACCTAGAAAAAAGAGGATATTTAGATAAAACACATACATCAAGCGGAAGAATACCATCAGCAAAAGGTTATAGGTACTATGTAGATGAACTTGTAAATGATAAAGACATTAGTTTAGAAGAAATAAAATATATAAGTGAAAAGCTAGAAACAAAAGTAAACGAAATAGAGGACTTAACAAAAATAACAGCAAACACAATATCAGAATTAACACACTATACAACAGTATCAATAGGTCCGAAATCAGGAAGTCAACTAATAGAAGAAATCAAATTTATATTATTAGGATCAAGAATGATGATGGCAATTATTCTAACTGACACAGGATTAGTAAAAGAAACAATAATAAAATTTGATGAAGATATAAAAGAAAAACAGGTAGAAACAATGAACTATATGTTTAACAAAAAACTAAAGGGCGAACCAATAGAAACAATAAATAGACCACTAGAAGAATATTTATATGATGAAATGATATATAGTGTAAATGTTATAAGACCAGTAATAGAACAAATAAAAAAAGTACTAGAACAAGAAAATAGAATATACTTAGAAGGAACAAAAAACGCATTTGACTTACCAGAATTCAATAGTTTAGAAGTAGCAAAAAACTTTGTGAATATATTAGACACAAAAGAGTTAGTAGCAGATATATTAAATACAGGATTTGCAGAAGATATAAAAGTATATATTGGGGAAGAAAATGAAAAAGAACAATTAAAAGACTTTAGTATAGTAACATTTAAACACAAAGTAAATGGAAAAGACCTTGGAACAATAGGAATAATAGGACCTAAAAGAATGGATTATTCAAAAGTAATATCTGTAATGAAATATATTAATCAGAAACTAAATAATTGCCAATAGGGTCGGAGATAAATGGCAACTTTATTAACATAAGAAAGGAATGATAATAAAATGAAAGAAGAAAATGAAAATGAAGAAGTTATAGAAAAGGAAGAAATACAAGAAGAACAGCAAGTAGATAAACAAAATGAAAAAGAAATGGTTCCAAAACAGGAATATGATCAATTAGATGATAGGTATAAAAGAATATTAGCTGAATTTGAAAATTACAAAAAAAGAAGTAGTAAAGAAAGAGATGGATTATATAATTCTATATTATCAGATGTTGTGGAGGTAATGCTTCCAGTTGTTGATAATTTAGAAAATGCCGCAAAAGTTGAGACAGAAGATGAAAATTATAAACAAGGTGTAGAACTAGTTTTAAAACAATTTAAGGATGTTTTACAATCTAAGGGAGTAGAAGAAATTAAAGCTTTAGGTGAGACCTTTGATCCTGAATTACATGAAGCTGTTAGTAGTATTCAAGATGAAAATTTGGGAGAAAAAGAAATAGCACAGGAATATAGAAAAGGCTACAAAATTGGCAGTAAAGTTATTAGACATAGTATGGTAGTCGTTGCTAATTAAAATAGTTTTTAAACTTATTAAATATAAAAAATAGAGGTATTTCCTCAAAAAGAAAGGATGATTAAAATGGGAAAAATTATAGGTATTGACCTAGGAACAACAAACTCATGTGTAGCAGTTATGGAAGGAGGAGAATCTGTAGTAATACCAAACGCAGAAGGTAATAGAACAACTCCATCAGTTGTTGCATTTTCTAAAAATGGTGAAAGATTAGTTGGACAAATAGCAAAACGTCAAGCAGTTACAAATCCAGATAATACTGTTATATCAATTAAAAGAAAAATGGGAACAAGTGATAAAGTAAATATAGAAGGTGATACATTTTCACCACAAGAAATTTCAGCAATGATTTTACAAAAATTAAAATCAGATGCAGAAAATTATTTAGGACAAAAAGTAACTCAAGCAGTTATTACAGTTCCAGCATATTTTAGTGATAGCCAAAGACAAGCAACTAAAGATGCAGGAAAAATTGCTGGTCTTGAGGTTTTAAGAATTATAAATGAACCAACAGCAGCAGCTTTAGCTTATGGTATGGATAAAGAACAAGATCAAAAAATATTAATTTATGATTTAGGTGGAGGTACATTTGATGTTTCAATACTTGATATTGGTGATGGAGTATTTGAAGTTTTAGCAACAAATGGAAATACACACTTAGGTGGAGACGATTTTGATGAAGCAATTATCAATTATTTAGTTGATGAATTCAAAAAATCAAATGGAATAGATTTAAAATCAGATAAAATGGCAATGCAAAGATTAAAAGAAGCAGCAGAAAAGGCTAAGATAGAACTTTCAGGTGTTCAACAAACACAAATTAACTTACCATTTATTACAGCTGATAGTGCTGGACCAAAACACTTAGATTTAACATTAACAAGAGCTAAATTTGAGGAATTAATTCATGACTTAGTAGAAGCTACAGCAGGACCTGTAAATCAAGCTTTAAAAGATGCAGGACTTACTCCATCAGATATTCATAAAGTATTATTGGTAGGTGGTTCTACAAGAGTTCCAGCTGTTCAAGAAGCGGTTAAAAGAATTACTGGAAAAGAAGCAGATAAAGGAATAAATCCAGATGAATGTGTAGCATTAGGAGCTGCAATTCAAGGTGGAGTTTTATCAGGAGATGTAAAAGACTTAGTATTATTAGATGTAACACCACTTTCATTAGGTATTGAAACTTATGGCGGTGTATTTACAAAATTAATTGAAAGAAATACAACAATACCAACTAAAAAATCACAAATATTCTCAACAGCAGCAGATGGTCAAACATCAGTTGAAGTACATGTTCTTCAAGGTGAAAGAGAAATGGCAGCATATAACAAAACACTTGGAAGATTCCAATTAACAGGAATTCCTGCAGCACCAAGAGGAGTACCACAAATAGAAGTAACATTTGATATAGATGCTAACGGAATTGTACATGTATCTGCAAAAGATATGGCAACAGGAAATAGTCAAAATGTATCAATTACAGCTAGTACAAACTTAACAGATGAAGATATTGATAAAGCAGTAAAAGATGCAGAAGCACATGCTGCAGAAGACAAAAAGAAGAAAGAAGAAATTGAAGTTAAAAATAATGCTGAAAGCCTAATATATAATAGTGAAAAAACATTAAATGATTTAGGAGATAAAATCAGTAGCGAAGAAAAAGCAAAAATTGAAACAGAAATTGAAAATACTAAAAAAGTATTAGAAACAAATGATACTGAAAAAATAAAAGAAGCAACAGAAAAATTAACAAAAGTATTTTATGAAATGAGTGAACAATTATATAAAAATGCAAATCCAAATGGTGCAGCAGGTACAAATCAAAACGAGACTACAGGAGCTGAAGGTGAAGGACCAAAAACAGATGAAAATGGAAATGTATATGATGCTGATTATAAAGTTGAAGATGACAATAATCAATAGTTTTTTAAGATTGATTCAAGAATTTCAAATAAATAGTTAGATGAAAGGTAAACTAGGAGGGGCAATAAATGGCCACAAAAAGAGATTATTATGAGGTGCTTGGAGTAAATAAAAATGCGACAGATGATGAATTAAAAAAGGCATATAGAAAACTTGCAAAAAAATATCATCCAGATGCAAATCCAGATAATAAAAAAGAAGCAGAAGCTAAATTTAAAGAAATAAATGAAGCTTATGAAAATTTATCAGACCCACAAAAAAGAAGAATGTATGATCAATTTGGACATAATGGACCACAAGGCTTTGGTGGAGGAGCCGGTGGACCATTTGGCCAAGGTGGATATTATTCATATAGTAGTTCAGGATTTGATGGATTTGGTGACTTTGGAGACTTAGGAGATATATTTTCATCAATTTTTGGTGGTGGTTTTGGAGGAAGAGGTTCATCAAATAGGCGTCAGGGCCCTAGAAAAGGTGCAGATTTAAATGTACGTTTAGAAGTTACATTTGAACAAGCTTTTTCTGGAGTAGAAAAAGAAATAATTATAAATAGAGATGAACAATGTACACATTGTCATGGAACTGGTGCAAAGCCTGGAACATCACCTATAAAATGTCCTACATGTAAAGGAACTGGTCAAGTAACAGCAGTGCAAAACACTATTTTAGGACAAATGCAAACAACGAGAACATGTACAGCTTGTCATGGAACTGGTGAAATAATAAGTGAGCCATGTGAAACTTGTCATGGAAAAGGAAAAGTAAGAAAACAACCTAAAATTAAAGTTAAAATTCCAGCAGGGATAGATGATAATCAAACTGTAGTATTAAGAGGAGAAGGAGAAGCAGGTGAAAAAGGTGGACAAAAAGGAGATTTATATATTACAGTAAAAATAAAAAGACATAATATTTATACAAGAAAAGGAAATAATGTGTTATGTGAAGTACCAATAACAATAACACAAGCAACATTAGGAGCAGAACTAGAAATACCAATGGTTGATGGAAGTAAAGAGAAATATAAAATTTCAGAAGGAACACAAACAGGAACAAAATTCACTATAAAAAATAAAGGATTTAAATCTATTAATTCAAATATTAGTGGAGATTTTATCTTTACAGTAACAGTTCAAACACCAAAAAGACTTTCAAAAGAACAAAGAGATTTGCTTATGCAACTTGCAAAAACAATGAATGAACAACCACCAATAAAAAAACGTGGATTATTTGGATAAAATTTTCAAAAAATACTTGCATTTATGTCAATAATTGGGTATAATAATAATGTAAACTAAAAAATATACTAGAAGAGTGGGAACAAATCCCACTCTTAATTAATGGATATCTATATTAAAAGGAGGAAATAAATTGGCAAATATAGAAGAAAAAGTAGAGAACCTCATTAAAACTAAAGTAGAAGAAATAGGTTATGAACTATATGATGTAGAATATAGTAAAGAAGGAAAAAACTATTTTTTAAGAATTTTTATTGATAATCCAAAAGGAATTGATTTAGAAGACTGTGAAAAAGTTAATAATGTAATTAATGATATTTTAGATCAAGCAGATTACATAAAAGAACAATATTTTTTAGAAGTATCTTCACCAGGTATAGAAAGAGTATTAAGAAAAGACAAGCATTTAAAACAAAATATTGGAAAAGAAATTAATATCAAATTATTTAAAAAAGATGAAAATGGAAAAAAAGAATATCAAGGAATACTAAAAAAATACAATGAAAATGCAATACAATTAGAAAATGAAATTGAAATAGAAAGAAAAAATATTGCACAAATAAAACTAGTTTATAATTGGTAAAAGGAGGAATATAAAAAAATGAAAGAGCCAGCAATAGATAACAAAGAATTAATTTTAGCTTTGGAGGATTTAGAAAAAGAGAAAGGTATAAAAAAAGAATATTTACTAGAATCTATAGAAACAGCATTAGTAACTGCTTATAAAAGAAATTTTGATTCATTAGAAAATGTAAAAGTTGTAATGGATCAAAAAACAGGAGCAACACATATATATTCAATAAAAGATGTTATGAAAAGAGTAGTTAATCCAGATACACAAATAAATGAAAAAGAAGCTCAAAAAATAAATAAACAATTAAAAGCTGGAGATGTAGTTGAAGTAGAAATAGTACCTAGAAATTTTGGAAGAATTGCAGCACAAACAGCAAAACAAGTTATTATTCAAAAATTAAGAGAATTAGAAAGAGAAATGACATATAATGAATTTAATGACAGAAGAGGAGAAATAGTATCTGGTTTAATCCAAAAGGTTGATTATAACTTAGTAGTTATGGATTTAGGTAAGCTTGAAGGAGTTATGCCAACAAAAGAACAAATACCAACAGAACATTATAAAGTAAATGATAAAATTAAGGGATATGTATTAGATGTAGAAAAAGGTGCAAAAGGAGCACCACATGTAGTTGTTTCAAGAAGTCATCCTGAATTTGTTAGAAAACTATTAGAATTTGAAATACCAGAAATATATGAAGGTGTAATTGAAATAAAGAGTGTATCAAGAGATCCAGGATATAGAAGTAAAGTTGCAGTTTATTCACCAGATCCAAATATAGATCCAGTTGGTTCATGTGTAGGACAAAAAGGTGTAAGAATTCAAAATGTTATAAATGAACTAAATGGAGAGAAAATAGACATTATAGAATGGGATGAAGATCCATCAATATATATTGCATCAAGTTTATTACCTGCAAAAATATTGGCAGTAGATGTTAAAGAAGATGAAAAATTTGCACAAGTAATTGTACCAGATGACCAATTATCACTTGCAATAGGTAAATCAGGACAAAATGCAAGATTAGCAGCAAAACTTACAAATTGGAAAATAGATATCAAATCTGAAACACAATTTAGAGAAATGTTAATGAATGCTCAAAATGAAGAAACAGAATAAACATAAATGTAAAAACATACAATAAAGGAGGGACAAATTATGAAAAGACAGCCACAGAGAACATGTATGGGATGTAATATAAAAAGAGATAAAAAAGAATTAATTAGAATTGTAAAAAATAAACATGAAGAAATATTTATCGATAAAACTGGAAAACAAGAGGGTAGAGGAGCATATATTTGTGATAATTATGAGTGTTTAGAAAAACTGATAAAAACAAAAAGACTTGAAAGATTATTTGATATGAAAATATCAAATGAAATATATGAAAATTTAAGAGGTGTAATACTTGATAAATAAAAAAATATTAGGATTGTTAGGATTATCTGCAAGAGCTAGAAAAGTATGTTTTGGAGCTGATAGCGTAGAGCAGGAAATAAAAAAAAGAAAAGTAAAATTAATAATAGTAGCAGAAGAGGCTTCTATTAGAACAAAAAATAAGTTTAAAAAATTGAGTGAGGAATATAATATACCAATTATAATTAGTGGAAAAATAGAAGAATTAAGTAATGCAATAGGTAAAAATAATAAAGCAATAATAGGTGTCGAAGAAATAAATCTATCAAATGAAATTCAAAAAATTAATAATGGGGGTGAAGTTATTGGGTAAGATAAAAATATATGATATAGCAAAAAAGCTAGACTTAACCAGTAAGGAAGTATTAAAAGTGGCAAAAAAATTAAATATAAATGCAAAAAGTCATTTAAGTGGAATTGATGAAGATGATGCAATAAGATTAGAAAAAGAATTAACAAATAATTCTTCAAATAAAACTTCAAATAAAGAAGAAAACAAAAAAAAGCAGGAAACTAAAAAAGAAGAAGATACGCCTGTTATTATTAGGAGAGAAGTTATAATAACAGAAGAAGACAATAATGTAAAAAAAGAAAATGTAAAAAAAGAAGAAAAGAAAAATAATATAGGTTTTGTAGAAAGAAGACAAAATAAAGATTATAATATAGTTTACAGAAATAAACCAAATAAACCAATGACTGTAAGTGAGTTGTTTGGTTTAAAAACCAAGAAGCCTAAGGAGGAAGAAAAACCTCAAGTTATTAAAGAAGAAAAGCCTATTGTAGAACAAAGCAAAACTGAAGAAAAAGAAATTAATACTTCTGAAAAAGAAAATATAAAAGAAAATATTAATAAAAATGTTAATAATAATGTTAATAATAATGTTAATAAAAATGATAATAGAAATATTAATAAAAATGACAATAAGAATGACAGAAGTAATTTCAATAAAAACAATAAGTTTAATAATAATAAATATGGAAACAATAGTAATTATAACAGAAACAATAAATTTGGAAAAAGACCATTAGATGAAGTAGGAATAGAAAAAAATATAAAAAATATTATGTCAGCTGATTCAGTTGAAAAAGAAAATACGAGAGAATATAATAGAGGAATTGGCATAGATAAGCAAAAAAATAATAACAGATTTGAAGAAAATAAAACAACAAAAAAATCAAAATCTAGAAGAAATCATGGAGGAAATGATTTTGACGAAGGAAAATTAAAAGGATTAAAACAAGCAAATAGATTATCAAATATGTTTGATGATCAAGATGGTGGAATGCTTGATTATTATGACTTAACAACAGAACGTGGCAGAAGAGGTAAGAAAAGAAAAGGTTCAAACCAAGAAAAAAGAAATAAACAAAAAATATTCCAATTAACAGAAATTGAAATACCAGAAAGCATTACAGTTAAAGATTTTGCTGCTGAAATGAAAAAGACAACAGCAGATGTTATTAAAAAATTATTAGGATATGGAATAATGGCAACTATCAATCAAGAAATTGACTTTGATACTGCATACCTAATTGCCCAAGAGTTTGGAATTACTGCTAACAAAAAAGAAACAGTGACAGAAGAAGATATTTTATTTGATGATTCTGAAGATAAAGAAGAAGAATTAACAGCAAGACCACCAGTTATA
>Ga0247609_10003825_pt1 | contig 15152 bp, 7 predicted proteins | sample 172DNAGHGlowgp2_FD_193487 | JGI IMG/M metagenome (GOLD analysis project Ga0247609, IMG submission 193487) | Sheep rumen microbial communities from Palmerston North, Manawatu-Wanganui, New Zealand - 1728 DNA GHGlow gp2 | ecosystem: Host-associated > Mammals > Digestive system > Stomach > Rumen ...
GCCAATCCCCGCACGCGGAAATTAAAACGCCGCCTGCGGGGATTGAAATCATCACACGTTAAGTTGACAAACTCGACACGTTGAAATTGCAAACACAACACGTTGTGTTTGGCAACTCGACACGTTGTCTTATTCAATGCTGAACTCGACGCGCTGGTTTCCGACGGCCGCCCTGAACTGGCCTGGCTCGAGAACCCACTCCATGTCCTCGTTCACGAAGGCGAGGTCGGAAGGCTGAACCGTGAGCGTCACCGTCTTTGTTTCGTGCGCATCAAGCTCGACCTTGGTAAACGCACGCAGCCGTTTCACATCGGGCGTCAGCGAGGCAACGAGGTCGGACACAAACAAGAGAACCGGTTCCTTGACCTTCCTGTCCGATTGATTCGTGACATCTACGCTAAAGCGAAGGTCACCGTCGTACTTCGTGCCAGCCGCCGACTTGGGAGAGAACCCTTTGCTCGACTTGACTTTGCCTGCCGCTTTTGGTGTCTCGACGCGCAGATTGGCATACTTCACCTCGGAATAGGAGATGCCGGAGCCAAAGGTCCATTGCACTGTGGTGTTTGCGTCGTAGTTGTACGCCCCAGCCATTGTCTCTACATACTCGCAGGGCTTGCAGTCGTAGGTGATGAACGAGCCATGATGCTTCGGGTAGGTGTAGGGCATGCGGCCTGAGAAGTTGGCTTCTCCGGCGAGCAGATTGGCCAAAGCATCGCCGCCGTAATTGCCGGGCAGGAAGGTGTGGACCACTGCCTTCGCCAGGGGCTCAATCCCGCTCACAATGCGGGGTCGGCCCTCATTCAATACGAGCACAATGGGCTTGCCGTAGCTTGCCAGCGACCGCACCATATCCTGTTGGTTGGGCGAGAGCGTGAGGTCGTCTATGTTGCCAGGCGTCTCGGTATAGGAGTTCTCGCCGACAAACGCCACGATGACGTCGGCGGCTGCTATCTTGGCTTTGAGAGCATCATCGCCTTGCTGGCCGTCCTGCACCTTATGGTCGAGGTTGAAGTTCCGCGCATCATAGCGAACCATCTCGCTGAACGTGACATTCTCCTTGCCGAACTTGGCTTCGAGGGCTCCCAGGAAAGTCCTGTATTTGCCGATCTTCGTGGCAATCTCGTCGGTCTGGTTGCCTTGCCAGGTGTACGTCCAGCCCCCATTCATCGTGCGGAACGAGTTGGCATTGGGGCCGCAGACAAACAACTTGGCGCCTTTCCTGAGCGGCAATACCTGTTGCTCGTTCTTAAGAAGTACCATGCACTCTTCTGCCATCTTCGTCGCCTCTTGTGCAAACTTGTCGCTTCCGAAGTCGGGATACATCGCAGACAATGTATTTGGAGCCTTCTTGCCCTTCTTCGCCTTTCCCTTTTCTGGGGTTCCATAAGGGATGTCCCAAGTCGAGCAATCCATCAGACCGATGCGAATCTTCAGTCGGAGGATGCGTCGAACGGCGTCGTCGATGCGCGACATCGGCACTCTGCCCTCGTTCACCAGCTCGACGAGCAGGTCGCAGAAGTCGGTGGAATAGGGGTCCATTGTCATGTCGATACCCGCATTGATGGCGAGGGCAATGGCGTCTTTCTTTGTGGCGGCAACGTGGTCGCGGCGCCAGATGTTGTCGATGTCCGCCCAGTCCGTTACAATCATGCCGTCCCAGTCAAGGCCTTCCTTCAACCACTCTGTGAGCAAGCGGTGATTTGCATGGAAGGGCACGCCGTTGTTGTTGGCCGAGTTGACCATCAGGCTCAGCGCTCCTGCCTCGCAACACATGCGGAAGGGCTGGAAATACTTCTCCATCATGTCGCGATAGGTGACGCTCGACGGCGTGCGGTCCTTGCCGCTGACAGCCGCGCCGTATGCCATGTAGTGCTTCAGGCAAGCCGCCACATTCTGCATTCCCACGCTGTTCGGGTTGTCGCCCTGCAGGCCGCGCGTCAGTTCGGAAGCCATGATGCCGTTCAGCAGCACGTCCTCGCCGAAGCTTTCCCACACGCGGGGCCAAAGCGGCGAACGCGCAATGTCCATCACAGGCGAATAGACCCAGGGGATGAGGCAGGCTCGGGTCTCGTACGCCGTTATCTCTCCGATGCGACGGGGAATGGCGGGGTTGAAGCTGGAGCCTTGTCCCACTTCCTGCGGAAAGAGCGTCGCGCCCCAGGTATAGCTGGCGCCATGTATCTGGTCGACGCCGTAGATTTGCGGCACACCACATTGCTCCAACGATGCCTGATTGAGAGCACGAATGATGTCGCCCCACTTCTCGGGCGTCTGGGCAGTGCCAAACGGGACATTCAATATGGAGCCCACCTTGTGCTTGCCAAAGACATCATTGACCGCGTCTGCCGAAAGCAATCCGCCGGCCAGCGTCTGCGAGGCATTACCTGCCATCGGGTTCTGCACCACCTTGTCGATGGCGAGTTCACACATCTGCCCGACTTTGTCTTTGAGGGACATCTTGGCGAGCAGGGCCTCGACCTGCGCCTCTACTTTCTCATCACGAGGGATGCACTGCGAACGGGCTGGCAGTGCTATGACAGCACACATAAGGACTGAAGTTAAAAGGCTTTTGTTCATATTATCTTACTTTCTGTTTATACGCAGGCGTTGGTTGCCAACCTGAATGATGTACTCTCCTGGCAGGATTCTCATGGCGTTCGACTTCACGTCCCACCATTCGAAAGCCGAGTCGGGCAAGGGGATGCTGACGTTCTGAGTGCTTCCTGCGGCAACATCGACGCGCTGGAAGGCACGCAGCGTGCGGATGGGACCGTCTGTGTCGCCTACCTTATTAATATATACAAGCACCGTCTCCGTGCCGTCCCGCTTGCTCTTATTGCTGACGGAGAGCGTCAACTTGCCGTCTGCGAAACGCGGCTTGCCATAGACGAACTTGCTGTAACTGAGACCGTAGCCGAAGGGATAGAGCGGTTCGCCACGGAAGAAGCGGTAGGTATGCCCTTCCATGTTGTAGTCCTCGAAGTCGGGCAGTTGCTCCACATTACGATAGAATGTCACAGGCAGCTTACCGCTCGGGTTGACGCGGCCGAAGAGCACCTCTGCCACAGCCTGTCCGCCTGCCTGACCGCCGTACCAAACTTGCAGGATGGCGTCTGTCGATTGTTGTTCCGGAACAAGCCCTATCGCACTTCCTGAGCAGAGAGCAAGGATGACACGCTTGCCTGCCTTGTGCAGCGCAGCGAGGATGTCGCGCTGATACTGCGGCAGTTCTATCATCGTGCGGTCGCCGCCCTTGAAGCCCGGCTCGTCGACATCCATCTCTTCTCCCTCAAGACGTGGAGAGATGCCGCCGCAGAAGACGACCGTCTTGGCATTCTTTGCAGCCTCAACCTGCTGCTCTACGTCTCGTTTCCAAGGGATTAAAGTGGCCGAAGGGTTGATGGCCTTGATGCCTTCAGCCAGCGTGATGGTGTGAAGCGGAAAGCCGTTGTAGTTGCCCCACTGCATCTCCTCGTCCGCCGCATTGGGCCCCATGATGAAGAGCCCTTCGGTGCTTTCTGCAAGCGGCAACAGGTTCTTCTCGTTTCTCAAGAGGACAATGCTCTTGCGAGCTGCTTCGAGAGCGAGGTCAGCGTGTTCCTTGCAGCAAAGACGGCTGTCGGGAATTTTGTTCCAGGGATTGAGTTCGGGGTCGTCGAAATCACCGAGACGGAATCTCGCCTCAAGCAGACGGACGAGACTCCTGTCGATGGTCTCTTCCTTGATGCGGCCCTCTTTCACGCCATCCACGAGGCTACCGTAGCTGCCACCGCATTCGACGTCCGTTCCGGCAATGACCGCCTGGCTGGTTGCCTCGGTTTTGTTCTGGCTGTAATGGTGTCCGTAGTCTTTCCAGAAGTCGTCGATGGCACCGCAGTCGCTGGTTACTAAGCCGTCGAAGCCCCATTCGTCGCGCAGTATCTGCTGCAAGAGGCGGTCGCTGCCGCAGCAGGGTTTGCCCTCGAAGCGGTTGTAGGCGCACATCACCTCAGCCACCTTCGCCTCTTTCACCAAGGCACGGAAGGCATAGAGGTACGTCTCGTGGAGATCTCTGAGCTTGATGTTCTCCGCATTAAAACGGTGACGGCTCCACTCGGGTCCGCTGTGAACGGCATAATGCTTGGCGCAAGCGAGTAACTTCTGGTAGCGAGCATCCGCAGGCCCTTGCAGGCCTCGCACGACGCTCTTGCCCATAACGGCCGTCAGGTACGGGTCTTCGCCGTATGTCTCCTGTCCTCTGCCCCATCGCGGGTCGCGGAAAATGTTGATGTTCGGTGTCCAAAAAGACAAGCCGTGATACATTTCTCGCTGTGTTCCAAGGCGGTGTGCCTGGTTGTGCTTGACGCGCGCCTCATCGCTTGTCGCCGTGAAAATCTTTTCCACAAGCACGGTGTCGAACGTCGCAGCCATTGCCATCGTAATAGGAAAGACGGTGGTCTTGCCGTTACGGCCTACGCCATGCAGGGCCTCGCTCCACCATTGGAAGACAGGCACATCTAGCCTTTCGACGGGTTTCGAGAAGTTCATCATCAGGCCGACCTTCTCGTTCAACGTCAACCTGCTGCAGAGGTCGAGGGCACGCTCCTTAGGACTGAGGTTCGGATTCTGATAGGGATAAGGCTGCGCATAAGAGGAAGTGGCAGCACAAGTCATAGTAAACAAGACGAGCAAAAAAACTCGATGAAATGGGTGGTTTTGTTTCATATCCTCACGTTTTTTCTGCAAATATACGGAATTTCTTCTAAACGGAAGCAACTTGACAAATAATAATTTCTCGCTGACCATAAAATATTTTCCGCGTGCGGAAATGGCAAACGCCGCACGCGGAAATCGTCATCGCCGCACGCGGAAATTGCAATCCCCGCAGGCGGCGTTTTCATGCCCCATGTGCCACACTGATTATCAGACAATTAGAAAAACACACTTTTTTTCTTTGATATTAAGGGAAAAAGCATTACATTTGCATCGTTTAAGGTAAAGATTCCTTTCATTATGGCACACTTCAAGCCGACTTTGCTGCTTTGTCTCGCTTTCTTTGCTGCGACAGGTCTCCATGCACAGCAACAGACAGAGCGTGCCGACACAACGATGATGCGGGAAGTGAGCATCAACGGACAGCGGCAACGCATTTCCTATCGCCTCGACAGGCAAAAGATAGATGCCTCGCAGGTGCTTACGGCACAAGGAGGAACGGCCTTCGACGTGCTACGAGCTGTGCCTGGAGTCGTTGTGGATGCCGACGGAAGCCTCTCCTATCGCGGCAGTCAGGAGTTTCTCGTCTATGTGGATGGCAAACCCTCGCCACTCTCAGGCACTGAAGCCTTGCAGATGATCGGGGCAGCCAGCATACGGGACATCGAGATACTCACTACCCCATCGGCAAAATACAAGACGGAGGGCGACGTCGGCATCATCAATATCGTCACCAAGCGCAGCGAGACGGATGGTTGGGACATTGCCCTGAACGGCACTGCTTCCACCTGGGGCACGCTTTCGCTCGACACGAAAATCAATTACCGGACAGGTCACCATAATATATATATAGGCGGACAAGGCTCCGACATCCACAACAAAAGCCAGTTCCAGCAAGAGAAGACCACCTCGGCCAAAGGCACGACGGTGACCTCCTTTGCCGACGGCACACGTTTCCGAGACTTCCGCACCTACATCGGACAAGGCGGATATGAGTTCAACGACGGCTGGCATCGCTTGGGCATCGACCTGCAAGGCGGCAGAACCATCAATCCGAGAGGCGGCGACATGACTTATAACACAAGCACCTCAACTGGCAGTCTGCCTTCTATCAACGATGTCCTCGACAGTCACGACCGCTATAAGTTGACGAAGAAGCTGTTCCAAACGGCTATTGACTACACCTGGAAGCTCAACGAACGGGGCGATGAAATCAACATCTCCAACCGTTTCCGTTACGACCGCTTCTCGGAAGAATACACCGAGAGCAACATGTTCGACCTCAATGGAGCACGTCAGGAAGGTACGCGAGGCTATGAGACAGAGCATCATTGGGACTGCGACGGTGCTCTCTCCTATAAGCTCCATTACCGCCCGACCGGCACACTCGAGCTCGGCTATCAGTACACAACCTACAGCGAGCACGGCGACTATCGCATCTGCTACTGGGACCTGCCCTCGCAGAACTTCGTTTGGCAAGACGACCTCTATGCGCCTTTCTACTATCGCCGCCAGACGCATAGCGAATACGCACAGGTGAACGACCGCATCGGCCCCTTGCAATTCGACGCAGGACTCCGCATAGACCACCTCATCGACGAGATGGACTTGCCTACCATCACGGGTCGCTACAAGAAGTACACCGAACTCTATCCTTCGGCACACCTTGCCTATACGACCAACAAGGCTGGTTCTTTCACGCTGGGTTACTCGCGAAGAACGAACCGTCCAGGCATCTGGAAGCTCGAACCCTACATCACCTACGAGGACTACCACACGCGTATCATCGGCAACCCTGACTTGAAGTCGGAGTACATTCACTCGATGGAGCTCGCTTGGCGCAAGATGTTTGGCCAGACGCAAGTAACCGCGACCATCTATGCAAGGCGCCGAACCGGAGTTGTCGATTATGTACGCCGTGCTTATGATGCTGGTGTAACACTCGACAGCATTATCAATGCGGGCAATGGTTGGCGAAAAGGTCTGGAGCTGCAAGTCACGACGAAGCCCACCCGATGGTGGCAACTCACAATGAACGGCGACCTGTCGTTCCACAACTTCCGAGCCAAATACGAAGGCTGCACCAGTACACACAACACGACAGGCACGGTGGGATGGATCAACAACTTCCGCCTTGCAAAGAACACGGCTCTCCAGTTCGACGGACACTTCGTGAGTGGACACCATCTCACACAAGGTTGGGAAACAGCCTACGTCTATTTCGACCTCGCAGCACGCCAGTCGTTGCTCAAGGGCAAACTGCAGCTGGGACTTGTCGCCCACGACATCTTCCATACGGCTCGCTACCACAGCCTCCGCACCTCAACGCTCTTGAGCAGCGAGACATGGGTGCGCCCCACCTACCCCAACATCGTCTTCAGCGTCTCCTACCACTTCCGCCAACCCTCAGCAAAAGCAAAAGAGGGAGCGATAAGCAAGGAGGCAGAGTTCGTGGGAAAGGACTTCTAACCCCAAGCGGGTAATTCAAAATGACTAAATTCAAAATTCAAATCATATGAAGAAACTTGCTTTACTGTTGAGCCTGTTGATGTCTGTTTGCGTCATGGCCCAGAAGAGTGATAGCCCCCTTCGAGTTGGTGTGTCGGGAGTGGCTCACGGACACCTTTGGAACCTCATTAATGCCATGAATCGAGGCGATTTCGTCATTGTTGGTGTGGCTGAAGAGAACGACGACTTCCGCGCCCACAACAATCTCGTCGGCCGTCTACCAAAGGAGAAGTTCTATGCCTCTGTCGACGAGATGCTCGACAAGGAAAAGCCCGAAGTGGTGGTCGATTACGGAAGCATCCTGCATCATAGCGTGACAGTGGAAGCCTGTGCCAAGCGCGGCATCCATGTCATGGTGGAGAAGCCGCTCGCCACGACCTACAAGCAGGCGCTCCGAATGCAGGAACTCGCCAAGAAACACGGCATAAAAATCATGACGAACTACGAGACGACGTGGTACAACACGAACCATCACCTCAAGTCGCTTGTGAATAGAGGCCAGCTGGGAAAAGTCCATCGGATTGACGTCTATGACGGACATCAAGGACCAAAGGAGATTGGTTGCGACCGCATGTTCCTCTCATGGCTGACCGACCCGAAGGAGAACGGCGGCGGTGCCGTGATTGACTTCGGCTGCTATGGTGTCAACCTTGCCACTTGGTTGCTGAATGGCGAGAAGCCAAAGAGCGTCTATGCCGTCCTGCAACAGAACAAGCCAGAGGTTTATCCGAAGGTGGATGACGATGCCACGATTATCCTCGAGTATGAAGGTTGCACGGTTCAGGTAATGGGCTCGTGGTGCTGGCCAATGAACAGGAAGGATATGTATGTATATGGCTCAAGGGGTTACGCCTATCAAAAGAACGGGAACCGCATGCAGCTCCTTGTTGACGGCAAGCAAGGCAGGGAGTTCAACGCGCCTCAACTTCCTGCGCCATACGATGACTCTTACCGTTACCTGAAAGCTCTCGTTCGCGGTCAAATCGAGGAGCAGCCCTCCGACCTCTCAGCCTTGCAGAACAACGTCCTCGTCGTCCAAATCCTCGAAGCCGCAAAGAAAAGTGCCAAGACAGGAAAAGCAGTGAAACTATAAGAACTATGTTTGTCGGGATAAAATAAGGCGGCAGTTTCCTGTCGCCTCTTTTTCGTTTATAGAAGTTTCTACTTTACTGAAACCTTCCTTGTCGTGCCATCCGAATAGCGAATGATGTTGATGCCCTTTTGAGGCTTCGCAATCTTACGGCCTTGCAGGTCGTATATGTAGCCGTTATCTTTAATGTTAATGTTGTTAATGCCTGTGCCATTGTCATGAAGCACAACCTCCAGCTTCTCTAATGGAGGAACTTTTGTGCCGCCTTGATTGTATGGGTCGTCCCAACGAACGAGCAAATAGGCTCGCAAGGCTCCGATGACACAAGACTCGTCGAATCTGCAATCAGGCGTCGTGTCGATAATGTCGATGTAGAAGCCATCCTGGTAATCGAAAGCCTCGCTGACGTACGAACCAATGAAGGAAACGTCATCAACGGAAACCGTATCACGATAGCAGCCTGCCAAGTCCAAAGTGCTGAGGTCGATGCTAAAGTCCTCGTCCGGCACAATAATATAAGGAACGTGCGCGCGAGGCTGCTGTTCCTGCTCAAAGATAATCTTGCCTTCCTCAACCCTGTCAAGCCTATAGTATTTCCCCTTGCTTGCGTCTGGCTCAGTCGGCAATATTATCGTCGCCATCTGACCTTCGGTAAAGGTTACAGGTTCATTGTTCGCTCCCGTGCATTCCAATGTCACGCTCTCCTGTCCTGGCATTCCTATCTCGTAGGTGCCAGCCTTGAAGCCTGGTATTCGGACACAGAACTCTTTTCTTATCGCAGAGGACGTTTGGCTCTGTTTCAGCATGAAAGCAATATGATTATCTGTTATCAGGCATTCTGCATAAGAGCCATTGGGGTTTGATTTGAATTCCTGTACACCACTCACGCACAACGTGTTACCAACAAATGAATACTCCAGACACAAGTCTTTCTCTTCGGCATATTTCCAGTCTGAGACAAGCATCGCCTTATAATCCTCTTCGTTGACATTAGGCATAACTGTCATGTTCTCTGGCATCGCCACACAGACTTGTGCACGTCTCGGATGCTGGCTGAGTTCACAGAAAGGCTTTATACCTTCGGCTATGAACATTGGGACGACGCCCCAATTCAGAGAGCCGATACCCTCAACCCATGTATCTCTTTCCCCTGTGGTTGTAGAGACCAGTTCCAGCATTTTCGGTTCCGAATAGAAATAAAGGCACATCACGTTACAGCAGCCGATAGTCGTCCATTCCCAGTCAAAGCCATCTTTCAGAGGTCTTGCCTCCGTAACACGGAACGTCTCTCCTGAGCCGTCTGTAAACTCGTCACCTACAGACAGCCCGTAATCTACAATCAAGACTTCCTCAGTCTTTCCTTTGGGAATGCAATAGACCTTGTCTCCTTCCTGCCTGTAGAGCAGAGTGTCGGCAAACTCTGTCTTCCCGTATGGTTGTCCCCACCCGTAAAGCCCCATGCCTGTGAGCAAATCTTCCCTTGTCTCATAGTAAAAGCGCATCTTGCCATAAGTTTCCCCATTAACAATGCTGTCCCCAAGAATTTTATATGTCAAGTTGTAGATTTTCCCCTCACTTGTATGATAGTTCGTATGCCAAAAAGCTGGGTAATCTGCATTTATGGTCCCTAATCGCCATACTACTATGGTGGGATACCCTGGCACAGCAAAAGGCTCAACTTCTCCCATTATGTTACCAATATGGAAAAATGCACAAATGATAATAAGACATAACCGTTTCATAATCTTATCTGTTAAGGAATTTAAAGTTCTTGTCAATTCTAGTGCCCTGACGTATTTCCAACCTATTGCCTTGGATGGTGATGTATGAGTTTTGAATGTTTACATCACCTGTCGGCTTTGTTGAAGTAACGTTATTGCCCATATATATGGTATTTCCCTTATAGACTCTCGTTTCATTTTGGATGTCTTCATTTTGGATATATTGGTCTTTTGAATAATCCCAAACGTATGGTACATAATTATGTCTGCTTAAACATATAACAAGACTGTCCGAAGGATTAGCATACGCAGCATAGTTCCCCTTGTACGATTTAACATCTACTGTTACTTTATCGTAAAACGTAATCTTACAATCACCGTCCTCCGAGAAGACAAAGATACTATCTCCTCGTGAATAAATCAAAGGTTCTGCAAAAATATGTGGCTTTTCCGTGTATATCTGCATCGAAGGATCGCCAAAATAATGAAAAAGTCTTTTAGTAACCATAGAATAATACGATTTATGCCCCATAGTGGTTCCCATTCTAATAAAACCTTGGTCAAGAATTTGTCCTAGCTCGTATGTCGGAGTTGGCGTTGAAGAATATCCTGGATAATATATAAAATAATGTGTTGGCTGAAGATTTGGCCAAATTGCATCAAACATGCCTAATGCCATGGCATCATTATAACCTGAGAAACTGACTTCCGTAGCAGCATAAATGCCGGCACATCCTCCATCCGATTTCTTAAGGAATGCTTCTGCAAAACAATCTCCCAATAGATCATATTTCCCTGTTAGACAGTTTAAGCTAAAAACAATTGGCAGCTTATTGCCATTTTGAAGCTGGTTTATATTATTTGTTTTGAAGGGGGGGTGACCCCAACCGTTTGTTTCGCCATGGTCTCTGTGTAGCACATAGAAAACACCATTGTTAATATGGGATGCAATCATACTTGAATTACCATTCCAGGAGAAGATATTCGGTTGCAAAGAGTCTGGTAGTAGTGTGCCGTTACTATATGAACTATTCCAACGTAGAGTATCGGCACTTGAGGTTCTCACATATTGTTGAAAGGCTTGGAATCCTTGAATTAAAACGTGGTTGCGGATGTTTTCCGACGTCATTAAGAAGCACCGATCCTCACGACCGTCATTATTGCTGTCCTGAAATTCTGCACAATTTAATCCTCTATGATAGAAATCATCGTCAATTATAGGCATTTTTTCGTATTGAATGATTTTGTTAAGGACTGTTGTTACCTGTTGTGCATTATCTGCAGGAATACGTCCTCTGAATATTTGGGGAATATTAACTGTTCCCGAAGGTAATCCATATTCAAAATCAGTGACAGCATTTGCGGTAACATAGCTATTACCATCCCAATAAATGTATGAAAAGGGAACTCCTGGGACATCATCAACATCTCCCACTATTAGCAAGTATTTTATACTATCTCCTGTAAAAAAACCATTTACAACATTTAACACAGAATCTGTTGTCCAACTTCCCTTGGGGCGGCTTGCAATATGCACGTTGTAACCTTTGAGTCTTTTCCACCTAACGAAATCTTCAAGGCAATCCTTATATTCCGTCGTAGTTATGATTAAGTAATGCCTGTCATCTCTGATTGTACTGTCTGCACTACTTCGACTATGTGATGTGTTTTGACATATTTTTCTTGCCAAACTCGTACTTTTTCCATTATACTTATAATTGGTTCCAGAATATGTCAGCTTATATTTTATGAGAGAATATCTCCTAACAGTATTTGTCTGGTAGTTGTATTTCACAGGAGATATAGAAACACTTATAAGCGCATCTTCCCGATGCAGATACACACCACTACTATGTATAATATTTGTGGGGAAGAAGCCAAAGTAAGGTGTAATTGTATGCTTCATGACACGAGAACCATTGTCTGGCATTATTGGCATGGATGGCGACAACACAAATGTAGTATCATTGTAAACACTATCTAACATGCTTAAAGTAACTGCGCAGTTGTTAGGCACAAGATATGTGTCATTTCGGAAAGGAATACATGGCTCGCCATCATTGTCATTTAGTCCGAAGCCATCATACCTTATATATTTGGTGTTTTCATAGTATTCGGACTCCACAATTTCAGGGTTGTCGAAAAAATATGTTACGACAATGCCATCTGGTACATCCTCAATGGTTCTTGTCGGTGGGGGTTGTACAACACCTGCAAAAGATAACAGATTTGTACATAATAGACATATATGAATAAGGTATTTCATGGTTTTATCAAGATTATAATGTTACTATCATCCTTCTTGTCACGGCCACTGTGCCATCAACGACAAGCGTATATATATACATGCCTGTCGTTTACCGCTTATTTGCCTTCATTTTTCCATCTTCGATGTAAACGCCTTGGACTGGTTTGCTAGGGAGTTTACGGCCTTGCAGGTCGTATATGTAGCCGTTATCTTTAATGTTAATGTTGTTAATGCCTGTGCCATTGTCATGAAGTACAACCTCCAGCTTCTCTAATGGAGGAACTTTTGTGCCGCCTTGATTGTATGGGTCGTCCCAACGAACGAGCAAATAAGCTCGCAAGGCTCCTATGACACAAGATTCGTCGAATCTGCAATCAGGCGTCGTGTCGATAATGTCGATATAGAAACCGTCTGGGTAATCGAAAGCCTCGCTGACGAAAGAACCGATGAAGCTGACGCCATCGACGGAAACCGTATCACGATAGCAGCCTGCCAAGTCCAAAGTGTTGAGGTCGATGCTGAAGTCCTCGCTAGGTACAATAATGTAAGGGATATGCGCGCGAGGCTGCAACTCCTGCTCGAAGATAATCTTGCCTTCCTCAACCCTGTCAAGCCTATAGTATTTCCCCTTGCTTACATCAGGCTCCGTCGGCAATATAATCGTCGCAATCTGACCGGCGGTGAAGGTGACAGGCTCGGCAACTCCTTGCAGTTGTCGGATAAATGACATTACTTTTTCATGATATGGGTCTGCTTTATATGCAACGGCGTATGCTTCAGCATCCTCACGTGTCCAACATGTGTCGTTCACGAATAGACCTTCTGGAGCGTCAGGTGCTTTGTAGAGCATAACTTTGTCTTGGTAATATGCGTTGAGGTGTTTAACATATACATCTGCAGCTATAGGATAAACAATCTCGGAGGGTGGATCCATTACGCCATAAGTCAACTGATCATGCAAGTATCCCAGTTTCTCATACAAATCAAAAGCTCCATCTGTTGTTTTCAGCACACGACATTCTGTTCCATCCATCAACTGATACGTACCAAAGGATTTTACAGTGGTACCTTCATTTTGAGGATACAATTTCTCTTCTATCTCTGCACCAAAGTTGTAGAGTACACTTTCATTTCCTTGTTGCAAATAAGGTGGTTCAAGATAGTCATACTCAATAAGTCCTGGCAAAGAATCCGTGATGGCATAGACAATACCTTTCTCTTCGCGGACAGGGAGCCAATGATTGAGTGTGATTACGCCTTCCCTATCTCTTATTACTTCACCCATCATCGTATAGACCTTACCTTCTATTTCCTTTTTGTCGCCAAGGAAATAATAACTATAGTTTCGGTCGCCTGCGTCAAGCCAACACAATATGGAGTTCCAACCGTCATCCTCCAATACTGCATCCATGGGTATATGTTCATACTTATATACCCATATCGGATTGCCTTCAAGGAATGGCAAGGGCTGGTGTGGTTCTTCTGTTACATACTGTGCCGATGCTTCAAATTCATCTTTGTCATAGATGATTTGGTCATTCAGCTTACATGTCACTAACTCTTTATACGGGCAACCATCATACCATATAGGGGTGTCGTTCAGGAGGTCTAATGGACTACCGATACCTTCAATCCAGATATTATGATAAAACGTTTCTTCTCCTTCTTCGATAGGACTCCAGTCAATAACCGTCAAGTATTTGCCTCGATATTTGACAATCTTTCTTTCATTGATAGCCAGTTCGAATTGGTTCACTTTAACAGTTTTTCCTGGTTCGCAGGAAAAGTCATACAGGAGCGAGTGCGTAGTGCTACCCGATGCAATGTAATAGACGCATTCTTCTTCTTCATACATTGCCCCCAAATAAGAATGGTCATGAGATTCGGATGGATTGTCGCTTGTAACATAAAGCTTCATACACCTTCGAGAGTCTATCACAGTATCGCCTTCCAGACTATATATCTCATTCCACTCTGCTTGGACGTCTGTTGGCGCGATTAGACGACTTCTCTTATAACTCCACACCTTACCCTCTTCTACAAGAGGAAGATCGTTTCCCTTAATGAACCATTTGAACTCAGTATAAGCTTTTTCATAGAAGCCCAATTCATCCACTACGACGAAAAAAGCATCCCGTACTCCTACGATGTGCCTGCCAGAAGTGATTGTATCAGCAATTTCCACCATAACAGAAGCTATCGCGCCATCAGTCCCAGTCAAACCAATTTCTTTTGTCCCTTCACAGGTGATGGTAACGGAGCCGTCCTCTTGACAAGTTGCGACAGGTTCTGCTTCATAACCCTCTGGCTGGCGATCCTTGATAAGAGCAACGCTTTGAAAAGTGACACCTTCGGGCAGGACGAGGTTACATGTCCAAGCACAGATTGGCTCACTGTTATACATGTTCAGGGTAAGCTCGGCTGTGCTACCAGCCTTGCCCGTTGCCCCAGTCGCATAAATAAAAAAATTACTCATGAGAGGATCTGTTTCTTGTCCTATACCATGAAGGCAGGATATTAACAAAGAAAAGACAATAGCTATCTTTTTTGAGAAATTAATAGTTTTCATGATACAATTCGTTTTTATGTGTTTCTGGTTGCAAAGTTAGTGTTTTTTATTTTGCAATCTTCTTCTGCCCATTTTCTATATAAATACCCCTTTGCAATTGACCATTTACGATTTTACGCCCGCTGAGGTCAAAGACATCATTTTTAATTTTTAATTGTTCATTTTTAATTTCTCCGATAGAGGTGCCATAGTCGCGCAGCACAACCTCCAGCTTCTCTAATGGAGGAACTTTTGTGCCGCCTTGATTGTATGGGTCGTCCCAACGAACGAGCAAATAGGCTCGCAAGGCTCCGATGACACAAGACTCGTCGAATCTGCAATCAG
>Ga0247609_10003826_pt1 | contig 15150 bp, 3 predicted proteins | sample 172DNAGHGlowgp2_FD_193487 | JGI IMG/M metagenome (GOLD analysis project Ga0247609, IMG submission 193487) | Sheep rumen microbial communities from Palmerston North, Manawatu-Wanganui, New Zealand - 1728 DNA GHGlow gp2 | ecosystem: Host-associated > Mammals > Digestive system > Stomach > Rumen ...
GCTTGATGCAGCAGGCACGGGCTGCGACGAGTTCAACGGACTGGGCTTCAACGGAGAAGTGATGTTCCGCACAGCCGACCAAAGTGCCTTGGCACGCGCAGATGCGCCAAGAAAGGCACCAGCAAGTACCATCTCCCTCCTCGAATACAAGATGAGCAACCCGAACTATACCTACGGTACAGACTTGCCAGCCGGGAACGGAACCATCCATTTCGGGGCGAATAAGAGAGAACAGACCATCGTGCCAAAGGAGACAGGACAAATCTACTCCGAATGTGGTTATGGGTTCCGTCTTGATGGAGACTTAAGCTCTATCAAATGGATAAAGCTGATACCCATGAGGCCATTTAAGGAAGGCGACGTTATAGCCTTAAAGGTTTATACGAATATGGATCCTTCGGGTGTAGATGGCTGCGGCATCAATATGTATTCTTCTACTGAGTCAGGTGCAACGCTTTATGATGGCATTACGCTGGCAACACGATGGTATGAGACCGAGGTGACATATACCATCCCTGTCGGCAGCGGACTGATTGGCCAAAGTGAGGTGTTTCTGTTCCGAAAGGGAAAGACAACATGCGTGTCCGAGGTATCTATCACCGGCACCGTCTCAACCTCCCTATCGCAGCAGATGCTCTACGCCGTGACCCCCACCACCATCACTATCCCCGACCTGAATGCCGACGGCAAGCAGGACTGGATTTACGTCAAGGCATCGAGGGAACCGACCGCCGTCACCAACGCCACGAAGGTGACCAGCGGCAGCGACGGCCCGGACGCAGCCACAGGAGTATATAAATACAAGGTGACGGCGGCAGGCAAAAGCGACGTCACCTTCAACGGCGACACGGAGATAGACCAGATAGGCGTGACCCACATACTGAAACAGATGACACAGGCCGGCGACAAGGCATGGGCCACCGAAAGCCGCGACCACAGCATCGACCACTCGCTGACAGGCTACTTCACCAGCAACGACGTGAATGCCCACACCGTGACGATAGTGGATGCATCGTCAACGGCAAACAGAACCACCGTCAGGCTGAATGCCATTACTGAGGACGGCTATGTGCCAGAGATGACAGGTCTGGTGCTGCGCTCCGACGACCTGACGTACTTCCCGAACACCAATGGTTACTCCACTGCTGACGCACAGAAGATAACAGGCAACGTGCCTCTGTTCTACCCTGCCATGACAACAGGACAGACAAGCAAAGCTGTTGACTTCCCAACGAACAATCTGATGTACCATAGGGCAGGCAGCGATGCCGACAATGCATTCTGGAGTGAGGAATCATGGATTGACGGCATGATGTACTACAAGTTCATCTTGGCCAAGCGCTATAAGACATGGAGAAAGGATAACGGCGTGCTGACATCGCCAAGTGGTGACTACGAATATCTAGATGCTGCCGTGTTCTACCGCTTCCATAAGGAAGATGATGCAGGGCTAAATACTTTAGGCAAGTACAAGGCATACCTCCTCCTCCCCGCTGACAAAGTGCCCCCCGCGCTGTGGAAAGCCGCCAGTCCGTCGCGCCGCTACATCCCCATCCTCGGCGTGAGCGACATGGAGGAGGCCTTCGACGACGAGAGTGCCGACGGGGTCAGCTCGTCGGAAAAGACGTATAACCTGAGGGGCCAAGTCATTGATGCTGACGGAGCACTCCCCCCAGGCGTGTATATCCGCAACGGAAAAAAGATAATCATAAAGTAGTTAAGAAGTTAAGCCGTATGTCAAAGTTCAGAAACATCTGCAAACAGAGTAATGGCCTTACTACAGGCCGAAGGGCTTTGCCCCTCGGCCTCTTGTCCGTGTTGCTGACACTGACGGGCTGCAAGAGCGAAACGCCCGACGAGCCCCTGTCCTTCAGCGACGCAGTGGTGGAGTTCAGCACAGGCATGAGCGATGGCGACGAGCTGTGGAGCGAACTGCCAGAGACAGCAAGAAGCACCCGTGCCATTGGTCCCATCAACAGCCTGGCAGACTTGAAGGCGCTGACAGACGGATTTGGCGTCTTTGCCTACTTCACCGATGCCACAATCTGGACAGACGCCATCAGCGGCAAGGCTGTGGGCGACGCCTCCTACCCCAAACCAGACTTTATGTTCAACCAACCTGTGGTATGGAGCCTGCTGAACGACAATATCACATACGACTGGACATACTCACCACCCAAGTACTGGCCCAACAGCAGCGACAATGTCACGCCACGCCGCATCAGTTTCTTCGCATACGCCCCCTGGACATACAGCCACGATGACGGGACCACCGATGAGACTGAGGGTATCGTCAAAATGACAAACGCCACCGACAAATCGCCCCATATAGACTTTGTACAGCCAGCCAGTCCGACGCTGCAGACCGACTTGCTCTGGGCCAGTTGCGCCGATGCCACCCGCAACGGCCGGGGACTCGTCGTACTGAATGACAACGGCCACACCTACCAGAAAGTGCCACTCACGTTCAAGCACGCCTTAGCATGTGTAGAGATTTATGTGCAACGCATGTACGACGAGCCGACATACAGCGGCAAGCATCCCGAACAGGAGGAGCACACGAAGCTGTTTATCAGTAAGCTGAAACTGCAGAACACGACGAACATCACCAACAGCGGCACCCTGAACCTGAGCACGGGCAACTGGGACTCCACGTCAGGCAGTGAGGATAACATGACGTTTGCCGAGGCTCTGCTCAACGATGCCATCAGCAGTAGCTACATGACCGAGAAATGGCCGCTCAGTGACTACGGCGTTGACCAAGAACTGCGTCCGCTCTTCAAGAGTGGAAGACCATTGATGATCATGCCGCAAGACCTGACATTGACACCGACAATGACATACACGATGCTCACTCAGGACAACAGCCTTGAGCTGAGCGCCCTCACCGACAGTGAAGGCAACAAGTACGCCCGTATAGACCATGAGACAACGGGAAATCAGATCAGTCTCACACTACAAGGTGGCAAGAAATACTGGCTCGTCCTGCATATCGGCGTAGAGACCGTCCGTTTCGAGGTGGTTAGCGTCGTGGACTGGGACTTCCCCATGCGCTTCAACCCTGAGACCGTAGACAACTACAAGGATGAGGTAAAAGAACGAACCATAAGCGAACAGTAAAATGGGAATAGCAATGACAATAAAACGAATGGCCATGATGATGTCGGTGGTATTGCTTGTCGGCTGTACCGACACCCTGACAGATGACATTCTCACGATAGTCGACAGCGACGGCGACCTGCTGTTCAACGTCAGTACGCTGGAACAGGCCGACATGACCGTCGGCATTGGCACTACACGCGTCCCTGGCGACAGCACCATGCGTATCACCGACACCTTCGTGGCGCACCAGCTGACGGGCAGTAACCCCGACGGACTGACCATCCACCGCATGCCCCTGCCCTACATGGGCATACACCACGGCACTGTCTCCGCCAGCTCCGTATGTTGCGACAATGTCGAAACCCCATCGACCCGCGCCCACAAAGATGCCATCGTCACCACGGCCCTTAACAACTTCCACGACTCGTTAACCATCTGGGGATATACGAGCCAGCCTTACAAGACAACGGGAGCCGACGATGGCGAGAACAGTACCATCTTCTACCAGACCCTGCTGAAGCGCATACGCAACTGGCGCTCGTCGGCCTATTGGCCCTACGGCGGCGACAAGATGAAATTCTATGCCTTGGCACCGTCGATGGAGAACGTCAACGTCATCGAAGGGGGCACGCCTAATTTCTCCACACCACCCACCATCACCTATACCCTGCCGGAGAAGGCCACTGAGATGCGCGACCTCCTCTGGGGCGAGTCGGACGTAGTGGACGTCGAAGCCGGTCCTTCAGGCGCTCCGCTCTACCCCAGTGCCAGCACGCCCCGTGAACAGCATTTAGGAAAGGATGACAAGATGGTGGACTTGACCTTCCAGCACATCCTCACCGCCATACGCTTTGCACAGGGCAACATTCCCACTGGTATCACCATCAAGAAGATCGTCCTCCATAACGTGCGTACACAAGGTACCTTCAACCCCGCAGACACCGACCCCGCCACCAGTTCCAAGGGAGCGTGGGGCATTGCTGAGGCCAAGGCCGACTACGCACTCTGGCCCAACACCGCCGGCAGCGGCACAACAAACACCTACATCGACCACGACTCCCTGTTCTTTATGATTCCCCACACCGTCACTGATGCCGAACTACAGGTGACCATCGAGGTGAAGCCGCGATACAAGGTGGATGCCAACGGCGTGTACCTAAAAGATGCGTCGGGAAATTATATACCATCTGACAATGCCACCCCAGCAGTAGCCCATACCCTGACTTGCGCCCTCGCCGGCGATGTGTGGAAGAAAGGCTACACCGTAACCTATAAGCTCACCGTCGGCGAGGTGGCTGACGGCTATTACCTCGTGGCCGAGAATCCAACAGAAGCCGAACATAGCACTTCCTCCACTAACGGATCCTTCGCCGTACACAGCTATCGCAGGTACTACAACTTGGCGGCCAACGAGGAGGTGACGACACACGGTGTGGAATGGAAGGTGGAAGGCTACTATAGCAACGATGCCTGCACCACTCCAAGCGTAGGCAGTGATGCTACGACGCCGCCGACATGGTTCACCACCGCCCCTCATGGCACTTCAGGCTCAACGGGTTTCGTTGGAGGCTACGCAGCCACGGCTAATTACACCATCAAGGCACAGGAAAAGACGAAATCTGGAAAACATACAGAAATACTACAAAGAAATAGTGTCACTCATGCAAGTAATATTGATTTATCCTCATCTACTCCCGATGGAAGGCCTTATGTTTCTCCTACCACGGCTAATTGCTATATTGTAAACAGATTAGGGTCTTATACTTTCCCACTTGTTTATGGAAATAAAACCTCCGATGGAGATGAAGCAACAGCCTTCGTTGACCATAAGGGGGAAACAATCACTAAGAAGCTCATAAAAGACCAGATAGAGGCCAAGAACCCTGCTGCTGGTACCTATGAAATCATTGAAGCTAATACAAGTAGGAAACGAACCTCTTATACATGGAACGCATCTTCTAGCCCAAGGCAAACCCTACGGTCAGCCATTGTCTGGCAAGATTTGAATGGCCTTTTCACCTCTCCAACTATTTCTTCCACCAACATTGGTTTTACTGTTAGTATTGCAGCTCCTGGCAATGCCGTCATAGCACTACAAGGAAGGACGGAGACGGTGTATGAGAAATCTACAGACGGCGGTACAAATTGGACTTTGGACACGGATAAAGGAACGGCAGGATATGAATATGGCGACTGGGAGACTTTCTGGACATGGCACATCTGGATGACCGATGAAGTCTTTAAGAATACGGGCACTGACAATGGCATTTCTGATGACTATAAGTTCCTTGATTCCAACGATACACAAAGCCACGACCACCTCGTCTCCATCACCAACAAGGATAATCCTGCTGTTATCACAAACATCCTGCCTGTCAACCTCGGCTGGGTACCCGACAATGACGACTTCGGCTACTACTCCAAGCGTGAATGCTGGGTGAAGTTGCGGCAGGTGGCCCCCATGTCGGGCGAGGGTGAGAACACCAACCAGAGCTGTGTAGTGCATATCGTGCAGCACGCCAAGCAGGACCTTATCACCGGCACCTCGACCGTCTACCAGTGGGGACGTCCCACGGCCCTTCCCGCCGTCTGTCATATCAACAAAACATCCAGAACCGTCTATTTAGGGTCAGAATTCAGCTCCAGCACCTTCACGCTCGAGAACATGGTGGAAGCAGGGGACATTATCACCGAACCGACAAAACTGCTTCGGCAACCATACGGGACGAGCTGGTTTAGCACCTCTGGCTCTATCCCAGCCTACTGGAGTAGCACAAAGACTGTCTATGACCCCTGTCCGCCAGGCTTCCAACTGCCAGCCTACAGTATCTTCAGCGGCTTCTCCCTGACAGGCGGAACGGCTGATAACGGCACTTCATTAAACATCTGGCAGGATGCTGCTGAACACGGCAAGGGAGCCTATTTTTACGCCACTCCACACACTACAACGGTTCCAGCCACAGACCGTTACGGCCAAACCGTGTATATGCCGGCCACAGGACAGTATCAGGGGAACAAGGCTGTTGGAACACCCCTCAACACCACAAACGGCGACAATGCCATCTTCATCGATGCCAACGCCGGCATGGTATGGAGCTATGATGTCAGCGATACTCAGGGGAAAAGCCTGTGGTACTATCCAGAGTGGAACTACACCAAGGCAAATGCCAAACCAGCCATCGCCCTTCCCTGGCTGGTCAATTTCAGCACAGCCATGCCCATTCGCCCGACAGGTACGCTTCCTGGCTATTGATCTGCTGTTACCACTGGTCGGTGCGCTGGGTGGTGTCGAAGACCACGGTGATGCTCTCGGGACCGCGCACCTTGTCATCGCCGGGCTGTAGCTCGTCGAGAATGGCATAGCAGTAGATGAAGCCGCTCTCCCACTTAATGTCCATCTTCAGAAGGTTGATGGTGGTGCGGGCAGTCCATTCCTTTGTGGTGCTGCCCTGTGTGGCCTGGCCCTTGACGGTGAGGACAATGTGGGGCACGTTCTGGTCGTTCAGCATCTGGGGCACCATGAGGAGGATGTTGCCTGGGGCGTAGTTCTCGTCACCATACATGTAGGTGTCGTTTAGCTTATAGCGCTCGCCAGCGTTCACCTCGCCTGAGCCATGAACGAGAAACCAGTCGGGGTTTATGGAGTAATTGTTCACTGTGACGGAGCTGAGCTTGTCGGCCTCTTCATGGCCGATGGTAGCGGTGCCGCCACTATAAACGGGGAAGAACGTGGCCTCGGTCTTGATGTTGTTGAACTCAAGGCTATAGCTGAGCTCAGCAGGGTTTCTTCCAGTGATGTCAGGAGTGTCGGTTCGCGCCCAGCGGACGGTTTTATAGGTTTTCTGTTCATTTGTAAGCCAGTCGGTGTCATCGGGAATGGCCTCGCCCAGCGTGACAACATGGCTATTTCCCCAAGCATCAACCACCTGCCTATTATTGCTTACATCCTCGGCTGTTGCACGGAGAATTTTGTCATCGGCAGCATTGTCAACAGCATAGACAATCTTGTCTGTGCCATTGATAATGGTATAGATGCGCACCTGTGCCAGTGCATGGTGGAAGCGCAGTGGCACAGGCTTGGGCGTGAAGCCGTTTGCAGTGCCATCGCTGATGAGGGGGTATTTGTCACGATTGCAATCTATTGCCGGTTCGCTGACCATGAAGTCGGTCTGGTCGGCGGCATCGGTGTGCATGGTGAAGTGGATGCGCCCCATGCCCTTGCCCTTGCCAACGTCAGCAGTACTGATGCCTATACCATAGTCGCCGGGCGTGTCTGTAGGGTTGTAGGGGTAATAGGCCCAGAAGGTGCAATACTCATACTTCCCCACATCGTCACCGGTAGCAATCTTGTTGTTCGGCCAGAAGCGCAGGGGGGAATAGGTAAGCGTACCGTCGGCATTGATGTCGGCGGGCAGGTTGTAGATAAGGTTGGCAGAGTAAGTTTCCCCCTCCGCTTCGGTCAATGTTTGAGCCTCGGCCTTCGCCACCAGTGTCGCCCACTTGTACTGTCCCGTGTAGGCACCGAAGAGACCCACCTGGTAGCTCTTCACTGAGGTTGCGGGCAGGGCTGTCACGTTGAGGTTCACGATGGAACCGTCGGCGCGAGTCGCCTTCTGGCTGCTGACGACAGAACCGGTGAAAGCCACAGGGTCTGTGTTCCACTGTGAAGCGATACCGTCGCGCCAGTCGCTCTGGCAGGAAACGAGAGTCAGCGATAGGACTGTCACAAGGTGGCAGCAGAAAAGAATCTGGAGAAAAGCCTGTCTGCCTCTCGCGTGTACATTATATATATTATCAGTATCCATAACTATAAACTATTCTCTTAGAACGATGCGCTGTAAACTACCTCACCACAACCTTCCTTCCTCCAAACATATAGACGCCTGGACGCAGGGCCGGGTGGTTCTTGCGCAGCGTGGCGGGCGTTTCGTTTTCGGCCACTCGGCGGCCTTGCAGGTCGAATACATCACACGGCCATGGCACGTTACGTCCCGTCACATCCTCGTCGATAGGTCTGTCTTCAGGAGCCTCATCACCGTCGAAGAGGGCAACTATGTAGGCACGGGTTGCCTTGCGCGAACCAGATGGCAAGGTGTAGGGGAAGTATGCCTTGTTGTGATAGACGTAGAGGTTGCTACGCTGGCCGTCGGCCGCCACGGATGCACTGGAAGGATAGTTGGTGGCATGCGCCTTGTAGTTGCTGTTCTCCTCACGGTACCAGTTGTCGTTGGTGTAGAAGCCTACGCGCTTGGCGGGGTCATACTCATGATGAGCCACATCATTGTCAGTGCCATTGGCGTGGTCTTTGAACGGCAGTCCAAACACCATGATATGCTCGCCTGTAGAGAGTGTCTGTTCTAAGTACTCACCCTTAAGCTTCATGTCTGCAGGCTGTGCCAGTACTTGCGGCTCGTCGTAGGGCAGGTACATATTGATGTAGTTGCGGGTGGCGAAGTCCGAGCCGTCCCAGTTCTCCATCGTCACAGAGCCTGGCAGGCTGGTGCGCAACACGACTGGCCATGTGGCGGGCACATACTGCGGATTGCCCATGTTGTTGAGCTGACTCAACGAGGTCATGGTGATAGTGCCGGTGGCATCGGAGCCGCTCGTTGTCACACTGGGGTTGTGGATGGCAGCAAAGGCTGCGTCGGTGGTGAGGCTCATGCGGGTGTCGAAGGGCACGCAGAGTGAGCCGTAATAATAGCTGTCGTCGCTACCGCTAGCATTCTTGCCACCCTTCTGCACCTCTACGCGCAGCGGCATCTGGTTGTAGGGCCAGTCCACCTTCGCGCCCACTGGCTGCAGCAGCCACTTCGTGTCCTGAATGTCGGTGGTCGTCTCGTTCAGCTCGTTGTCGGCCATGATGGAGAGGCTGTAGGAGTCGCCGTTGCTGGTGAGGTAGTTGGTGGTGATGCTGGCTTGTTCCGTGCGTATGGTGAAGGCCGTTCCGCCGATGTCCTCCACGAAGAGGCTGGTGCCGCTATCTGTCAGGTTGTTGTTTTCGTAGTAGTATTGCAGCTCCTGCGTACCCAGGGTGTAGTTGCCACTGCTACCCACGAAGCGGAAGATGCTCGACGCATCGAAGTCAGCGGGCAGCAGCTCGATGTTACCCTGTAACGGGGCATCTGCTGTGAAGGCCGTTTTGCTATCGAGGTCGGCGAAGGTGTGGATGGTGGCATTTGCCATGGCTGTCTCGAAGAAGCGCAGCGGCTTGTTGTTCGTCTTCTCAGAGAGGAATCGGTAGCCACTGACATAGCGTGGTCCGTGTATGCCATTACTGCCCTCTGCCGCCTCCAGCTTCTCTTCCGAGAATCCCAGGATGCGGTAGTAGCCCTGTGCCATGTTCACCAGGTTGTTGGAGGTGAACAGAGAGCCACTGAACGTGCCGCTATAGACCAACTCCTGTGCCTGGGTCAGTGTAGCAAAATTGCGCTCCAAGGTCGGGTCGGCCATATACTCCTTCAGTCGGTTGTAGAGCGAGGTGTTGGCGAAGAGCTGCGCCTTCTCGGGCTGCAGACCTCCCACGTAGCCGGCGCGTTCGAAGTAGGGCAGCAGCTGCTCTGGCGAGCACTCTAGCCTCCAGTTGGCATCGGTGTTGGTCATCAGGGCGTTGCTGTTGTTCACCGTCAGTCCGATGGCGATGGTTCCGGGAGTGGTGGCATCTGCCGCCATGAAGTAGGTGTTGTATGTAGCTGCATTAGCACTGTTCATCCATGCCGATGTGGGGTGCATGAGGAAACTGTTTTCATAGCCGCCGACGAACATCTCATAGACGGCATTGGCAGGGCCTTCAACAGGATTGATGATGAGCATGGCGTTGAAGGTCTCTGGGTTGGTCCAATTGGCTTTCAAGCCTTCTCCTGTGGCTGCCGTGTCGTCCGCACTCTTTGGCAGATGGCCCTTGGTGGTCACTGCCACGTGGTTCCAGCCGTCACCGTTGGTGCCGTTGATGGTGGCATAGCGCGAGCGTAGCACAAAGCCGTAGGGGTCGCCCTCCGGTGCCCAGAGGTAGTCGTTGGTGTAGTGATACTGCTTCTCCGTGCGTGCTCCGATTCCATTGAGGTAACTGAAGTTCACGAGTCCGTCGGCATTGTTGCAGGTCATCAACTGATACCATGCCGTGGTAGTGTTCCCCTTGTCGGCGAAGCGGAACTGCTTGGGGTTCACCTCATAGACCACGTCGATGATGACCTTACGGTTGTGGTGGCAGTCCTCCAGCCGTTCCAGTATCTGCCCCTGCAGGCCCAGACCTTGGACATAGCCGTTAGGAATCTTCTTATAGGTACCAGCGGTAAGGCCATTGCCCCATTTTGTCTTATCCTCCAGCGTTACTATGTGCTTGGCAGTTTCGCCATCGGTGCTGTCCCAGTCGCTCCAATATGACACGTCGAAGAGTGACACCCACTTCACATTGTAGGCTGCCGTATAACCAGCAGGAGGATAGTCTCCGTAATACAACACAGTAGTGCCGTTTTCGGTTTTCTGCCAAATCTTCTGGCCTAAGCTGTTTGTTGCCTGCTCACTCGTTGTTACCGAGCGCATGATGTCCTTCTGGTAGACATAGTAGTTGCAGAACTGTCGCTTCATGTACCAAGGCACCTGCGGGCGGTTGCCGATGCCGATGCGGCTCACCTCCTGGTTGGGCACGGCGAAGTTAAGGAAGTCGCGCAATGTGCCTCGCTGCTTCAGCAGGGTCATCACGCCTGTATTGGCAGCCAGTGTAGCTTTCCCGGCTTCAACATCTGAGGCGGTAGCGTATCCATTGGCATAGGTCGTGCTGTTACGCTTGTCCCAGTACTTGAGGAACTCCAGCAGACGCGAATAGACTCCCGTTGGAATACCGTTTTCATCATAGCCTGTCTTCTGGTCTACTGTCCAACTACCAGCATCATCGGCATCGAGCGAGTGCTGGTGCGCCATGACGAGGTGATACACCAGAACGTCGGCATAGCGCATGAGGTTGGCTAAGTAGAAGGGCTTCACTGTTCCCGACTTGCCGTTACGGGTATAGGTCGTGGCCAGCGAGTTGCCCGTGGGGTCTTTGAGGTTCACTCCGCTGCCCGCACCGTAGAGGCTCTTGTCCGACTTGCTGTCATAGAGGAAGTCAACGAGCCGCCTTGCCTGTCCGGCATCCTCGCCTGAGGTGTAGATGATGGCGAGGTAGGGGTTCCCATCCTTGTCAACAGCCAGTGCAAACTGCTGCCCACCGACGTTCTGCGTTAGCACATTGTCGGCATCGTCGAGCACCACGGTGGCCCCGCTGTTTGTCAGGTACTGGGCGTAGTTCTTCATGGTGAAGCAGTAGGGGTCGCCAATGAGGCTCCACTTCTGTCGGTCGTTCTCGCTCTGCACACTCTCGTCGCCATAGACGGGCGCCTGGCCGGTATGGGTGTTCACATAGCCTTTCGTCTCGTATGGCTCTGTGGGGTTGGTCACTGTCTTTTTCCTGATCTCCTCACGGTAGACCTCGTCGATGATGTGGCCGTCGCTGTTATAGACATAGTGGTCGAACACCTTCACCAGCTCCTCCACCTCAACGTTGGTGCCTTTGTAATATTGCATCCAGCGGAAATAAGTGTTCAGCCAGGTGTAGTCCTCGGTCGTCGCATCCTGCTCGGTGGTGAAGAACTGCGAAGTCTCTTCCTGCACGCGATAGACGTAAGTGAGCTTGATGTTGCCAGAGGCAGAAGCCACCTGTGTGCGGAACTCGTCTGTATCGAAATCCGTCACCTGCTTACCCGTCTTGGTTGTGGGATTATAGTCGATGAAGCAAGTGTACTCACAACCATAGCGTTTCAGACTGACGGGCATCGACTCCACGGCATCACCGAAGTGAATCTCCAACTTATCCTTTGCCAAGCGCAGTTCGCCGTCAGTGGTACGTACCTCCACATCGGCATCGAAGCAGTCATTGTCGGCTTCGTCCTGGTCTTTGGCCACGGCGGTGTGGATGGTCAGCCGCTGTTCTGCAACGCCCAGTCCAGTCATGGTCTTTGAATAGTCAGGAGCGTATGTGTCGTTACTGTAGCTGCTGAACTCGTTCAATGAGTAGGGCACCATCTCGAAGTAACTGGTGTAGTCGGAGCTGGGATTGGGCTTGTAAGCCGTCGAGATCAGACGCCAGTAGTTGTTAGTCTGGTTGATGCCGGGGTCTGTCTGGTCGTTGCTGTAGTCGCCCACCAAGTCACTAGGCGAAGCGGTCTTCAGTGAGGCAGTACGCAGGAAGTAGTTTCTGTCTTGATTGCCCATCTGTGTAAGGGTGGTACCTATCTTCCACATCTGTAGTGAGAAGTGTGAGATTGTAGCAGCATCTGCCGTTTCTGTCGAGGTATTGATAACAGTGGTGCTGGGAGCCAGGCTGGTAGTCCAGATGACAGAGTCAGTCACGTTGTCATAGCTCTTTACTGTCGTCTTTGTCGCTGTCAGCCACATCGGGTCGGTTCCATTGGTGCCGTCTTCCGAGCGTCGTCGGTTCAGGATGGTGAAGTCGTAGGGATCGCCTATGAAAGCCCAATGCAGGCCCTTCAGTCCGTCGTGCCACCCGTCGGCTTTGTTGTCGCCAACAGCCGTTCGGTAGTTGGTTACCTGAGTCTTGTCGTTCTGCGTCTTGTCGAAGTAAAGCCAGCGTCCGTCGCCCACCATCATGTCGAGCCATTGCGGGCTGTTGGCATCGGTGGAGAAGAGGTGTACCTGCTTGCCATCCTCCGTATTGGTAAGATCACTGACAGTGTAGGTAACGCGGAACTTGTACGAGACACGGTGCTTTGCCGTCTCCTGGAACACCCATCCGCTTGCCACAGTATGCGGAGTGGTGCCCGTCGTCTTACAATCCTCTATGTTATAGGCTTTGTCAGTGCTCAGCAGGAATGGGTAGGAAGCGTCGTTCCATGTGGTGCTTCCATCCTTCTGATACTGCAGATTGTCGTAGCTCACGAACTTGCGCTGCAGGTGGCGGGGCACCTCGGTGATGGTCTCTCCCACGCCGAAGTACTCCGACAGTTCCGCCTTCACCACGGGCGAGCCATTGTAGTCGTTCTTATATGCACTGAAATAGACCTTGGCAGGCTGTATGAGGCGTATCACGGTGGTGTCGTTGTTGGCCTCGTGATAACCTATGTACTTGCCTGAGAGGTGTAGCGCATTGTTGGTGCGGTAGTTCAAGTTGATGTTGTAGTATCCCCGTCGGTTCTCATTAGCCTGGCGGTATTCACGCCTCAAGCCGTCGTGCGATAGGTAGTAGTACACATTGCGGTAGCCCATCACCTGGTTATCGGCACGGAAGCGCAGGGCGAAGCCGTCTTCCACGTCGGTGGCCGAGGGCACCATCTCCCAGTAGAAATTGTCGTAGTAGGGCTTGCCGTAGTTGCTGTTCTGTATCGTTCCAAGCACTTCGCCGTTCTGGTCGGTATATTCCAACTCTGTACGTTGATCTATGAAACTGAGGTCGGGCACACGCAGATGCACGCAGTCCACCACAAACTGGAAACGGCTCTCCGTGGGGTCGAAGCGGGACAGGTTGGCAGCGTTGGTACAGCTGGGATTATCATTCTCAAACTCACTGTTGGTGTTATAGACCTGCACATGATAGGGGTCGCCCACGAAGTACCACTTCAGGTCTTCGGGCACCGACTCCATGCGGTTGGCCGTGGTGCGATAGCGGCACTTGTTGTACTGCATCTCCGCATCACCTACGAATTTTGAACCATCCCACTTCATTTTCTCCGTCACGCCCTCGTACAGTGTTCCCACCTGCGGCTGGAAGGTAGCCGTCTCGTCGAAGTAGGCATGGTGGCCGGTGTTGTATGCCTCCAACTGTCCGCTCAGCATCTTTGGATTGGGGAAGTCCATGAAAAACACATGGTCATTGTTGGCCTTCATCGCTGCCACCTGTGCCTTGGTGGGGTGTTGCTTCAGGAAGATGTCGCTCGTCACCACATAGCTGGCATAGACGGTTTGAGGGCTCACCTCTGTATTACCATCCCAGTAAGTGTACACGGGGCGTCCCGTTTCATCGTAGATGGGTTGCCCCCCGTTAGTTTTCTGAGCACCACGTGCCGGGCCTACTATCACTGTGTAGTTTTCGTTGGCAGTGCGGAAGTCATCGGTGTAGAATGTATAGTTGCAGAAGGCCCGGCGGACCTCAAAGGGAATGCTCTCGGGGTCATCAGCATCAATCACGTCGCCTGCCACGAACATACGGTCTTCTGTGGAGAAATACATACGCGAAATGCCTGTAGTCATGTCGTTCAGAGCATCCTCGTCCTTCGAACCGTGGGCAGCCAGATAGGTTGCCACCTCATCATCGCGTCGTATCATCAGTCGCACATCCTCATACTTCTGCGGCACGTAGGGTAGCAGTTGGATGTTGTAGTCCAGGTTGCTGAAGGCTTCGGCCCGCTCCTGCAGGCTAACGCTCTTGCCGTTGTTCATACGCCAGTAGAGCGGGGTGCCCGTCAGCGATGGCACGAACTCGCCGCTACTGTTGGTGTAGGCCGCCATTAGGCTGAAGGTGCCGTCGCTGTCCGTACCACTGCCGTTGGTCAGTCCCCAGGCGTAGTGGTCGCTCCAGTGGAGCACGTCTTCGTAGGCTGGCACATGGGGAGAGTAGCCAGTGACGTCACCTTGCTTGTCATACTGCGTGCTGTAGTTCACCAAATGATCCAGGTAGAAGTTGGTGCTTACGTTGCTGTTCAGTTCGTCCCAGGTCTCCTCCATCACGCCGCTGAGGTTGAAGATGAAGAAGTCGTAGGGATCGCCGGCGAAGGCCCAGAGCCACCGTTTCTCTTGGAACGGGTCGTGGTCGTTCTCCCGATATGACTCAGCCAGTCGGCTGTAGTTCCACTGCTTGTAGTTTTTGCGCTGCTGCACATTCAGCTTGTAGTCGTTGTTCAGCCAGTCTACGCTACCATCATCATGGCGCAGGAAATACTGGTTGCCCTTCGAGTAGTCATCGTTGGTGTCCATCACCATGAAATAGGCCAGGTCGCAACGGCGCAAAACGCCACGCTCTGGCGTCATCACCTCGGGGAATTGCGCTGCATAACTCTG
>Ga0247609_10003828_pt1 | contig 15141 bp, 12 predicted proteins | sample 172DNAGHGlowgp2_FD_193487 | JGI IMG/M metagenome (GOLD analysis project Ga0247609, IMG submission 193487) | Sheep rumen microbial communities from Palmerston North, Manawatu-Wanganui, New Zealand - 1728 DNA GHGlow gp2 | ecosystem: Host-associated > Mammals > Digestive system > Stomach > Rumen ...
AATATTATGGATGCTTTCGCCACATCTGCACCAAGTCCGCTCTTATTCTGCGGGTGGAGCTCATAGACCGGATCAGGGGTTGGCGCTGCAACGACTTTTACATTACTGATATATTCAGGCGCTCTTTCCTGAAGCTCCTGGATCTTCCTCCATCCTTCCGGCACTTCAGTCTCAAATGTAAGAGGGTTGATGTAGTCAGCCATCTTTACAAGGATCATGGGTACTTCACCGAAGATCTCCCTGAACTTTTTGAATGTTCTGATCATCTTCTGATCGTAGCCATACGGATTAACCGCGCCATCGCCTCCCTGCTCAAGGATATTCCCGGCAAGTTCAGAATCTGCCATGGTCAGTCCGTCGGGATCACCTGCATTGGATTCGCCCTGATACCACCAGATCTGTGAGATGGCTATATTCTTTATCGTAAGAATACTTGCATAGTACAAAGACGCAGGAAGCATCTGTGCCATCGGGATGGGATTGAACCTGGGGCACTTGATCTCGTCAACTGTCTTCCACTCGCCCGTGATATCGATAACCCCGGAAGGAGTCTTCAGATAATAAGGATGTCCTTCTACAAATCCGCCGAACTCCTGTTCGACAATGAGCCTTGTCATGATCGTGTTCTTTCCCTGCTTCAGGATCGAACCGTCGAATCTGTATATTCGCGGAGGATACTGATATTCAGTCCTTCCGACTTCGATACCATTGATATAAGTAGTATCTGCATCGATCAGGTCACCGAGTCTTAAAAGGCAGTCACCTTCTAAAACTCCGTCGTAATCGAATTCTTTGATGAACCAGACGATGCCGGAAAAATCCTTCACAACGATTCCGGGGAGCGTTACAGGCTTTGCATCCTTAACAGCTTCTTCGATATTAAAATCATTGTCGTAAGCTTTTGCGCGCCAGTCGGCCGAAAGCTGCTGCCAGCGTTCAACATATTTTTTGAGAGTGCCTTTGCCTCTTAACGGTGAGATCTCTTTTTCGCTAATTCCTGATGCATAAAGGTCCTCATCGCACATCCAGGCTTCAATGGTCGATCCGCCCTGTGCGTTGAGGATCAGGCCTATTGGAATATTTTTCTCTTCGAAGATCCTCTTGCCTGCATAAAAGCCGATCGCGCTTATTGCATTCTTAGAATTGCCTGCAGCCTTTATCCAGTCAGATTCAGGCAAAGTACAGATACTCTCTGCTCCGATATCAGGAATATCAAGATCAGGCGTTAAGGTGTACTGCCTTACATAAGGGTAATCCCCGGCATCGACCTCTTCCCTGTTAAGCTCCAGTGTCCTTCCGACAGGCAGCTCCATATTGGACTGGCCCGCGAGCATAAAGACATCGCCGATGCAGACATCTCTTACCTCAATGGTATCCGTGCCTTCTACCTTAAGTACGGTATCGAAAACAACATCCATAGGAGCAAGAACAGCTTTGAACTTACCTTCAATAACCGGTGCAGTAACGGTCTGGCCTGCAAGTGTCAAGGTAACTTCAGACTTCGTATTCTCAAAGCCTTCTATTACAATATCTTTGTTCCTCTGAAGGACCATTCCATTGGAGTAAATACCGGAAAGATTTGTCGATTCCATATTATTCACCATCCTTTGAAGGTATTGTATCTTTTGTATGTTTTCTTGTCTACCATTCTAGTCTGCAAGTTATTGATTTTTACCGTATTCACTTTTATACTGACTTCAAAGGAAGGATAACAGATGAAGAGATCATTTGACCAGATTCAGAACAGCTGGCTTTACAGATTAAGCAAATTCATTGGAGATGCAGTTATCATCTCAGCGCTTTTTCTGCTGTTTTGTCTTCCTGTTGTGACAATAGGTGCGTCCGTTACGGCTCTCTACTATACAGTTTATCGGAAATATACTAAAAAGAGTGATGAAATCTCCAAAGATTTCATGAGAGCCCTTAAGGAAAATCTTAAGAACGGAATAATAGTCCATCTTATATATGTGATCTACAGCGCCATTGTCGGATTTAATATCTACTTTGCCATCAGCGGCTTTAATGGTGTAAAGCTGCCCGACTGGTACCTGATCGTAGCCTTTATTCCCGTTCTTCCGGTTATATTCACGCTGCCTTTTGTATACCCTCTCATGGCTAGATTCAGCAACGGGATCAAAGGCACTATTACCAACAGCTACACACTCTGCATGATAAACTTTCCAAAGTTCCTGCTTATATGGCTTATACTTATTGCTGCGCTCGCGGTCAGTGTCTGCTTCCCGCCCGCAGCTCTCGTTACGCCTGCAGGAGCAATGTATCTTACTCAGATGATCACTGAAAAGGCTATAGGCAGAGCCATCGAAGTCGAGAAATCCAGAGAACAAAAGAATAAAGATAAAGAGGACACTTCAGATGACACAGTATCTTAATCTCATCCAGATTTTTTCCGGCGTCTTTGCTGCTGTCCTTATCCCTGCCGGGATCTTATTGACCGTCAAAAAGCTCAATCCGGAAAAATATGAAGTAATCCCCGTTAAGACTACTGTTATCTCAACGCTTCTTATCATTCTGGGACTTTTATCCTTTGCGGTCACAAAGACCTGCACCAATTACACCATCGTTACCGAAGAGAACTACGAACTCTGGGCGCTTTATTTCGCATCACTTGAAGAAGTAATAAAACTCTTCGGATTTACCGTGTTTATTCCCGTCCTCTTCAGGTTATTCAAGCCAAAGTCACGTAAAGAGAAGCCGGCTGAAGAAGAGATTATCGAAGAAGATCAGGAGAACTGATCTTTCTTTTTTCACATTTTGAAAAGATGTTGCTCAAAAGAGCATTTTTCTGCCCGTTAAAACCATAACTTATCCCCTATTTTGCAATAGTTTGAAGGGTATTACTGACCCGCGTGTTGGGGTAGTATTTTCATATATCATGTTCTATTGACAAACATCAAGACTACTAGTATGCTAGTAGGCAGAATGAGACTTGAGTATTGTCCCATGATTCTCTTTTAGTAAAATTCGGGGTGAAATATCTTATGAAATTGGTTTTACGGTGGTTTCCGTACGGTGATGACAGCGTATCACTGAAGCAGATAAAGCAGATTCCGGGCGTCAGCGGTGTAGCTACACATCTTACCAGAATCCCTGTGGGCGATATTTGGACTATGGACGAGATCAATCTCGTTAAGGATCAGATCACTTCTCATGGTCTTGAGATGGAAGTCATCGAGAGCCTCAATATCCACGAAGACATTAAGAAGGGCCTCCCTTCAAGAGATATGCTCATTGATAACTATATCGTTTCAATGAGGAACCTTGCCAAAGCCGGAGTTAAGTGCATCTGCTACAACTTCATGCCCGTTATGGACTGGTACAGGAGCAATCTTGCAAAAGAGCTCCCTGACGGAAGTACGGCTATGGCTTACAGCCATGAGGAAGCAGTCAAGCTCACATTGGAGAAGATCACAGCTTCCATGATCGACGGATCTCATAATTTCAGCCTTCCCGGATGGGAACCTGAGAGATTCGGACAGATGGCTGAAGACATCAAGTTCTATCAGAGCATGACATCCGAGCAGTATTTCGCAAACATCAAGTATTTCCTCGATGCAGTTATTCCTGTAGCAGAAGAGCTTGATATCAATTTTGCAGTACATCCCGATGATCCTCCGATGCCTTTGTTCAACCTCCCTAAGGTCGTTAACAGCAAGGAGTCGATCAACACATATCTCAATCTCAATGAATCCAAGAGAAATGGTCTTACCCTCTGCACCGGAAGTCTTGGCGCAGGCATCCATAACGATGTCGTTGATATTGCCAAGACATTCACGCCGATGGGCAAAGTTCATTTCGTGCACTTAAGAAATGTAAAGCACGAGTCCGAGACTGATTTCCACGAATCAGCTCACCTCTCCTCCTGCGGTGATCTCGACATGTTCGCGATCGTTAAGGCTCTTTATGAGAACGGTTTCGACGGTTATATCCGTCCTGACCACGGCCGCATGATCTGGGGTGAAGTCGGAAGACCCGGATATGGCCTTTATGACCGTGCTTTAGGTGCTGCTTACATAAACGGTTTATGGGAAGCAGTAAGCAAACTTTTGTAATTTAATGAATATTGGCAATACTCCTCCCTTGCCCGCAAAACCGATGATCTTATAATCGTTTATAAGGTTATCGGTTTTGTCTGATAAGAGAAGTTATGCGAAAGGAAGTTTTCTTATATGGATCTGTCAAAAGATAATCTTAAAAACACCGAATTCTGGAACAGCATTAATGTTGTCCTCCCCAAGTACGATATCGATGAAGTAAAAAAAGCTACCGCTGCAAGTCCGACATGGCTTCATGTAGGCGGCGGCAACATCTTCAGAGCTTTTATTGCCAGGATCAACCAGAGACTTTTGAACCAGGGGCTTACTGATACCGGCATAATCGTCTGCGGCACAATGGACTATGAGAATTTCGAGCGCGTATACAAGCCTTTCGATAACCTCTCTATCATCTGCGACCTTAATCCCGACGGCAATACAGGCTATGAGATCATCGGAAATATCACCGAGGCAATCGCTGCAAATTACGATATTGAAGAAAATATTGCAAGACTTAATGAGATCGCATCCAATCCTTCACTTCAGATAGTCTCATTCACGATCACTGAGAAGGGTTACGCTTTAAGAGACGCTGACGGCAAACTGTATAAGGATGCCGCAGAAGATTTGGAGAACGGACCTTATCATCCGCTTACATGCATGGGCTTTATCGCTTCGCTCCTTTACACAAGATTTAATGCAGGCGCTTATCCTCTGGCTCTGGTCAGCATGGATAACTGCAGTCACAACGGCGATAAGCTCAAATCATCAATTTTGGAGATAATCGATGCCTGGGTGGCTAAGGGGTTTGTGGATAATTCTTTTCGACATTATGTAGATGATCCATCCCGAATAGCATACCCCTGGAGCATGATCGATAAGATTACACCAAGACCTTCGGACGAGATCCTGAACAAACTTACCTACCTTGGCATCGATAATCTTAAAAGCGTTAAGACGACAACAGGAGTTTTCGCAGCACCATTTGTAAATGCCGAAGTTCCTGAATATCTGGTCATCGAAGATCTCTTCCCTAACGGCAGACCCCAGTTCGAAAAGGGCGGCGTCATCATCACCGACAGAGATACAGTCGATAAGTGCGAGAGGATGAAGGTCACAGCATGCCTTAATCCCCTTCACACCTCACTTGCTATATATGGCTGCCTTCTTGGCTTTACGAAGATCTCAGATGAGATGAAAGACGAAGACTTAAAGACACTTGTAACCAGAATGGGTTATGAAGAGTGCCTCCCCGTAGTCTGCGATCCGAAGATATTAAATCCGGAGAAGTTCTTAAAGGAAGTTCTGGAAGAAAGATTCCCTAATCCCTTCCTTCCCGACACTCCCCAGAGGATCGCTACGGATACGAGCCAAAAGCTTCCTATCAGATTCGGTATTACTCTTAATTCTTATTATTCCGATGCACCTGAGAAGCTCTCATCATTAAAGCTCATTCCTCTCGTCATCGCAGGATGGCTCCGCTATCTTCTCGCAGTTGACGATAACGGAAATGCTTTTGAGATCAGCTCAGATCCGATGGCAGATTTCTTCCAGAATGAACTCCGGGCACAGGGCATTTCCTTCGGAATGGAAGAGAGCGTCAAGGGCAGGCTTAACGGCATTCTTGCGAACGAGACGGTCTTTGGCATCGACATAAACAAGACCGGATTAACGCCTGTAATAGAGAACTATTTGGATGATTTATTAAAAGGAAACGGTGCTGTTAGAGACGTACTGCACAAAGCTGTTGCAAATTAGTATGTAAGCGGTAGACATAAAAATATTTTTATGTTAGTTTCTTTATAGTTATTCGTATTTTCAAGGGGATTTCTATAATGATCATCACTCCAAAAAACACTTTTGAACCTAACCGTGAGTATGCGCTCCGCATCGTTAAAGACAACATCATCAACATGGAGATCAAGCCCGGTTCACTTATCGGCGAGCAGGAGATCGCAACCCAGCTCGGAATCTCAAGAACACCTGTTCACGAAGCCTTTTTGGAGTTATCCAAATCCAAGATCGTAAACATCCTTCCCCAGAAGGGCTGCAGTGTATCTTTGATTGACTATGAACTCATTAAGGAGTCCAGGTTCCTTCGTATCGCTGTTGAGTCCGCACTTTTAAGGGAAGCATGCGATGTCGCAACTGAGGAAGACATCCAGAAGCTCTATGCAAACATCAAACTTCAGCAGTTCTATATCGAGAACGATCCTCCGAAGTTCCTGGATCTCGACAATGAATTCCATAAGGATATCTATGTTGCCTGCAACAAACTCAACTGCTTCTACATGGTATCTCTCATGAGCCTTCATTTCGACCGTGTAAGATCACTCTCACTTAAGACTATCAAGGACCAGAAGCTCGTATCAGACCATATGGCGATCGCTGATGCCATCGCAGCTCGTGATAAGGACGCTGTCGATGCCGCATTCACAAAGCACATGTCCAGATTCGATCTCGACTGGGACATCATCAAGAAGGCTTACAGCGAATACATCACCGAGTAAGACTTATAACGATTAAAGACATAAAGGCTGTCACTTCACAAAAGGACAGCCTTTTTATTGTGGTAGAATCACTTCAGGGATTGAAACCCTAATAAAGATAAGGGAGATTATTATGGACGGAATACAGGTTCTGGCAGTCATCGGACTTATAGCATTGACAGTATCCTTGCTTATGTTTATTGGAGGCGTAATTCTTCTGATCATCTCGATAAACAAAACAGTAAAACACCAGAAAAGGATCGGCGGGATCGTTGCCGGTGCAATCTTAACCATAACCGGTTTCTTCGTATCTGTTTATATCGGAGTGCTCTTTCTGATAGGCGGTTATGGTGCCGCTTTCACGTCAAGTGCAGCTTCTGATAATTTTTCCTCCGACATTGAGGCCGCCCTTGAGGATGAGGACATCGACGATCTCTATGACCTGTTTGCAAAGGAAAGCTATTCCGGTGATGAATTAACCCGTGAAGATGCTGTTCAGATATGCGAAAAGATTGAGAATACCGAATTCAACAAAATCACGGCGACAGGAACCTCATGGCACAACGACGTTAAAGCCGTAAACTACAAATGCAGTCTTACTGACGAGGATTCCGGTACGAAGATAACGGTTACTGTAAGTGTCATTATCAAAGCAAACAACAAAGGCTATAAAGGCATACAGTATTTTAAACTCACCAAAGACGGTACAGATTACACTTACGGCACCAAGCTGAAGCTTAACTGAACTGATACTGCATATCCATCTGAACTCCAGTGTAATAAAAGGGACGCCTGCTTGAGACGTCCCTTTTTCTCGGGAGTATTCTTAATAGGAGTGTGTTTTAGTCAATGCTTAATACAACGTCTGTTGTCTCCGTGATCTCGCAGTTGCCCTGGAGGTCCTGATAAACATATACGAGCACGTATGTTGTCGCGCCGTTGAGCTCTGCTACTGAAGGTGTGCTCTTGCAGAGGATTGCATGATTCGTTCCTGCAACTACCTGTGAACCGATGTATGCAACGGGCTCATATGTAGCGCCTGTGAGAGTCTCTGTAGCCTTTTCCATTACCTTCTTGATATCAGCTGTGATCTCTGTTGATTCAGCATATGCCCAGCCGCCAACCTTTTCGCCGCCTTCACCGACGCCGGGAAGCTTCAGGACTGTATCCTTAATGAAATTAGCGCTGCCTGAAGGATCAACGTTAATATATGCAAGTTTCATTTCTTTTGCTGCGTTGTTTGCCTGGATGGTAGATGTGCAGAGGAAGCAGTAATTTGTTCCTGCAACCACCTGGGTTCCGAGAAGCAGAACAGGTGTGTGATTATATCCGTCGAGCTTGCTGATAGCTTCATCGAAATATTTCTTAAGTTCTTCTGTCACAGCCATAGATTCAGCCACCTTCCATGAACCTGTGCCGATACCGATCTCGGTGTTGAGCACTTCTTCACCGTTAATATCAACTTTGATCTTGCCGCTGTTGTTTACCTTGCAGGCTGTAAGACAACCGGTGATAAGCACTGCTGAGATTCCAAGAGTTAAAAGCTTTGTTGTGATGTTTTTCATGTTGATCATCTCCGTTTTGTTTTGGTTTATGCCATTAATACAGATGGACTGTCCGAAATGTTGCACTTTCAGGTAAAACATTTCGAAAACCTCAAAAATAATAGAGGCTGCCTCTATATTATAAGGCAACCTCTAAAATTCTCTAAGCAATTGCTCCTTCCGGCCGTTTAGCCCTCAATGGCTATGGTGTTGTTGCCCGGCAGGGCTTTAAGTTCTTTCTTCGGGATAAAGAGCTTTGAAACTCCGTCTTCAAACTTCGCCTTAACATCCTCCGTCTTGACACCCTCACCTACGTAGAAGCTACGCTGCATGGAACCTGCGTATCTCTCCTGACGGATGATCCTGCCTTGCTTATCCTTCTTCTCCTGGTCGTGGTCTTTAGAGGCACTGATAGTCATGTAACCGTCTTCGAGCTTAACGCTGATCTGGTCTTTCTTAAAGCCCGGAAGGTTCATCTCGAGCTCGTAATCGTTCTCGTTCTCTTTAACGTCGGTCTCCATCATGTGGCGGGCGTTCTTGCCATACAGACGCTTATCGATGTTAGCCAGTTCGTGTGTAGGGAAACCCCAGAAATCATCAAATAAATCTTCTCCAAATAATCCGGACATCAACATAATAATCATCTCCTTTGAATGTTGTTATCCGAGCATTAGAGCGGAGGTCTGATCTATTGATCTTCGTTCCTTTGTTCCAACTCCGATTATAGTCCGGAAATTAGCACTGTCAACATGAGAGTGCTAATTCGTTTGAACAATTCCCCCGATTCTTTTTGTGCAGTTTTTAATGCGCCGGAATTTTATAACGGAACTATAATTATGGGGGCTTACCGCCCCCACAATAATGCTTTTAATTGTCTTGCTGAATCAGCTCAGCTGTGCGCAGGCTTCTTCGATCGTATTTGCCTTGTCTGCTTTAAGAAGTTCAATGATCTGATTGACCTTGTCATATGTCTGGAACTCTTCAGGAACAAGATTCTCATACTTGCGCATGCTGTTGAGATTCTCCTGATAGATATCGATCATCTTCTGGTTGCGTACACCCTGCTGATATCTCTCTGTCGCAATCTGGTTCATGAGATCGGAATTACGGTTAAAGTCATCTCTTTTTCTCTTTGCGATCTTCGTGCCGACGATGATGATGATTACAGCAATGATCACGCCTGCAAAGTATCCGCCGTAAACGTCACCTACCATACGTGACGACAGCGATGACACATCTGATGACGAATACGCATACTGCGCACTGTCAAAGGCCGAGAATACTGTAATCAGCGTTGAAATAACATAGATGACAGTACCTGCACCGATACCTCCGACCAAGAATGGCCAGAAGAAATACATGAAAGATCTCTTCTTATAGTTCTGTTCATTTGACATCGGAAACTCGCTCTGAGGTTTGATCATACCCCTTAATTCTTCCGTCTCGCCCAAAAGATCTCTGAACTTCTCCAGAGTCCTGATCAGCGAGATCTTACCTGTTGCTGCATTATCAGCATCTGAACCTTTGAAATTTCCGCAACGGGGACACACCATGCCTGCAAAAGCAAGAACGGTGCCGCAATTTTTGCAAAATTCCATAAACAACCTCCTTATAGATCTACCCTTAATCTTTTAGAAAAACCTGTGCATTGCACAGGTTTTTCATAATGCTTAAATAATACAGTAATAAAATTCTATTTACAATAAATTTTACTGCCAGCAGACCTTGTTTCTTCCCGTCTCTTTCGCGGTATAGAGCTTCTCGTCTGCCCTGCTTATATTCTCTTCAATCGACTTTGAAGGATCGAAAAGTCCGCAGCCAAAACTTATGGTGCATCTTATCGTATTGCCGTCAGCTTCGATGTCAGAATCCATGAGCTTTAACCTGATCTCTTCGGCCTTCCTGACTGCGCCGTCAAGATCCGTGTCGCGCATGACCATGACGAATTCCTCGCCGCCCCATCTGTAGACGCTGTCTGTCTCGCTGCAGAAAGACTCCAAAAGATTAGATGTGAACTTGAGTACATCATCTCCGGCATTGTGTCCGTAAGTATCATTAACTGTCTTGAACTTATCGATATCACAGATAAAGACTGACATCGTTTTGCCTGATGCGGGGATCATGTATTCTTTGAAGCGTTTTGCAAAATCGTAGTAGAACCCCATTCTGTTCCTGAGGCCAGTGAGCCTGTCATGGTGGGAATCTTCAAGGAATGTCTCGGACTCTAACGCGATGCCGCATACGAGCGCTGCAAGAGAAAGCCTTTTAGGGTCTTCATCTTCATCAAAACCGTTCTCGTCATTCTTATTGATGAGCTGCAGTGCACCTATAAAGTCGCCGTTCACATCAGCTACAGGCAGAACAAGAACCGAATTGGTCTTATAGCCTGTCTGGATATCGACATCGTTATTGAAATCAGGATCGTTATAGGGATCATTCGTAATAACCGTAACCTTATCTCTCAAAGCCTTGCCGACGAGACCGGAGTCATCGGGAATAACGATCTTATCGACGCCTGTAGCAGACATCGTCCAAAGCTGCTTCTTTCTCTTGTCCCACTTCCAGAAGCTTGCCCTGTCGGCATCAACGATCGTCTTGCCAAGCTCGGTAAGATAAGAGAACAGCAGATGGTGATCCGTGTTGTTATTCATGCATGTGTCTTTATAAAGGCAGTCGGAAATGGTAAAGATACCATCCAGAAGTCTTGAGGTGTCCTGGATCATGAACGCCCTCTTTTCGAGAGGTGCGAACTCAGCGCCTGTATCGCTTAAGACCTCACCTATTCTCTTCTCATCATCCATGTGCATCAGATATACATGAACTCCGCGCTCAACGTAAGACTTGATCTTATCGTGAATGTCAGCGCAGTAGAGATGGACAGGTGACTTATAAGCAGATACTTCCGTGTAAAGATATGAACCGTCCGAAATATATTTCTCGTAAGGAGCGAGCGTATTGGAGTCACCCGTGTAAACGACTCTGTTGCCTTCAACCGTAAGGCAGTAACCGAAGCATTTACCGGCGAGTTCTTCGGTGTGCGACGTCTGGATAGGGCAGACAAACCATTCAGCATCAAGATCTTCCGTATTGATCAGTTCATACCATGACTCATTGCAGCCTTCGATCCTTGAGAGGAGATAGAAAAGATCGCCTTCGACTTCCTTGGAAGGTGCGACGATAGTAATAGGTGTCCTTACAGAAAACTGCAGAAGATCAACGAGCATCCCGATTCCGCTCACATGATCTCCATGTGTATGTGTGACCAAAAGGTAGATGTGGTCAAAAAGCGTGAGATTCATGTCGTTGAGTTTTTCAAAAGAACTCATCGGACAATCAATAAGGATCAGATTGCCGTCTTCAATGAAAAAGGCACTGTTATGCTCGTCTGCGAATGCAGAACCTCTGCCCAAAAATGTAAGCATCTTTATTCCTCCGGTCCGATAAGACGTAAGATCTCAAATCCGTCCGCCTTACCTTTCAGTTTGATTGGCTTTTCGAGCGGCTCGTACTTCATACGGCCGTTCAGTTTATCGATTACCGAACGGCTGACATAGACCATGCCGCCCGGCGCATTTGCTTCAAGTCTTGCAGAAGTATTTACGGTGTCACCGATCGCCGTATAGTCCATACGTCTCTCGGAACCCATGTTGCCGACGACAGCAGGTCCGTAGTTAACACCGACACCTACATGGATCTCCTCGTTAATATCTGCCTTAAGCTTTGCAGACAGTTCATCTGCACCCTTAACGATATCTAATGCCGCCATGCATGCGTGATATACCGCATCATCATCTGCGATCGGTGCGCCCCAGAATGCCATGGTCGCGTCGCCTATGAACTTGTCGAGCGTACCCTGATATCTGTCAACACAGGCACTCGTCATTGAAAGATACTGGTTAAGGATGTATACGACTTCCTCAGGTGACAGACGTTCTGACATCGTCGTAAATCCTCTGATGTCTACGAAAAGCACCGCAATATCTACCGTCTTGCCGCCGAGCTTCAAGCTCTCAGTGCCTTCCTTCAATATCTCATTTACAACATTGGGAGCAACATATCTCTCGAAAGTCCTGGTAACGTTCTGCTTCGCAATAGCTGCGCGGATATAGTTCTCTGTTACCGCTATGACGAACATAACGAAAATGGCAAACGGGTTCCAAAGCGCGTGGATGATATATCCCAAAGAGAATAACCAGATACTTATTCCAACTGATATAAACACTGCTGCAAGAAGGACAGGAACAGTGATCCTGAGTTTTCTGTTATTGCAGAAGATAAAGAACGCCAGACTTAAGATCCAGAGGATTCCGATCTGGATATAATCAGGTGCCTCATGCTTGTAGTTGCCGTCAATAAGGCACTGGATAACGTTGGCCTGATACTCAACGCCATACATCATCTTAGCCTTTTCGATCGGTGTGACGAATGAATCCTGAAGGCCGGGAGTATAAGGTCCTATCAATACGATCTTGCCGGCATAGTAGTCCGGGCTCAAGGTGCCGTTAACGAGATCCTTCAAAGTCGCGCCATCGTAGAAACCGCCGGGATTCTTGGAATAGCTTACATAGTAGTGGCCTCTCGCGTCAGTCTCAGGCTCCTTGATCGTATAGCCGTTCTTTTCAGCATAGATCCGTGCAGCCTCAAACTGCATCGAATAAACACGTTTTCCTTCCTCAGGCTCGATATAAAGGATCGCATGACGGAGCACGCCGTCAGTATCGTACATGGTATTGATACAGCCCTGTGTAGTTACAGCCTTAAGTTCATCGTAAGGCTCTTCATAACCTAGAACGGAGTGATTCTCCATTATTACCGTGCCGCTTCCGAATGTCGTCTTAACACCGTAGCTTGCCGTCGTCGCAGTAACGACATTGCCAAGTTTCTTTGCAGCCTCGGCAAGCCTTAAATCGCCTTCCTCATTAACATATCCGGAGTACTGGATATCGATAGCCACTACAGCAGGAGCCTTTGAAGGATCTGAGCCCAGGACTTCCAGGGCTCTTGCCATGACCGATCTGTCCCAGGAACTGTAAGGTCCGAACTCTTCAATGTCACTGTCATCGATACCGATAATAACGATATCGGAATCAACATAGACCTCACGCTGGTACAACTTATCCTCGAGCCACAGATCGGCACTGCGCAAAAGCTTTGTCGTGCATAACCATGTAACTGCTGTAGCAAGCAGTACTGCAAGGATTATATTTCGTGTCCGTTCACTCAAATGCATATATGTGCTTGCTAAAAATCACCTTTATTAATTCACGGTCTCCTTATAGTAGACCGTTCCGGTCTCGTCCATGTAAAGAATATTCACTTCGCCGTCATCATATTCAGCGTAAATGGGTATCCAGTCACCATTGACCCAGACAATAAACTCTTCATTGTCTATGCCGGCGATATAGACTTTCTTTCCGTTATAAGTCCTGCCCCAGATGACTTTTTGATAATCGCCCGGTACCTCGGGTTCTTCTGTTGCAGGATCACTGGAAGAATTATTAGACGAATCGTTTGAAGAACCGTCAGATGAGCCGTCGGATGAACCCTCTGAAGATCCTTCAGAAGAGCCTTCAGAACTGCCGGATGTAGGCTTTGTAGTCGCGGTAGGCTTCGGCTTAGGCTTAGTTGTATTTGTCGGCCTTGGTGTACTGGTCGGCTTTGGAGTATTTGTAGGAGGCGCCGTAGGTTCAGGCGTCGGCGTATCAGTTACTTCCTGAGAAGTCGTGGTCTCCTCTTCGGGAGTTGGTGCAGGTGTCTCAGTAGGTGTGGGAACAGCGCCTGCCAGACCTCTTAATACCTTCTTTAGTTTTTCCTTGTCCCAGCCGGTATGTTCACTGATCCTCTTCATGAGAGCATCGTCGTCAGCAAGAGCACCGAAATTAAAATTGCCGAGCTCATCAAGCGGTACCTTATCAAGTTCAAACTGAACACTGTCATTAGGATCCTTGTCATCGAAAAGATAGACCTTGACCTTCTCTCCTGCTTCAACTCTTGCAGTCTTGGTGACACCGGTCTTTTTATTTGTGGCAGAGATCTCTACAACACCGTCAGTAACGATAAGGGATTCTCTGTTCTCATCGTTCTCATCGTAATATACGATTCCGGATGTTCCGCGGATACCTGCGGTCATTGTGGATGTCTTGATCTCAAAAGTCTCATCAGCCTGGAGCTTCTCGGTAACATTAAAGAATACAGCTCCCTTTGTAAGCTTGAGCTCTAACTGTCTGCCCTTCTTCAGGAATTCGGCACGGCTGTCATTCTGCAGCGTAACGATCTTCTTGTCATCAAGACCAACTGAAGCAAGTCCGTCACTGCCGGTATTCAGAGCATCTCCGGACTGGAAACGCAGATTGCTGGCAACAGGCTTTGTACCGCCCTTTGAATCCTCAATGCTGACAGTTCCTTCAACACGAAGGAGCCTCATTGTGGAAGCAAGATAATTATTGCGTGAAATGATCACGCAAACAATAACGACGGCTGCAACTACAACCGCCGCTGAAACAGCCATAATTATCTTCTTTTCACGTGTGAGATTCTTAAACTTACCGGTAATACTCATAGAGATACCTCCCCGACTTACGTGGTTAGATGAGCTTTTTTAATTATAACATAATAAAAAACACTCTTCTTTTTGCTATGCTGACGTCCTGATTTTCGAAGCCATTAGATTGGCTTAAAGGATGATAGCGAGCCTGAGTTCCAGTTGCTTTCCTATTTTCTGGAACTCAGCACCGCTACCGTTCTGGGGTTTGGATTTTGTATCATCAAGACATGCCGAAGCAAGCCTGTCAGCACCGGTATAAAATTACTTTATGTTAGTGATTCTGTTTATTTGTCGCCTACATAGTAGACATGAGTCGATCCGCTGATCTTGTATGTGTAGTTTGTCCCGCTGCGGGTTCTGACAAGTTCACGGAAATTACCCTTCCAGCTGCCATAGTAGACTCCATTTACCAGGGCGATCCTGACGGTTTCCCCGTTATACGTGACATCCCATACATGTTGCTGGTAGTCACTAAGCTGCCACGACGGTTCACCGTCCCACGAGGTCAGAGT
>Ga0247609_10003829_pt1 | contig 15139 bp, 9 predicted proteins | sample 172DNAGHGlowgp2_FD_193487 | JGI IMG/M metagenome (GOLD analysis project Ga0247609, IMG submission 193487) | Sheep rumen microbial communities from Palmerston North, Manawatu-Wanganui, New Zealand - 1728 DNA GHGlow gp2 | ecosystem: Host-associated > Mammals > Digestive system > Stomach > Rumen ...
CTGGATCCGGTGTGGCAGGCAGACGTAGCGGCCAAGGTGGAGGGAAGGATAGAAAAGGTGCTGGTAGAGGAAGGGCAAGCCGTAACTGCCGGACAGCCGCTTGTGGTACTGGAACAGGAAGATACGGCGGCTGGCGTGATGAATGCCAAAGGTACGTATCTGGATGCGAAAACCAGTTACGAAAAGGCCCGTATGGATGTGCAGCGGTTTGAGGCCCTGTACGAAAAAGGCGCTGTGTCTAAGGAGGCGCTGGATAATGTGCGGTTTGCGCTGGAAAATGCGCGGGGAAAGCTGGATGCGGCCCGTGGTAATCTGAATTCTGCTGAGTCTGCGCTGGGCGGCACAACGGTAACGACGCCCCGTTCGGGAATCATCCAAAAGAGGTATTTCCAGGAGGGATATTATGCCAAGGAAGGCACGGCCCTGTTTAATATTGCGGATATTTCCACGCTGCAGGCCAAGATTGATATTCCCGAAGGGTATGTGAACAGTGTGGCTGTGGGAGGACAGGTGGAATTTACTATTCCGTCCATGCGTGGGGAGAATAAGAAGGTACGCGGGATTATTACCCGGATCAGTCCGGTGGCGGTGCAGCCGGCTCGTACGTTTGAGGCGGAGGTGACGGTGGATAACCGGAACAGTCTGCTGCGGGGCGGTATGTATGCTGAAGCCCTTATTACGGCTATTCCTAAGGAAAATGTGCTGACCATTCCCATGACGGCCATTTCCATGCGTGATGATCAGCGCACCTGTTATGTGATTGAAGATGGAAAAGCGGTACGCAAAGTACTGACTACGGGGTACATTGGTGAAAACCTGGTAGAAGTGCTGAGCGGTGTCAGCGAAAAGGATCATGTCATCACCGGCGGACTGAATAAAGTCCGGGAAGGTGCGGATGTGAAGGTTTCAGAGAAGGGTATGGCAGCGAATGATTGAAACATTTATAAGACGGCCCGTCTTTACGACTATGTTCATCCTGGTGCTGATTGTCTTTGGCATCCGCTCCTATCCGGGACTGGGTGTGGATTTGTATCCGGACGTGGACCTGCCCATGGTAGGCGTTACGGTTACCTATGAGGGAACGGCTCCGGAAGAAATGGAAACGCTGGTGACCAAGCCGATAGAAAGCAGGGTCAGCCAGGTTTCCGGCATTAAGACGATAACATCGACGATTCGAGAGGGGTATTCCCAGACGGTGTTGGAGTTTGAAATTGGCACGGATCCCCGTCAGATGGCCAGTGAAGTGCGTGAAAAGGTGGCGGGTGTGCGCCGCCGTCTGCCGGACGATATTGATGAGCCTGTAGTGCAGCGTTTTGATATGGCATCCCAGGCTATTGCTTCCTACAGTTTTTCTTCGGATAAACGCAGTACGGGCGAGATTCGTCGCATTGTCAACGATGTGCTGATCGACGGGCTGCAGATGCTGGAAGGCGTGGCGGATGTTACGATTTACGGCTCTGGCGACCGGGCGATGAAAGTGCATGTAAAGTCGGAAAAACTGAATCAGTACGGGATTTCTTTCCAGACAGTATTGCTGAAAGTGAACAGCGCCAATATCAATACGCCAGGCGGCAAAGTGCGAGATGATAATAATACCATTACGGTTCGCACTATGGGGAAGCTGAACACAATTGATGATTTTAAGAAGATCATTGTGGCCAATAAGGACGGAAAGCCGATTCGTCTGACAGACGTGGCCGATGTCGAAGACAGCTGGGAAGATGCAGAATCTTTTTCACGCACTAACGGCATTCCTTCCGTCATGATGGCTGTGCGCAAGCAGAGCCGAACCAATACGGTGGAAGTCATTGACATGGTGAATAAGGAACTGGCCAAGATGATGGCGCAGGATATGCCGCCCGATATCCACATGGAAGTGGTACGGGATCAAAGCCGTTACATTCGGGAGAACGTGGCGGATGTGTGGAACACGATACTGTTCGGCGGTTTTCTGGCCCTTTTGATTACCTATCTGTTTCTGGGGGATATTCGAGCTACCATCATCGGTGGGCTTGCCATTCCGACTTCCATCATTGCAACATTCTTTTTGATGGATATCATGGGCTTTACGCTGAATAATATGTCTTTGATGGGATTGTCTCTGGCAGTCGGCTTTCTGATTGACGACGCAATCGTACTGGTGGAAAATATTTTCCGTCACATGGAGATGGGGAAGAATCCGTTTAAAGCTTCGGCTGATGCCACAAAAGAACTGGTGCTGGCTATTCTGGCAACGTCTATGTCACTGCTGGCGGTGTTTGTGCCTATCGGCAGCATGGGCGAGACCATCGGACAGTTCTTTAAGCAGTTTGGCCTGACAGTAGCTTTTGCTCTTACGTTTTCTACCATTTCCGCGTATACGCTGACGCCTATGGTATCGGCTCACTGGCTGAAACGACCCGGGGAAGATAAGGATAGTCGTCCGGCATTTATAGATGCGATATTGACTAAATTTAATAACGGGTTTGAATATGTCCGCGGTTTGTATAATGAACTGATGGCGTTTGCTATCCGTCATCCGAAAAAAATTGTAGCAGGGTCGCTGGCTACGTTATTGTTCAATTTGTTCCTGTTGCCCTTTGTGGGTACGGAACTTCAGCCAATTTATGATTCCGGGGAATTTCGTATTAATATGAAGGCGCCGGCAGGCATCGGACTGGAACAGATGGCTGCGTGGTCGAAATATCTGGAAGATACTGTCATGAAAATCAAAGAAGTGAACGTCGCTTCCATGCATCTGGGCGGCGTCCGTACACAGGTCAACGAAGGCAGTATTGAAGTAAAGTTGAAACCTTTGGAAGATCGGAATCGCGGCATGCTGGATATTATGAGTGAATTGCGTAAAGACTTCCGTGATATTGGTGAAATGCAGGTTGCTGTGGTTACAAATCAGGGCAGTCGGGGCGACCCCCGTCCGGTGCAGATTGGTTTGCGTGGCAGTGATCTGGTAAAACTGACGCAATATGCAGATGATCTGGCTGAAAAAATTAGGCAGGTGCCTGGTTCGGCCGATGTAGAAGTGGTAGGCATCGATCCTGAACCGGAGATTATGGTACGGCTGGACCAGACCAAAGCCAGTCAGCTGGGGTTGGATAACGCCAGTGTGGGCCGTGTGGTACAGTATGCGTTCCAGGGCAAGAGTACAGGGAACTCGTACACCATTGGAAACAATGATTATGACATTATTGTGCAAATGGATAAAAGTGACCGCCGGACGATTCAGGATGTGGCGAATTTGCGTGTATCCACCGAATCTGGCGAGTTTGTGCGCTTGGGTGATGTTGCGGAAGTAAAGCTTGGCTCCGGTCCCACCCGTATAGACCGGGAAGGACGGCAGCGGCAGATTGGTGTGTATTCCAATGCCGTAGGTACTTCCCCCGGTGATTTGCTGAAGGTGATTGAGACTCAGCTGATTCCCGAACTGAATATGGATATCGGGTATCGGTACAAACTGATTGGTAATTCGGATATGATGAGCCGTATCTTTGGGGAAATTGTGAAAGCGGTGGTGTTGGCTATTGTTTTGATTTACATGGTGCTGGCGGCGGAATTTGAAAGTTTTTCCCAGCCGTTTGTTATTATGATGAGTCTTCCGTTTGCTATCATTGGCGCGGTATTGGGGTTGTTGGTTGCGAACCAGACCGGTAACATGATGTCTTTGATTGGTGTTACCATGTTGTTGGGCTTGGTAACAAAGAACGCAATCCTGCTGGTTGACTATGCCAACCAGGCCCGGGAGAACGGCATGCCTTTACGGGAAGCGATTCTTGAGGCCTGTTCCCTGCGGCTGCGTCCGATTTTCATGACAACTTTATCTACGATGTTAGGTATGTTGCCGGTGGCGCTGGGTATCGGCGCCGGTGCGGAACTGCGCCAGTCTATGGGCGTAGTGCTGATAGGTGGGCTGACTACGTCGACGCTGCTGACGCTGGTGGTAGTGCCGTTAATTTACCTGCTGACCGAGGAGTACAAAGAAAGGCGGAAAGGGATGCAAAGTTCCCGGTAGGAACATAGCGGTATAATTTTCATTAAAGAAAAATGGTGATTTCCTATGAGTTATGAGACAGATATAAAAAAAGCACTGGCCGATTACAAGGCGGGTGCATTGACTGATGATGAAATTCTTGAAAAATTTCATGAACTGAATGTTACCGATTTGGGGTACGCCCACCTGGATCATGACCGCAGTTTGCGTCGAGGGTTTCCGGAAGTGGTATACTGCGAGGGTAAAACTTTGCAGCAGGCCGCTGCGATTTTGCAGGTACTGGCAGCTCGGCATGCGAATGTGTTGGGGACGCGGGCATCACGGGAACTGTACGAAATCGTGAAGAACCACCTGCCCGATGCAAAGTATTATGAGCAGGCCCGGCTGATTGTAATAGAACAAGAACCTCTGCCCAAAGATCCGGATCATAAAATCGCTGTGGTTACGGCGGGGACCAGTGATGTTCCTGTTGCGGAAGAAGCGGCTGTTACAGCGGAAATTATGGGGAATGATGTCATCCGTATTTACGATGTTGGCGTAGCTGGGATTCATCGCCTGTTGGGCAAGGTAGATGAGATTCGCAGCGCGAATGTAGTGATTGTCATTGCCGGTATGGAAGGAGCGCTGGCCAGCGTAGTGGGCGGACTGGTGGACAAGCCGGTCATCGCTGTACCTACCAGCGTGGGGTATGGAGCCAATTTTAAAGGCCTTTCCGCACTGCTTGGGATGTTAAACAGTTGCAGTGCCGGTGTGGCAGTTGTGAACATTGACAATGGGTTTGGCGCCGGACGGATGGCAAGTATTATTAACCATCTCCGGTAATATTGAAAAATTTTTACTAAAAATTATAAATGAAATACAGGGTTTGAAATCTTAAAAAGCAACTAAGTTTTTCAAAATACTTCAGGAGATCAGTATAATTATGAAAGCATTGTATGTGGAACCGTTTGCCGGAATCAGCGGGAATATGTTGTTAGGCGCGTTGATTGATGCGGGCGTGCCGTTTGAATTTTTGCAAGATGAGTTTTCCAAGTTGCATCTGGGGGACTATGAACTTGTTAATAAAAGTGTGAATAAAAGCGGTATTCAGGCACAGTATTTTAATGTTGTGCTTCCGGAAGAACAACAGGAACACGATCATGGGCATGCGGAGGAGCACAGTCATGAACATCAGCACCACCATGAAGATGAACACCTTCATGAAGCAGAACTTTCGCATAAACATCAGCACAAACACGAGAGTGAAGAGGTTCATGATCATGCCTGGATGCATGCCCATGGCATTGCGCACAGTCACGATGCAGTGCACGACCGCTCACATATAGATGCACATGGACATACGCATGAAAATAGCCATGAACACCATCACCATGAAGATGAACATCTTCATGAAGAAGGACATTTCCATACACATCACCACAATCATGAGCACCGTAATCTGCATGATATTGAAGAAATTTTGGATCATTCTGATTTATCTGAAGCGGTAGTTACAAAAGCAAAAGAGGTATTTCTGGCTATTGCGCAGGCAGAAGCAAAAGTGCACGGTAGTACAGTGGAAGAGATTCATTTTCACGAAGTGGGAGCTATTGATACGATTATTGATGTAGTGGGCAACATCCTTGCACTGCAGTATCTGGGAATTGAAAAAATATTTACAGCTCCAATCAATACCGGGTTCGGCTTTGTGAAATGCGCCCACGGGCAGATGCCCGTGCCGGCGCCTGCTACGGCAGAACTGTTGCAGGGGCTGCCGCATTATCGGGGTACGGTAGAAAAGGAAATGACGACGCCGACTGGCGCAGCGTTGTTAAAGGTGCTGGCAGATACTGCAGAAGAAGTTCCGAACGGTTTTACCGGTGAGAAGATTGGATACGGCGCTGGAACGAGAGACGTGGAAATTCCCAATGTGCTGCGAATCAATATAGGTGTCTGGAATGATAAATCCAATTGCCATTCTGAGGCTGCTTGTTCCGGGAAAAATCTTCTTGTTCTTGCATGCAATTTAGATGATATCAATCCGCAAATTCTGCCGTATGTGCTGGAAAAATTGCTGGATGCCGGTGCATTGGATGCCTGGCTGCAGCCAATTATCATGAAAAAAGGTAGACCGGCACAGATGGTCAACGTACTATGCACGCAGGAATTGCGTCCGACAATGGAGAAAATTTTATTTTCGGAAACAACAACGCTTGGGGTGCGCTCGTATCCGGTGCAGCGTACAGTTTTGGAACGTCGTTGGTGCAAAACTGAGACGCCATGGGGAACTGTGCGGGTAAAAGAAGGCCTGTGGAATGGACAAGTTGTCAACCGGTCGCCCGAATTTGAAGACTGCAAACAGATTGCTAAGGAAAGCGGACAACCATTAAAAGCGGTGGAAGCAGTTGCGAAGAAAGAAAACTGACAGATTTGCTTTTATATTTGAAAAAATTTTATATTGAATTGTGTATATAAAAAATAGAAAAAGAGGAATCTAAGTTGGGATTTGAAGAGTATATTGATTTAATTGAGGATACACTCTGTTCTTTAGGCAATGTGCAGACAAAAGCAATTAATTATGGTGTGCAGATTGTTTTGACAGGAGCAGGGAAAAAAGTTACACTAAATATATACAATGGAAAAAAAGGAATCAATCTGGTTTGGGGTGGAGGCGATTCCGATTTGCAGGAAGAGGCCCGAAGCCTGGTTGATAAAATCCGTCTTTTCGGGAAAACGGAATTGGAACAGAAAAGCGGGAATTCTGAAAAACAGAGTTACTCTGTCAAAAAGAATACGGTTGGACTTCGGTTCAGTTCTTCCCAGCCCCGTATATTGCTGGCGCAGGAACCGGAGTTTTCAGGTGTCTGGATGGGCAGCGACGAAAGTGGAAAGGGAGATTATTTTGGCCCTCTTGTGGTGGCTTCGGTCTGTTTGGATACAGCCGCAGGGGAAATGCTGATAAAAGCTGGTGTGAGAGATTGCAAAGCTATGTCCGACGAGCGGGTAACAGCGCTGGCAAAGACGATTGAAGCTACGGCGCTGGCCTTTAGTGTATTGGTCATGAAACCGCATGCCTATAACATGCGATATGAGCAGGTGCAGAGAACCGGCGGATCCCTGAACGCGTTACTGGCGTTGGGGCATATTGCAGCTCTGAAACAGACATGGAGTAAGTATCCTGCGTGCAAATGGGCCGTGGTAGATCAATTTGTCAGAAATGAAGCGATTCCTGATGGTATTCATGCGTTTGCGCCAAACATGAAGGTGATGCAACGGACTGGCGCCGAGGAAGATATTGCTGTTGCAGCGGCCAGTGTGTTGGCCAGGGCGGCTTTTTTGCAGACGATCCAACAGATGGGTTTTGAGGCAGGAATCGGCCGGATCCCTAAAGGCGGCGGTGAGGCTGCTACCAATGCTGCCCGGCGGCTTGTGCAACAGAAGGGTACAGAAGCGTTAGGGCAGTACGTAAAATTGCATTTTGCTAATACGCAGAAACTGTAAAAAATTATTACATGGCAGTTTTCCATCATTGTGATCAGGATATAGAAAAGAATCTGCTTTATGGCAGAAAACATATATGCTGTATAAATATTGCAGCAGGAAACCCGGTGGCTGAATGAATGCATAAAAATAAACTTTACAGACGCCTTGCCGTCCTGGTACTGTTTGTAGTATCAATTTCGGCAGCGGTTATCTATTTTACATTTGATATTCGTGCATTGGATTATCTGACTATGTTTTCATCATGGTCGGTTTTGTGCGCTTTGGGTTCCCTGGCAATTGGACTGTTTTTCGATGGTACCCGGCTTCTGACGCTGGCGCGGGTTACCGGAGAGGAACTTTCTTTGCCGGATGTGGTGAAGGTTGTGTTAAGCAATTATTTTCTGGCTCTTTTGACACCGGGGGCTTCTGGCGGCGCTATTGCGCAGGTTATGTTTATGAGGCGTGCCGGAGTGCCTGTTGCACGGTCTACGCTGATCATTCTGGTTCGGACGATTATGTCCATCTTTTTTCTGATTATCATGCTTCCCATTTTTATGGAGCAGGATGAAGCAATTACCAGTTGGATTCCCATGCCCATCATTATGATGGTGTCGATAGTTTTTATTGCTATTCCCATTGCGGCTATTATTTTGATGCACACAGACTATCCGGAACGGATGATATATTATTTTTCCCACTATTTTAGACATGAACGCCGGCGGCAGGCATTCCGATGGTATCATGATTTCCGGCAGGCAGTTTATATTATGGGAAAACAACCGATCATGGTGTTACGGGCCTTTATTGAATCCGGCGTCAGCCTGACCTTTATTTATCTGACAGTACCATGCTATTTTATGGGATTGAAGTTCTCCTTTGACTGGATTCAGGTATTAGGCCGCATGTATTTGTTGAACCTTGTGCTTTATTTTTCTCCTACGCCGGGCGGTAGCGGGATTGCAGAAGCTGGTTTCGTAGTTTTGTTTTCCCAGATTGTTCCAAGCGGCACCGTTGGGATTTTAGCTGTATTATGGAGATTTACGGCAGAATATCTGCCTTTTATTTTGGGCGCTTGTATTACATTGCGCGCGTTTGGGTCCAATGTGCTTTCTGTCGCGGAACGGCATGATGGAGACGAAAAAAGGCTGAATGAAAAGGGGAATGGAAAATGAAAAGCATTTCCCGAAATGTTTTTTTAATTTTGCTGTTACTGACTGCTTTTAGCGTTCTTTTTGCCAACAGGAACGTGCCTCTTTCCACAGTAGACGGGCAACGATGTTTAACCATAGCGGAAGGCATGATTCGAACCGGCGATTATCTTTCTCCCGTCTTGGGCAATGAAATCTTGCTGGGAGTTCCGCCTCTGTGCTATTGGTTTATAGCCGGCGCCATACAGATATTTGGTTCCGGCGATCTTGCTGTACGCTTTCCGGCAGCGGTTATGTCGCTGCTGACAGTGATACTGACCTATGTTTCTGCGACAAAGATCTGGAATGAAAGAATCGGATTTTGGGCAGGGATGATTTTAAGCAGCAATTTGCTGTTTTTCCATGTTTCCAGAATCTCGGTTACGGATACAACTTTTATATTTTTTTTTACTGGAATTTTGCTGTGTTTTATGCAGGGATGTTACTGGCTCATGTATGTCCTGTGCGGTTTTGCGTTGCTGGCAGTGGGAATTATAGGACTTCTTATACCCATGACAGTGATTCTGTTGTATCTCTTTTTTGTGGATCGCATATCCCGGCTGGGCGAAATGCATATAATACCCGGTATTATAATAACTATCGGTATCTGCTTCCCTTGGTACCTTATGATGATTGAACTCCATGGCACAGATTTTTTAAGTGCAGTTTTTCGATATAACGTACTCTTGGAATCAGGCGCATCGAAAGCGCTCAATGGCTGGTGGCTGCATATACTTATTCTGCTGGCAGGGATGTTTCCCTGGACAGGGTTGTTAGTGAAGTCTATGAAAGACGGCATTTGTGAAAGTCGTTCTACAGATTTGAAGAGCAATATCTTTCTCCAGTTATGGTTTTTGATTTCTGTGCTTTTTTTCGTTTTTTTACAGGTTTCAAAAGCAACTATGCTGCTCATGGTCTTTCCGGCCTTTTCCATGCTGGTCAGTTGGAATATGGAACGCATGATTCGGGAAGACAAAGGTCATTTTACAGGATGGGCCTGGGAAACTGTTTCAGTATATTTTATAGTATCTTCGATACTGATTGTGGGCGGACAAAATTTTCCGGAAATCACATTTGGTACGACAATTTTGGGAATCCTGCTTATATTATTTGGGGGCGGGGTCGGCGCTGCGCTTCTTATTTACAAAGATGGCATACTGGCCGCCTTTCTACAAGCTGGTACCGGTTATGCCATGATGATTATTTTATATTATTTTTTGTTGCCTGTTGCGTTGCCCCATTACAGTTTTAGTGATATTGTAAAATTGTTTTTTTGATTAATATAAAACTGGAATCTGTGGGGAAACGGGAGCGGATTTTTCTTTAACAGAAACATTTCTGTGTAAGGGAATTGATGAATTGTCTGTTTCTGCTTTGAACATCTTGCTATTGCGGGATAAGGTCAGGAGTACCAGTTTGAAGTCTTAATGTAGAAGAGGGTTTGTAATCATGAAAGAATTTAACCTTCCCTTATTTATGAAAGTGAAGCCGGATGCATTGAAAGAATTACAGGAAAATCTGGCAATGTATTTCCAGGAAAGCTATCAGAAAAAAGTTCTGATTCTGACTACGGAAGGGTTGTTGCAGCGTCTGGAAAAGAAAGTCAGGCTGTTGCTGTCCCAATTGCAGGAATACGAAGTCATTACCGTTGAGTCAAGTTCCTATGATTACGCTGTTTCTGTTGCCAAAAAGGTCAGTATGGAAGGGATTCGTATGATTGTCGGATTTGGCGGTGGAACGGCGCTGGATACTGCCAAATATGCTGCATTTGTGGCGAATGTTCCATATATTGCTATTCCGACCGCGCTCAGTAATGACGGTGTATGCTCCCCGGTTTCCGTACTGTTTTCCAAAGGAAATCGTACGCATTCATTTACGTCCAAAACACCGGATGGCCTGCTGATTGATACAGATATTATTCTTGAGTCGCCCCGTCTTCTGCTGGAAGCAGGGGTAGGCGATATCATCAGCAACTATACAGCTCTTTATGACTGGGAGCTGGATTGCAAATATAACCATGGCGAACCGAATGATTTTGCTTACATGCTTTCCGAACGGGCATTGAATGCATTATTGTATTCGAATGTCAAATCCTTTACCAGTCAGGAAGGTGTTAAAATGCTGGCGCAATCGCTGGTATTGGGGGGACTGGCCATGCAGATAGCAGGAAATTCCAGACCCTGCAGTGGTTCAGATCATCTGTTCTGCCATGCGTTGGATGAATTGTTTGATCATGGACTGCCCCATGGTATCGTCGTAGGGATTGGTACAATTGGCGCAGCTTGGCTGCAAAAACGGGATTATCATATGTTATTGGATTTCTTAAGGGAATACGGCATTGACGTGAATCCGAAACGACGCGGCATTACGGAAGTGATGTTTGTCAGAGCCTGGCTTTTTGCAAGAGAGGTCCGCAAGGAACGGTACACTATCCTTAATAACATGGAAATGATGCCGAGGCGTATGCGGGAAGATGTTTTTAAAGAATTATATGCCCTGATGTGTGAAGTGTAGAGAAAGCTTTTTTTGGAAATAAAAAGCGTCGACATATCCGGAAGTATTCCTGTTTTCAAAGTGCATGAAAACAGAATCCGGGATTCATGTCGGCGCTTTTTCGTTTTTGAATTTTATAATAATTCTTTCAGCTCTGTTAGTTTTCGGGCAAATTTTTCTAAAGCAATTTGAACAGGTTGCGGGGTAGTTAAATCGACTCCGGCGTTTTTCAGGATGTTCAGGCTGTAATCGCTGCCACCGGCGTGCAGAAAGCCCAGATATTTATTTACGGCTGAATGAGGATCAAAAGAAGCAGATTTATTGATCTTGAATTCGTTCAGGATAGTTTCGCTGAAAGCAGTAGCGGCGCTGTATCCCGTAGCATATTTGTATACATAGAAGGGTGTGTAAAAATGGGGGATACGGCTCCATTCACTGCCCAGTTCCCGATCCGCTGTCAGCGCCGGTCCGTAATAAATACGATTACTCTCAATCCAATATTGTTCTAATGTTTCCGCCTGCAGGGCTTCGCCTGCGGTAATTTTGTCATGAATAAACTTTTCGAATTCCGCAAACTGTACCTGACGGTAGATGGTGGTGCGTACAGCTTCCAGAAACTGGTTAAGCAGGAAGATTTTCTGTGTTTTATCTGCATGGGCAAGGGCATATTCCAATAACAAATGTTCGTTTGTTGTAGAAGCAACCTCTGCGCAGAATATGGTATAATCGCTTTTTGCATAAGGCTGTGTCTGGCTGCTGAAATAGCTGTGAAGTGAATGTCCCAGTTCATGGGCGAGTGTAGAAATGCTGTTGTAACGGGGCTGGTAATTCAGCAGTACATAAGGGTGTACGCCGTAAACTCCCCAGGAATAAGCGCCACTGCGTTTCCCTTTGTTTTCATAGATATCGATCCAGCCTTCCGTCATTCCTTTTTTCAGTACTTCAATGTATTTTTCCCCCAGGGGTCTCAAGGCATTATTTACCATTTCGCAAGCTTCGCTGAAGGAGCAGGCAAAGAGGTTTTCGCCTTCTGGTGAAAGAGGAACGTATAAATCATAAGGGTGCAGTTCATTATACTTCAGGATTTCTTTTTTCAGAGCAATATAGTCATGCAGAGGTTTCAGGTTTTTGTGTACTGTTTCTATCAGTCCGTTATACAGATTGACGGGAATGTTTTCTTCCGCAAGGCTTGCTTCCAGTGAGTCATGATAACCGCGCACTTTTGCGTAAAAATAGTGGCTTCGACAGGTGCCTGTGAGGGTTGCCGCCAATGTATTTCTAAAATTATGATACGTTCCCATAAGGGCTGTAAAAGAATTTTTGCGCAACGCTCTGTCTTTGCTGGACATATTCAATATATAACGGCCTTCGCTGACGATGGTATCGTTTCCCTGACTGTCTTTTATCACAGGAAATTTCATATCGGCAGACACTAACGCGCGAAATGCGGTTGCACCGGTTCCTGTTGCCAGCTGACTTTGTGCAAGAATGGTCTCCTGTTCCCCTGAAAGAACATGTGAACGCATCCGCTCCAAATCTTTCAGGTAAAAGTCGTAATCGGAAAAAGCAGGATCATTTTTAAACCTTTCCAGTAAATCTTTCGGTAAAGAAGTAATTTCAGAATCAATAAAGGAAATGGCATTTTGATAAGAAGCGAGGACGCCTTCGGCCCTGCCGGTCAGTTCCTGAGCTTCTGTATTGCCGTTGTCCGAATCTTGCTGCAGTCTTGCATAAGCATAGATTTTGTCAATTTCCTGCGAGAGATGGTCTCGAAGCTGTAGTGCCTGAAGAAGCACATCCTTTTCTTTCAGACTTCCCTGACATTTTTCCAGTTCAATGATCAATTCTTTCAACCCGCTGCAGGCTTTTTCCCAGTCTTCCCGGGTTGCGTAAATGTCGGAAGTTTTCCATTTATATTGTGCGGGAATAATTTTGCGGTCTACATTGCTTCCATGATTTGGTGTAACCATAATACCTCCTGAAATTATATTGTGTTTTTATTAGATTTTGTTTATTATATCATTATTACAGACATTATTACAGATACATTGTCAATTAGGCAGGGAAAAAAGATGCAGGCTTATTTTATAGGAATAAACAGTAAATATGTTCATACAGCGCTGGGTGTCCGCTATGTTGCAGAATATTGCAGGATGCGTGGTTATTCAGCGCATTTTCTGGAAGCTACGGTAAACGAGCCGATCCTTTCTGTACTGACCTGTATTACAGAACAAATCGAAAAATACCAGGGTGATTCCGATCATCTGGTCCTTATTGGTCTGGATGTACATATTTGGAATCGGAACTTTGTATTTGATTTAGGGAATCTTTTGCGTAAGGTGATGCCGGAAGCTTTGTTGTTGTTAGGCGGACCTGAAGTTATGTTTCGCCCGCAGAAGGCATTAACAGATGCGAGCTTTGCAGACTTTATCGTTTGCGGAGAAGGGGAAGAAGTTGTTGCTTCATTTTTACATAGTTTGTCAGAAATAGAAAAAGAGAAATTACAGTGCATTAATAATGTGAGGAAACATTTTTTTGAACGGAGAAAGATTAAAGCGAAGAAAGAATTGATTCCATATGGACTTGCTTATATAGATGCTGCAGGCGATGTGATTGCGCCGAAAGAACCTTTGGTTTTGAAAGACTTGGATCGGCTGCCTTTTCCGTATCCTGATCTGGAACAAGTCGTTGCGGGGCACAAGATAGTATATTATGAAGCATCCCGTGGCTGTCCGTTTCACTGTGCTTATTGCCTGTCCGGTGTTTCGCATTCTGTGCGCCGCAGAAAGATGGCTTTGGTATTAGCAGACATGGAGCGTTTTGTTCGGGCCGGAGCGTCGCTTGTAAAGTTTGTTGATCGTACGTATAATCTGGATGAATCGTTTTATCTGCCAATCATGGAATATCTGGCAAAAGCTGATACAAATGCTACATTTCATTTTGAAATCAAAGCAGATATATTGTCTTCTGCAGTGATAGATTTTCTGAAGACTGTTCCGAAGGGCAGGTTTCAGTTGGAAATTGGCGTTCAAAGTACGAATCCGCAGGTGTTACAGGCTATCGGGCGCAAAGACGACTGGAAAAAGCTGAGGGAAAATGTAAGTTCGTTATTGCAGGCAGGGAATATACATATCCATATGGATCTGATTGCCGGTCTGCCGTTAGAGGACTTGAAAAGTTTTGCCAGGTCTTTTGATGATGTATTTGAATTACATCCTCATGCCTTACAGCTTGGCTTTTTGAAAGTTTTGCCCGGAACGGTGATGGAACAGTCTGCAAAGCAACATAAAATGGTGTATATGGACCAGCCGCCCTATGAGATTTTGGCAACAAAGTATGTATCATACAAAGAAATACGGTTTTTGAAAATTTTAGAAGAAGTTTTTGATGCGACAGCAAACAGCGGGCGTTTTTCCTTTTCTCTTACGTACCTGATCAAAAATTCAGGCGGCGGTTCTGCTTTTGCTTTTTTCGCGATGCTTACGGAGTGGTATCGGGAAAACGGAAAAGTCGGGTTGGGACATAACGGAATAGAAACTGCCCGACTACTGATTGAATTTGTAGAAGAAAAATGTCAGGACATACTTTCTTCATTTAGAGAGTTATTGCGGTTGGATGTTTTGCTTCATTTACCTAATTTTAAACCGGACTGGCTGGCTTGGAGGACAAAAATAAATTACGAAAAAGCCACGGAATTCTGGCGAAATGAAACGATAGTGTGTAAATATTTGCCTGACTACACTTTTAAAAACTGGAGATCGTTGCATAAGAAGTATGCGTTAGAAGAATTTTTGTGTAATCCGTGGACGAGAGAGGAAGAATCTGTTTATATTTTAGTGAATTACGAAAAATTATGCTTGACAAGAATTGAAACAAGTGATATTATAATCAAGTCGTCGAAAGACGGCGGAACCTTGAAAACTGAATAACAAACCAGATGAATGTGCGGGTCGCACCCTCGGAAGAGGGGAGACCCAAAGTCAAAGAATTTCGAAACAACAAGAAGAGCCGA
>Ga0247609_10003832_pt1 | contig 15125 bp, 12 predicted proteins | sample 172DNAGHGlowgp2_FD_193487 | JGI IMG/M metagenome (GOLD analysis project Ga0247609, IMG submission 193487) | Sheep rumen microbial communities from Palmerston North, Manawatu-Wanganui, New Zealand - 1728 DNA GHGlow gp2 | ecosystem: Host-associated > Mammals > Digestive system > Stomach > Rumen ...
AGTGCTGATGGTAAGATTGGTGTTAGTGTACCTGGTGATACAAACACATATCTACGTGGTGATGGTACATGGGTTACACCTCCTGACACACAGTATACACTGCCTAAAACCACTAGTACGACTTTAGGTGGTATGATCGTTGGTAACAACCTTAATGTAGATAATGATGGTAAAGTTGGGGTTGATGTAACGTACGAAGAGTTTAGCGAGCAAGATGTATTAGATGTATTTATTAATGATTAAGTTGGTCTTTCTAATTTAACGCGAGATTCTGGTAATCTAATATCTAAAAGTTCTGCTAATATATTGGTTAACGTGCAATCAAGCTCAAAAAACTTTTCCTTACTTAGATTTTTTATATATTCTGGAACTTGAGAGTTAAATAGCATGCATATATCTTGTTCTATATCTTCTAGACGAAATGAATGATATAAGTAATAGTCTTCAAATGCTGATCTCTTGTCTGAATCTTTACAATATACAAAATCTGGTCTAGCTAATTCTAATGGATGCAACTTGAATTCATTAGGATGATCTTGTATATATGATTCAAAAAATATTTTATTGAAATAAAAAGTATTAATATCATTTGTATGCGTATTTAAATTGTATAAAAGCTCTCTTATGTAGGTTTTAGAACGATTAAGGAATGGAGTATTAGAAACTGAATTTAGAAAACCATTTACTATTATTCCTCCTGGATATCTATTTGTACCAAATGAAACTAATCGTCTTTCTTTGTCTTCGATGAAGAATTTTTTAGCATTTGGGCTTGTTAGTATTGTATCGACATCTATCCATACTCCTCCAAATTCTTCTAAAATAGCGACTCGTATGCAATCAGCTACATGCATTAATTTTAATTTATTTGAAAATAAATTAAAGCCAAAAGTCCTTTTTACATCCAAAAATTGATCAATATTAGAATAATCTAATATTATATAAGTAGCTTCTGGCAAAAACTGTTTAACTGTTTGCATACATAATTGTAGATAATAGGGAATTTTGTCTTTAGGTTCCCAAAATGTCCAAACAAACATAATAACATCATCCTTCCTGGTGGTGGTAAATAATGAAATTATTATATATATCAATTATTCATCAAGTTACTATGGGATTGGCAGAAAGTGTACCCTGTAGTATTAAAGCTCAAACTTTCTTTGATGAATGTGGATGGCTTAATATAAATGATTTTTGGATGGAAAATTGGAATATTAAAAATTGTATATGTGTACATGGTAAAAAATATCTTCATTCTTCATTTGAAGAAATTCTTAATCTTTTTTTTAAGCCTGATTTAATAATTTTTGAAGGCTTTAATGATTTTTATAAATGTTCTTTTTATTCAGATATAATATTCAATAAAATACCCTATATTATAGTACCGAGATATCCTATTATTTTTAATAATTTAAAATTCGCTAATTATGGGATATTAGGTAGAAACTCTAAAGCTCTTTCTTGTATGAAAGAATTCGTTAATAATGCTTTAGCAATCCAGCATTTAAATAAAGAAAACATTATTGATTCAGACGATTATAATACTCAAAATATTATTCTGCCAAATGGAACTAATTATCATTCTTATGTTCAAAAAGAATGGTATCCTGGTAAAGAAATTGTTATTTCTTATCTAGGTAGACCTAGTTTAGAAGTTAAAGGATTAGATTTATTATGCTTAGCGTGTAAATCTATAAAAGAAAAATTAATAAAAAATAAAGTTGTTATTAATATTCATACAACTAGTACAGGGAAAGATGCTAAAACAATAAGACCTTTATCTAGATTAATTGACCAAAATGAATTAGATAATATAATTAAAATCCATCCTATTGTAATAGGGAATAAAAAAAATCAAATATTAAAAAAGTCTGATATGGTCATATTACCCTCTCGATTAGAAGGTATGCCCATGATAATTCTCGAAGCTATTAGTAATAGCTGCCCATGCCTTGTAACAGAACCTACAAATATGAGCCAAATTATTACAAAGGCTGGTGCTGGTTATTCTTCCCAAGCTAATATAGAAAGCATTGCAAAAACCTTATCCCATATAATTGATGAATTTCCTGTTTTCCATGAAATAATGAGAAAAAATGCCTATAGTTTAGCTCAACAATATTTATGGACAGAACTAGCTAAAGAAGCTCATACTACATATCAAACTTTGCTTAATGGGCTTTCTAGAAAATTACAGGAATGTTTGAAGGTGATAAAATGATATCGATTGTAAAGAAGAATGAAATAAAACGTTACATAACAGAAATTCGCAAGGCTCATGATGTTATTATAGAACAAATATATGCTCATAAAGATGTAGTTGACTCGACAAAAAATGGACTAGCACCACGATTACCAGATGATAATACGAAGTTTTTAGATGGTACTGGTCAGTGGTCAGAGCCTAGACATTTTCAAGGCTATATTACTTCATCAACAGATTTAGAAGAACTTTATGCAATAAATAATGGCACTGAATCATCCTCTCCTGGAAGTTTGTGGTTAATGAAAAGTACAATTGGGTCATTAGAAGAAGGAGACTTATTATTAAAAACAGGGACTGGGGAAAATGATTGGAAAATTATTAAAGAACGTCCAACAACCTCAGGAACTAATATAGAAGCAGGACGGGGACTAGATTTTAGATCTCAGAGTGATATTCTTGATGTAGATCTTTCATATTTAAATATGCCTGCTAATAATAGTACCTTTAATATTAACAAATCTGATTTTAGCGGAGAGGCCAGTTTTAATACAAATGTTTTAAATATCTATTCTAATGGTATATCAATAGGAAATGAAAGTGAAGAAGATACGCAGACGATTGACTATACAGTAGAATCCCTAGTGTACAATGATGGCGGTGGTGAACCCAACGCCGGCTGGTATGAAACAGTAACCGAAACCAAAACTAAGACAATATCAGAAACAACAGCATCAACAGCTCGTATTATATCTATTTTAGAAAAAACAGATAAAAGTGGTTTAATTATTATCACATCTACTGGTAGATATGTTATAGGCCAAGGAGAAACAATTGGCACTAATTTTACAGCTGGAAGAGGATTAGAATTAACATCTAATAATATATTAAACGTAGATTTTACTAATTGTGCAATACCGGCTTCTAATGTTGTATTTGATATAACGAATATTACTGATCCACAGATATCATCATTAGAAATTCGCACTAAGAATGCTTATCCTTATATTGATATTGTACAAGGACCAGAATTTGATGGAATAAGAATAGGAGATAAAGTGGCAGATTACTATTTTGAAGAAGAGTCCGGCGGTGATGATTATTACTATGATTCCGGCGGTGGTGATTCCGGCGGTGGTGATTCCGGCGGTGATGATTATTACTATGATTCCGGCGGTGGTGATTCCGGCGGTGGTGATTCCGGCGGTGGTGATTCCGGCGGTGATAATGATTACTATTATTCCGGTGGTGATGAATAATGGCTTGGAAACAAAATCAAATTGATACCAATGCAGTTTATATTACTAGTATAGCAGAATCTTTAGATAAATCTAGATTATTTATTGAAGTCCTCTCAGATCCTACGACAGCTAGAGGCGATGATAGCGATTCTTCAGCAGATAAAACTAGAGTCTATGAACTATACAGATATGGTAAAACAGCAACTGCATCTGGAAGTACTAGTTCATCAGGTTCTGGATATTTAGGTACAACACCTATTTATCAGGAAGGTGCCATGTGGATAGAAGATTAAATATTAATAAAATAACCTTAATATAAAGGAGGAATTTAAAGATGGCTAATATTGGAGATGAAATCATTGATGGTAGTGTACGATGGATAGTGCGTGATACCAAATCTGCAGCTACTACCGTATCATCTGGATTAATGAGTGCAGCTGATAAAATAAAATTGAATGGATATCCTTCTAAAACTACAGGAAATAGCAAATACTTGCGCGAGGATGGGACATGGCAAGATGTATATACACTAAAACCAGCCACTATAACAACTCTTGGTGGTGTTATTGTTGGCAATAACTTAACTGTTGATAAAAATGGTAAAATAGGCCTTAGTTTATCAGGCAATGCTAATCAGGTTTTAAAAGGCGATGGTACATGGGATACACCTCCTGATACAGACACACAGTATACACTACAACAAGCCAGTGCAACAACTCTTGGTGGAGTAAAAATTCAATCTGGAACAGGTGTTACTGTTGGTTCAGGCGGAGTTATTTCTTTAACTGCTGCTTCAAAATTTGAGATTGGTGGCATTAGATTTCCCGGTGGAGAAGGATCTGTATTATCAGCTGAAGGTACTTGGGTAGAAAATCAAGTTACTGTTCCAGAGAATGTAGTAAATAACATACTTACCAGTAAAAAAGTTTATTCTTTATTTAAAAATCAAGTTGATGAAAATACTACTACACAATTAGCTAAAGATAATTTATTTTTAGCTGGAGATGGTAGTTGGAAACCTTTTATTGTTAACCCTCCTAAACAATGGGGGGTTATAGTTTATGATGGAGAAGATCATGTTCCTGATTTTTCCGCTATGGATACTGATGAATACGCAGTTGCAACTCTTTCTGCTAGTAGTACAGAGGCATCTATACAAAGCTATATAAATGATTATCTTAAGACGTCTGTTGTAAATGAAGACAATGGTAAAAAAGGTCGAAAAGGCCTTATTATAAGAGATGGTGCTTTGCATGCAAAGAATGCTGGAGTATATTTGTTGCAAGTTAGTCCTAGAAATAATTATGTCTGGAGTAATAAAGTTTCAGGCTGGAGAGGTCTTACTCAGTATGGTCGTTCTTATGTTGGAACACAGCTTCCTATTGTTTGTCACTGGACTATTCGAAAAGCGCCTAATACTATCTCATTAAGCGCAAAAAGAGCTGAAGCTGAATTTGGTGACGAAGTTAAAATAGAATATAGTACAGATTCTGATGATAGTTTAACTATTAAAGTCCCTAATGATTCTCTTAACCCTTATTATGACCCTACTTTTAAAGAGTGGGGTGTAGAAGTTAATAATAATCAAGCTAGCATTGATTCTGCTGAAACTGAACTGACACTGGCACAAAAAACTAAGATGCCGTTTTTGAGTAAAAATGGCTATTTCGATTTACAAGTAACCAACGACGATATTGATACAAGCCAAAAAATTCTTAAATATACCATGCTGCGTAGAATAAATTGGGCATCAAAGAATAAATACCATAAAAAAATAAGAAAACAAATCAATTATCCTCAGTTTACTGTTACTTCTGCTAAAACAGAGAATTATTATAGTAAATCAGCAGTATTAAAATTTATTAATAAACGGGTATCTTCTACGTTAGATTATTGGGAAATAGAAGAAGATTATTCTGAATTAGAATTAACAAATACCAAACCTAGAGTTATTAGATTAAAATATGAAAGTGATGCCAAACCTACCATCACAGTAAAACAAAAAGGTTTGTTAGAGGTTAAATTATTAGAAGAGATAGTAAATGATGTTATTAAAGCTAAAACCACTGATGGAAAAGATTTTGATGATATTTTGCTAAAAAATAATCTTACAGGAGAAGGTGCAGAACCTGAATCAATAGAACTGCCATATACTACTGCATATGCACTTAAAAAGGCATATACTGATACCGCAACTATACAATCAGCTACTGCATATCTTACTGATAATACGTTGGTTGGTGATACTGCTATTTTTAAAAATACTAATCCTGATCCTGAACTGGCTACTGACTATAATGGTGTTAGAATGGATGAGGTATTATATCCATATTTGGTTTGTATGTCTATTGATGGGACTTCAAGAAAATGGTGGTTCTATTTAGAATCAGATTATGAATTTATTGCTAGTCGTAGAGTTAAGTATTGGAATAATAAGGATAATGATAAGACTAAGTGGAAAGTAGATTATAAAGAAGTACTTTTTAAACATTATAGATCATTAACACTTGTTATTATACCTAAGGGTTCATCTGGATCAACTACAGTTACGATTAAATCTCCATCAAGAGATAATTTCTATAATCTGAAAGATACGCTCACAATGAAAATTACTATCAGTCCTTCTGCAGCTACACCCTTAACAGGAACTGCAGATGGCTACCCAATAGTATTAACTGGTTCTACAACTAGTGCTAATTTAACTGCAGCTATTTCACGTTTTGCCAGTGGAACCGCTGCTAATTATTATAAAGTAGGAGATTATATCCCGTTTAAATTTACAAAAAGTATGCAATTAGATACTAAAGATGATAATGACCAACCTAGAACAATTCCTACAGATACAATATATAAAGCTGTTTTAATTGGTATTAACCATGGTAATCCTTCAGATGAACATGTTGGAACATCAGGAAGCGATATGAATGCTGGTCATTTTATGATAGGCAAAGCCGTAGATAATGTGCAAATATGTTTCTATGGTAAATATATGAATACAACTAACACCAATTCTGGAGGTTGGGCTAATACAACCTTAAAAACGTGGTTAAATGATGAAGAAGAAGGCTTTATATCAGCTTTACCAGACCAACTTAAGAATAGTATTAGAGCATATACTAAAACTTCGGCTACATCAATAAATAATACTGTTGGACAAACAACAGATAAGATCTGGATTATGAGTAAAGGTGAAATGTTCTCAAATAGTGCAACAAACCATGTAGTAGATGAAGAACTAAAGCATACAATACAGTATCAATATTTCCTAAATGGTAACAGCAGATTCTTTTATGATTATGAAGACAATAGTACTGGTAGATCATGCTGGTTTAGAAGTATGAGAGAGATTGGTGGATCTCAATTTGTACGTGTAAGGGCAGAAGAAGAAGGTCAAGGTGAAGAGACGATATTCGCCCAGGCAGCTAAGGCTGCGTTGGGAATTGTACCTTGTTTTGTATTATAACAAGAGAGGTTTAGATTATGTCAACTTTTATTGTTTTTAGAGATTTTAATGATATTGCAATTTGTGGAGAAGTTCATTTAAAAAGAGGGGAAAAGTTTTTATCGACTATAACGGAAGAGAGAGAATTTATCTGCACTAATGATAAACAACTTCTTGTTGCTGTTTATAGTCAAAACCAGATAGATCATTTTGCACGTAATGATGATGATCAAGGATTATTACGTGGGGATCTAACCTATTTGCTTGCTCATAAGATCTTTACAGAAGAACAATCAGATATAATAAGAAAACGATGGTCTAAATATATTTTACCATATACTGATACGTTACTATTTAATAACCTTTTTTATGAACTTCCAATAGATATATTAAAGAAAATATTATCTTCTTTAAAAATAGAGGTGGAAAATAATGTATAAAATACTTGACGCTACGACAAATCAAACTCTTGGTTTTACTAACAAATTATCCTATATTTATTATGATCAAGAAAATAAACTCTGTTTACCTTTTCATGAGAAAGGTGCTTCTGGTATTGTAGTAGATAGCATAGCATATAATATTACAGAAGAACGCCGTATCCCCAAAGCCCCTCTCATTCGTATAGAAGAAGTTGATGGAGGAGAATACCTTTTTACTAACCATAATGAAACTGTTAAGAATACATCTGATATTACTACTATGCAAGATCTTATTTTGTCTCAGGATAATTCTATGACTTCAATGGAAGAAGCTCTTATGGACTTAGATAATCAACTGGCAGGAGGAGAATAATTATGGACAAATTTTGGGCAGAAATGATTATGGAAGGGAAAGCTACTTTTTCTGATATTAAAAGTGAAAAACGTCGCAACGGTGTTAAGAAAATTTTTGATCAATATCTCCAGGAAGGAAAGATTGATCAAGAATTGTATAATGAATATTTAGAAATTGAAACTGAATAATATTTAATATGTTTCGAGAGTATGGTTAAACCATACTCTCGAATTTTTACTAATAAAATAATTCAAAGGAGAGAAAAATAATGGCAAGTGCATATATTAATCTTTATCAAGGAAATCCGACTGCAGGTGGTACAGATGGTACTGTAGTTTCAACAGGAAATGATTTTTCGTCGCCTATAAACTTTGACCTAGATGCAGAACATAATGAAACTAAAGTTGCTCAATTAGCATTAAGAACAGAGACTGGATATAAAGTTACTGATTGTACAGTAACAGATTATAATGATACTAACAATAAGATTACATTCTGTTTGACTCAAGATGGGGAATATACTGAATCTATCACTATACCTGAAATTACTGATACTAATGTAATATTCTTTGTTAAAGCTATTTCTTCTGATGATGAGCCTGCTCAAACTGATAAAGGCATTAAAATTAGATATTATGGATCGTTGCAAAGGGTGTCGTAATTATGGCTGGTACACTAGTATCATATTTACCCTTTACACGATCAGTTACAGAGGATTTATCAGGAAAAGAATGGACAGTCACTGGTAATCCTCAAATTATCAATAGACCTGATTTTTCGGTGCCTGTTGCTAAATTTGAAGCCCATGAATATTTGAGTCTTAATAATCTTACTGTAGGTGGAAACAATCATTGGTTAATGGATTTTTGGGTATATATACCACAGACATCTTCTTATCATAATATTATATGGATTGGTGGAGATGGTTGGTTTTTTACTCTATTGAGAGTTTTAGATTCTGGTAAATTAAGATTTTTTCAATGTAGCAGTAATAATTTAGACAGTACCACGGGGAACTATGTCGATACATCGAATGCATATTTTAATAAATGGATAAATATAAAGTTCAATTATAGCCTATGTGACAAGACTTCGTCATACTCTATGATGAAACTATCCATAAGTGATGGTACAAAATGGATAATGAATGACGAATATGTACACTTAAGGCAGTCTTATATAACAAAAACTGCAACGTTACAAATAGGTCCTAATATATTACTTAGTCAATTTAGATTTTATACTCGTTCCAATACTTATTATCTATATGATTTTATACCTAATCCACCTACTGATTCTGGTAATAGTAACATATATCTTCCTACTAGACAAAGTTTTGCTTGGAATGAATTACAGGTTCATGATACCGTTAATTTTGATTATTCAGATAATATCAACTATACAACAACAGATTCTATGCAATGGCATTATAAGAATATTGGTACAGCCGATGGTCTATTAGTATCTGGAACATCTTTAACTAATGTATCTCCTTTAAAATCTGTTACATCTAAAGCTTTTTATCAAACTAATAGACAAAAATGTTTTGATACTCAGGCCTCTAAAGAAATATATATGTTATTTGATGTATATTTTGATGGTACGAATCGATGGAGAGCCTATGAAGAAAGTTCTACAAATGGAATAACAGGTATAACTGCGCAAACTTCAGGTAAATTAAATATATTTAATAATGGAACTAGTGTAGGTGCTTCTATTCCTCTTACTATTAATAAGTTAGAAACCTATTTATTACATATGAAATCTGATGCTACTAATGGATATATAGAGGTATATAAAGATGGGGAATATAAATATACATATATAGGTAATGTTAATAATGGAGATGATTTTAGTAATTTAGAGTTACAGTCAGATGGATCTGGTACTGTGTTCTCTAATATCGTTATATCTAATCAACCAATAGACGATTCTGATAGATGGACAGGAAATTACAATAATATACAACGTACCTTAACTAATGAAACATGGGTACCTGAAAAATGTTTAAAAGCCTTGTTACCACAGATTCAGAGTATGGATTTATGTGGTAATACTTGGACAGTAACTGGAACAACACCAACTATAGTTACGACAAACTATTTAAATGGTAAAGCTACACAGTTTGGTAAGGGATATATATATACTAATCCTCCTGCCTTAAGATCTAATAATTTTACTATTGATTTTTGGGAATATATTCCTTCTACAGTAAACGGCTTAACTGCTGAAATGGTAGTAATTGATGGAACAGATGGTACTGGTACTCAGTGTTTAAGTATAGGATATGATAATGGCGCAACTGTTCCATCATTGTGGTTGGGTAAAGGAACAAGCTCAGGTTGGATATATTCTAATAAAATTATTGGTACTAAAATACGAGGACAATGGGTTCATAGAGCTGTTGTCAGATATCATAATAAAATTTATGCTTTTGAAAATGGTAAATTATATACATCTTTTGCTATTGAAGATGATATGTATATTGATATAACTGGAAGCTCTTTATTTATAGGTGGATTTAAAAGAGCTTCTAGATTACACCCTGGTATGTTAAGCGAAGTTAGAGTATATGTTGGAACGGCTTTATGGACAGAAAATTTTACACCTCCTAATCAAGAAGATTATTTTGATATCTATTGGCATTTTAATAAACCTGCTCCTATATTAAATACTAATTATAACACATTACGATATCTCACTAATAATTCTAAAGTATGGAAATATATAAACCCTGGTTATACTGATATATCTCCTTTTACTTATACTAATAGTAGTGTTACTCCAGTACAAGCATATGATGACTATACTGATATGCAAGTATCAGGTAATGTTAATTTAAATATAGATATTTATAACGAGCTTTGTATAAAATTTAATATTTCTATTGGAAATACCTTAGGTACTGTATTCTCATTTCCATATGGTAAAGGAACAATTTCTATTTCCATTAGTAAACCGGAATCTTCTACAACTTATTTAGCAAAGATTATCCATGAAAGAAATGAAGAAAATCCCATAGGTACACAATTTTCTCCAGAAACTTCATATAGTGATTATGAGTTGGGGAACGTAAATGAAGAGATCTCTTTCATCATTTATATAAAAAGTGATGCATCTAATAAAGGCGAAATAATGATTAATAGTTCTGCTTGGGTTGATGCAGATGATAATAGTCGAGCTGCAATCTTTCCATCAACTGGGCGTTTTCATTTATATAATGCTAATATTAATGAAGGAAATACATTATCAAAAACATTAAGTGTTACTTGTATTTATAATTTGATAGTCTCAAACAAACCCCTAACTTTTGATGATATGGTATGTCAAAATATAAATTCTACCCAGAGAATAGTATCTAATGATGAAGATTGGAGAAGAGAAAAATATTACTGGCATACTTATTTACCTTTCATTGATAGTGTTACTAAAGACTTCGGCGGGGAGACATGGACTTTACACAATACATTAGTTATTCAGGATAATGCATGCTATTTTGATGGATCAGGTTATCTTTGGAAAAAATCAACTCTTGATACTAGTAAACCTTTTACTATTAGTTTTTATATGTCTGCTATAAGTAATAATACTGGTGGAGAACCCTGTATTTTTCAATTTTTTATAGAAACAAAGAGCTTTGGTCTCCTACAAGATCGCCGTATTATTGAATGTAAAATTACTAGCTCTGGTAATCTGGTTTTTTCCGGGGAATTTCGATTGGATCATAAGACGTTTGCATTAAGTACCTCATTTTCAATATTAGATGGCAAAATGCATTATGTAGAATGCACATATACAGGTTCTAAATGTTTATTCTTTGTTGATGGAATGTTAATAGGTACTGTATCTCATGTTTTTAAAAGTAGCGAATATGGCTTACAATTGGGCATAAACGCCAATACCAGTAAAAACTTTACAGGATATCTTAAAGACTTTAGAATATATCAAGACTATGTATTACATGCAGAAAATTTTACTCCTTCTCCCATAATGGGAAATAGGTTATTTTATGATAAATCAGAAGAAACAATGAAATTTGAATCTTTTGCTGATGTACAGAAAGAAACGTGGAAGATAACAGAAATAACGTCTAAAAAGATTCTAGTTAGTTATTTTCCTTTTGATGATGATATAAAGGATCTTTGTAATGATGAAAGGTTTATTAAGTCTCTTAAAACTCCTGTATTTAGTTCCCAGGATAGTACTAAAAATAAATCATTATCCATTACAAGTTCTCATTATTATAATAATATATACTATAATATATATGATAAATCATTGAAGTTTATAGCAGAACTCGATATTATTGCTAATTTACCTGGCAACAATTTCGAGTCTACGATGCAGAACATAAATATATTACGTATAGAGTCTCACCAGAACAACCTACCTGATGATATTCCCAAAACGGTTGCCAGTATCTCGTATTGGAATCCTGAAGACTCTCTTGTAAACCCTGCAACCAGTAATGTAGCAAAATTGATGATTTCTAACTGGAGCTCTTCTAACCCACCGGATACGTTTATTGATGATTATACATTAACAGCACAAAGTAAAAAATCTTTTCATGTTACTATTATATTTGGTGATGATATGTTTGCCCCGTATATAACGATTTTTATAAAATCATTAGATGGTGGAAACCTATATATATATAACTTGATAGATAATAAGATATCATGTCACGATTTTTATGAGATTATGTTCGGACCATACACTGAAGCGCATGGTTTAAATATAAATATTGATGAATTTAAATTCTATCTAGATTATACTGATAATACACCTACTACAATTATAGATAAAAATATAGAAGTAAGATTTAATAATGGAGAAGAATCAGTCTATTTTGAATTTTATGCTGATATTAATATTATAAAACCCCTCTTTCTAAATATTGCTATACCGAATTGCGATTTTTGGGTCAATGTATCACCAAGTGATGGTATTAAAACAATAGGGGTTCGTCGTCCTGTCCAAATAGAATCTAAATTTCATGATGGACCAAACATCTCATCAGATAATACACTATTTAATGATGCTAGTGTTGATGGTTATGTTGCCAAAATAAATTTTATACGTCGTGCTTCTTCTTTTATTGATAAAATGACTTTTATAGCATGGGTAGCAAACATGCTAACAGGATCTAATAGTAGGGATATAGAGTTCACTAATAATCCAACTGTACTCGTATACTTTACGACAGGTGCCGTAACTCTCCAGATTGATGGTGATGTGTTATTCACCACAACTATGATAATAAATTATATTTATCATTTAGCTGTTGTAATAGATTGTGGTGCACTAAAATTTTATCTTAATGGTCAATTAATGTATTCAAACTCTACTATACTACCAGATGTTATACAGGAGGATATGGAGGACTATTGGTCAGCTGATAATGATGTGGTTTTTGCAGGTCTTGGATACTATTACACAAATATTTTCGATACACCAAATGAGATTAATTTAGGGCAAATAGGAGAACCGCCTTCATATAAAATTCCACTCTATCCATTTAAACAAGCTGGACCTAATCTTATTGCATATCATAATGATACTCCTTATTATAATAAATTAGTATCGCCTACCGATGAAAAGGCCAGTAATATACGTGTATATCATAATGATACAGTTTATGCATTGTCTAAATAACAATATACTAGGAGGACCATTATGGTCCTCCTATTTGATTATAATATTTTATTCTTAGCTAAACCAAGCAACTAATCTACATTTAAAATTCTTATCTCCAGGTGTTGAATTAGGAGGTGCTACAACTCTTAAGTTTACTGTAGCTACATTTTCAGGAGAATTAGCTTCTATACCATCATTGGCTTGTCCACTAATTGTATTCTCAGTTATATTAACAGCATTAGCTTTAATATCTTTACCTTCTGTTCCGCCTATAGGAGTCCAAACATTACTATTTCCATCTATCGAAGGAACATTCACCTGAACCCATTTCTCTTTAGCAACATCATCATTTGCTGTATCTCCAAGGGCATCTAACACCATTAAATAGCATTCTTTTAGATCACTTACAGCAGTTATTCCACCTTTATTATTCCATATCTTAACTGTTAATACTTCACTAGGTTTTTGTGCTTTGAGTGTACCAACTTCCCAAGCATTAACTAAATTTGTATTTGAAGCATCATAAATACTAATTTGCGGTCCCATATGTTATTCCCCCTTAAGTCCAATAACCATTTATTCTTATTCTATAATCTCTTATACCAGCTGATGTTCCAGCAGGAACCATTGTTTTTAATCTTACAGTACAATAATTAGATTTACTTGCAGTAGTAGTTTTATTACCATCATTTGCAGTACCTTTAATAACATAACCAGATGCTGCATTTAATCCATCAGCTCTTATCATTTTGGCAGTATTTCCACCAACTTTAGTCCAAGTAGTTTTATTACCATCTACTTGAGGTACATTAACATTTACCCATTTGCCTTGTACAACTTCTGTAATAGCCCTACCATCTATATCTAAAGCTGTTATATTAGCTTCTTTAAGGTCAGCTACAGCAGTTTCTCCTCCGCGATTATTCCATATAATAAGTTCTAGTATAGGACTAGCAGTATTAGCTTGTACAACACCATTATCCCAACTGGTAACTGCTACATCATTAACATCTACAACACTCAAAACGGGAGCTACCATGATATTACCTCCTTTAAATAATTATAACCTGTTACTATTAAGTCAAGTCAGACGATTTATAGAAAAAAAAATACTAAGGAAACTCCTTAGTATACTAATATAGTGTTGGAGGTTACTTATTTTCGAAAAATCAATTTTTCGAAAATAATTGCTACCTCAGAATCGGTAGCTTTTTTGATTATATCTTTAATAATGTTTAACATTATTATCAACCTCCTTTCACATATATAGTATATGTTTTATAAAAAAGATTTTCACGGACATTAGGTAAAATAAAGGAGGTTATATTATGCTATTTAACTCATATCCTATTAGATGGTATGCCCAATCGTCAAGCATGTTTTATTCAGCTAAAAAAATAGAAAATCTATCTGATAAATTAGGATCTATAGCAAGCGATAATGAAGAATTTAAATCAGATGAATACTTAAATATTAAAAATCTAAATCAAAAAGGCATATATCGTTATGGCGTGACTAATGATATTATGGCTAAAGAACAATTTGTAGATTTTTATTTTGAAGATAATAGAGAAGACTTTCATTTTAAAACATTTAATGGAGATTGGATATATGGTTTATATCTAACTTTTAGATATAAAGATACTACTAAAAATAAACAAATGCAATGGAAGACATTTGGTCATTTTTCTAAATGTTTAACTCTTAGTAAAACCCAAAGAAAACAATCTGAGATAAAGATTAATGATATATTTGTATATAAGTTTGGGCATGCTGATATTAGTATGAATAATACGCAATCATTTACTCATGATGGATATTCTGT
>Ga0247609_10003834_pt1 | contig 15116 bp, 10 predicted proteins | sample 172DNAGHGlowgp2_FD_193487 | JGI IMG/M metagenome (GOLD analysis project Ga0247609, IMG submission 193487) | Sheep rumen microbial communities from Palmerston North, Manawatu-Wanganui, New Zealand - 1728 DNA GHGlow gp2 | ecosystem: Host-associated > Mammals > Digestive system > Stomach > Rumen ...
GTATCGGTAGGGTAGAGGATGACTCCGCCCTCGCGCAACACTTTCACTGCATTTTTGATATCTTCTTCTCTCGTCATTAGAACTCTGATGTAAAGTGGAACTTAATGTGCTTGAAATCTTCCTGCGCCATTGAGAGCACGTAGCCGGAGTCAGCAAGGAACACATCGCGACCTTCCTTGTCCTTGGCCATATACTGGTACTTGCGCTTCTTGAAGTTCTCCAGTTCTTTTTCATCGTCACTCTCTATCCAGCACGCCTTATACAGGTGTACGGGTTCCCAGCGGCACTTGGCGTTATACTCGTTCTCAAGACGATACTGGATGACCTCGAACTGCAGCTGACCAACGGTACCGATGATTTTGCGGTTGTTGAACTGGTTGACGAACAACTGGGCTACACCCTCGTCCATCAACTGGTCGATACCCTTCTGCAACTGTTTTGACTTCATTGGGTCGTCGTTCTCGATGTACTTGAACAGTTCGGGCGAGAAGGATGGCAGACCGCGGAAATGCAACTGTTCGCCCTCGGTGATGGTATCACCAATTTTGAACATACCACCTGTATCAGGCAGACCCACGATGTCGCCGGGCCATGCCTCGTCGATGGTCGACTTACGCTGTGCCATAAACTGCGTAGGCGACGAGAATCGCAGCGTCTTACCCTGACGCACATGCAGGTAGGGCTGGTTGCGCTGGAACTTGCCGCTGCACACCTTGCAGAAAGCAATACACGATCGGTGGTTGGGGTCGATGTTGGCGGTAATCTTAAAGATAAAGCCCGTGAATTTCGGCTCGTCGGGCTGCACATCGCGCTCCTCGGCCTTGGTGGGCTTGGGACTGGGAGCTATTTCCACGAAGCAGTTCAAGAGTTCCTGCACACCGAAGTTGTTTAGGGCAGAACCAAAGAATACGGGAGCCACTTCGGCGCTGCGGTACGTCTCGACGTCGAATTCCGGATAGACACCATCCACCAGTTCCAGGTCTTCGCGGAGCTTGGCAGCGTTTTGCTCACCAACCATCTTATCGAACTCGACGGAATCGAGCTCCACACTAACTTTTTCTGTCACGCGCTGCTTGTCGGGCGTAAAGAGGTCGAGCTTGTTTTCGTAGATGTTATACACGCCCTTGAATTTCGCGCCCTGATTGATGGGCCAACTTAAAGGGCGCACCTTGATTTCCAGTTCCTGCTCCAACTCGTCCAGCAAGTCGAACGGGTCACGACCCTCGCGGTCCATCTTGTTGATAAAGATGATGACGGGCGTATTCCTCATGCGGCACACGTTCATCAGTTTACGCGTCTGCGTCTCCACACCTTTTGCACCGTCCACCACGATGATTGCTGAGTCGACAGCCGTCAGCGTGCGGTAGGTGTCCTCGGCAAAGTCCTGGTGACCCGGGGTGTCAAGGATGTTTACTTTATACTCAACGTCCGACCCGTCGGGCGTATAGTCGAACTCCATCACGGATGTCGATACCGAGATACCGCGCTGCTTCTCGATGTCCATCCAGTCGGAAGTCGCGGTCTTCTTAATCTTGTTGTTCTTTACTGCACCAGCCACCTGAATCTGACCGCCGAACAGCAGAAATTTCTCTGTCAGCGTGGTCTTACCGGCATCTGGGTGCGAGATAATCGCAAATGTTCTTCTTCTTTCTATTTCTTGATTCATAACTTTTCAATACATTCTTTCAATGACTCCTCCCAATAGGGAATCTCAATGCCATAAACGGTCTTGATTTTCGTCTTGTCGAGCACGGAATAGTGCGGACGGGCGGCAGGCGTCGGATATTCGGCTGTATGCAGGGGGCGCACATGACACGATGTGATGCCGGCCATGCGATGAATCGCCTTGGTGAAGTCATACCACGATATGACACCTTCGTTGGAGAAATGATAGATACCAGGAACGATGCCCTTGTTGATGGCTGTCATGATGACCGCAGCAAGGTCACGGGCGTATGTCGGCGTGCCTATTTGGTCGAAGATGACACCCAGCTCCGGTTTCTCCTTGCCCAAGCGAATCATCGTCTTCACGAAGTTGTTGCCGAAGGTAGAGTACAGCCACGCTGTACGGATAATCATCGAACGCTCGCACAGTTTCTGGACGTTCAGCTCGCCCACCAACTTGGTTTTGCCATAGACGCTGTTAGGGCAAGTATCCTCATCCTCCGTATAGGGAGTGTGATGGGTGCCGTCGAACACGTAGTCGGTAGAAATCTGAATCATCCAACCGCCCCGCTTCCCGATGGCATGAGCCAGATAGGCAGGTGCCTCGGCATTCAGTCGCTGACAAAGTTCCTCGTTGTCCTCCGCCTTGTCGACAGCCGTATAGGCGGCACAATTGACGATGCCTTCAATGGCATTCTCTGCTACAAAGTTCTCGATGGCCTGCTGATTGGTGATATCCAGCTCAGCAACATCCGTATTAAAATAGGTGTGCTGGGGATTCTCCTTCTCCAACAGTTGCATCTCATTGCCTAATTGGCCGTTACAGCCTGTAATCAGTATATTCATTACTCGAATTTCAGTCCTTCTTCTTTATCCTTCTTGTAATAATCCGAGAGCATCCCCAAAAAGGTTGTAATCTCCTTGATGGCGTGTTCCGTATTGGTGCTGATTTCCTTCTTTTGTAAGCGTAGCATCATGACGCCATAGAGCGAATTGAAACATGTCTCCACCTCGTTTTCTTCCTTGTTGGCACCCCGGTTGCGAAGTTCTACGATATAGGGCAACACCCGATAGTATTCGGCATTGTAAAACGGGAACTTGGTTGATGCCAGCAGTTGCGTATGTAGTTCAACAAGTGTCTGCATGGTTACCTTGTTGATTTGCAGGTGTCCTTGTTCGCGACAGCCCTCCTGGTTCATCATGCGTATGAGGTTGCCATACCAATCCGTCAATTCTTCCTTCTGCTCGTCAGTATAGTCGAATCGCGCAATATACTCCTTACGAATGCGTGTCAGCGAACAGTCGAAAGCCCTGATGATATTCTCTACCTGCCACATATACAGCAGATATTCAGCAATATTGGTCTTACGTAATTCTTGAGAAATAAACATTTTCCTTAGCCGTTATAACGTTCTTACGTTAAAAGAATCGATAAAGATTTGTCACTGTGCCGAACAGCGAGATGCTTGCAAATAGTGTCACCGCTGCCCCAATGACCTGATTGATGATGCGGATGCCGTGATCGTCAAAGATGGTGCGCACCTTGTCCACCAGCCACGACAATCCATACCACCACAAGAGTGCTCCTCCGATGATGCTTGCAAAACCTACCATCATCTCGAACGGATGGTCGGGAATGACGAAGGCAAACTGAGCGAACAGCGCCATGAAAAGGAATACAATGAGTGGATTGGAGAATGTCACCAGGAATGCCGTCCAGATATTGTACCATAGCGACCCTTTCTGTTGTCCTGACTGGTGCATGTTCTTCGTCGGGTCCATGCGCCACGTATAGATGCCAAAGCCCAAAAGCAGCACACTGCCGATAATCTGCAGGTAGAACTTGTTCTGGTCGTTGTTGATGAAATCCATGACGAATGCCATACCGAAGCCCGTGATACCGGCATAGATGATGTCGCTGATGGATGCACCAATGCCTGTAGCAAGACCATACCAGCGTCCTTTGTTCAGCGTGCGCTGTACGCAAAGGATGCCTACTGGTCCCATAGGCGCTGACGCAATCATACCAATCAGCATGCCTTTGAACACCAAATCGACTATGTTGATATGTATCGGAAATGCCATATCGAGTGCAAAGGTACGAAATATTTTGTTAAATCCTTGCAGTTTCAGAATATTTTTGTACCTTTGTAGGCAGATTCATAAAATAGACATAACTTAAAAACATAAAAACAATGGAACAACAAGGAATCAAGCCGTATGTTATCGGTTTAGACTTAGGAGGCACGAACTCCGTATTCGGCATCGTTGATGCACGTGGTGAAATCAAGGCTACTACAGCTATCAAGACAGGTGGCTACACCAAAGTAGAAGACTATGTCAAGGCTTCTATCGAGGCTTTGCAACCCATCATCGAACAGGTGGGCGGTATTGACAAAATCAAGGCAATGGGTATTGGTGCGCCTAATGGCAACTATTACAATGGTACCATTGAGTTTGCACCTAATCTGCCCTGGGCTCACGACGGAGTCGTCCCCTTGGCAAAACTCTTCAGCGACCAGTTGAACGGCATTCCCGTTGCACTGACCAACGATGCCAATGCTGCTGCACTGGGTGAAATGGTCTATGGCGTTGCCCGCGGCATGAAGAACTTCATCGTCATTACCCTGGGAACAGGCGTTGGCTCTGGTATCGTGGTGAATGGTCAGTTGCTGTATGGTCACGACGGTTTTGCTGGTGAATTAGGCCATGTCATTATGGTGCGTGGTGCTGAAGGTCGTAGTTGTGGTTGTGGACGTACGGGATGTCTGGAAGCTTATTGCTCTGCAACGGGCGTAGCACGTACTGCTCGCGAACTGTTGGCAAAGACCGACCGTCCTTCTCTGCTTCGTGATATGAATCCAGACGACATCACTTCGCTCGACGTGTCTATTGCCGCAGGCAAGGGTGACGAACTGGCTAAGGAAATCTACGAGTTTACCGGTAAGATGCTGGGCGAGGCCTGTGCCGACTTCACAGCCTTCTCCAGCCCTGAGGCCTACATCTTCTTCGGTGGCATGGTAAAGGCTGGCGACCTGATTATGGAGCCCATCAAGAAAGCCTACGAGGCCAGCGTCATGAATATTTTCAAGGGCAAGGCTCAGTTCTTGGTCAGCGGTCTCGACGGTGCTTCGGCTGCCGTGTTGGGCGCTTCGGCCATTGGTTGGGAGATTTAAATTGACGATATCTGAAAGGGGAGGGCACTGCCCTCCTTTTTTTTCTTTGCTCATAATCTTCGTCATTCTGTGCAATTACTAAAACGATTGCGCTAGGAAATGCCTTAATATTTTTGGTACTTTGTTTGCTTTTTCGTACCTTTGCAAGCAGAACTACTAGAACAAATAAGAATTATGAAGAGATTCCTACAAACAGTGATGCTTCTCACCGTTGTCGCTATGGCCGTTCAGGCTAAGGGTTGGAACGACCAGGAGTACAAGCAGATTGAGCAGAGCATCCGCCTGCCGCAGTTCGCAGACAAAGCGTATGTGATTACCAAGTTTGGCGCCAAGACTGACAATACGGCCGCCAAGAATCAGAAGGCCATCCAGAAGGCTATCGACAAGTGTTCGCAGAAGGGCGGTGGACGCGTCGTTGTGCCTGCCGGGCAGAAGTTCCTCACCGCTGCCATCCAGTTGAAGAGTGGTGTCAACCTCGTCGTCGAGGAAGGTGCCGTGCTGGAGTTTGCCTTCGAGCCCGAGCTCTATCCCATCGTGCCGACGCGCTGGGAGGGTCTCGACTGCTGGAACCTCTCGCCGCTGATTTATGCCTATCAGGCCCGTGATATAGCCATTACCGGCAAGGGCACCATCGACGGCGGCGGCTCGAACGAGACGTGGTGGCCGTGGTGCGGCAACAAGCGTTTTGGCATGAAGGAAGGCGGTATTGCCCAGAATCAGGGCGCCCGCGCCCGTCTGTTGCAGTATGCCGAGGACGGTGTGCCTATGGACGAGCGTCGCTTCGGTCCTACCGACGGCTTGCGCCCGCAGATGATTAACCTGAACCAGTGCGAGGGTATTCTCATTGAGGACGTCACGCTGTTGCGCTCGCCGTTCTGGGTCATCCATCCCTTGCTGTCGACCGACATTATCGTGCGCGGCGTACATATTAATAATGATGGCCCCAACGGCGACGGTTGCGACCCCGAGTCGTGCGACCGCGTACTCATTGAGAACTGCTATTTCAATACGGGTGACGACTGTATCGCCATCAAGAGCGGCCGCAACAACGACGGTCGCGAGGGTGGTCAGGGCAAGTATGCCGGCCGTGCGTCGAAGAACATCATCATCCGCAACTCGAAGTTCAACAACGGTCACGGCGGCGTGGTCATCGGCTCTGAGATCAGTGGCGGTTGTCAGAATGTTTACGCCCACGACTGCGAGATGGACTCTCCGTCGCTGGACCGCGTGCTGCGTATCAAGACGAACTCCTGCCGCAGCGGCATTGTCGAGAACATCAATATGCGCAACATCTCCGTCGGCCAGTGTGGCGAGGCCGTGCTCAAGATCAATACCGACTACGAGCCCCGCGAAGTGTGTTGCCGCGGTTTCTATCCCACCGTCCGCAATGTGACGATGGAGAACGTCACCTGTAAGAAGTCGAAGTACGGTGTGATGATTGTAGGCTACGACGACCCCAAGCTGGCTTATACCGTCAACAGCATCACCGTGCGCAACTGCCGCTTCGACGGTGTCTACAGCAAGCCCATCCATCAGACTGGCCTTGCGCAGGACATTACCTACGACAACCTCTTCATCAATGGTTCCCTCGTTTTGCAGGACAAGCCCTACAAGCACTACTCCGAGTGGCTGACGTATAGCGAGATGCAGCGTGTGCCGAAGAGCTATATGCTCGATTTCGCGACGAGTCCGAAGTGGAGCTATGTCATGGGCATCGAGCTCGAAGGCATGCTCGATACGTACCTCTGCTATGGTGGCGAGGCTATCCGCAAATACTGCCAAGAGTACACCGACACGATGATTTATGCCGACGGCAACATCCGCGGTTTCGACATTCTCGACTACAATCTCGACAACATCCGCACGGGTCATTTCGTTACCCGCATGTACGAGAACTGGCCCGAGGCGAAGAACCTCAAGGCCATGCAGCTGATGATGAAGCAGTTGCAGGACCAGCCCCGCACCATTGTTGATAAGGTGTTCTGGCACAAGGCCATCTACGCCTATCAGGTGTGGCTCGACGGCATCTTCATGGGCCTGCCGTTCCGCGTCCTCACCGCCCCGATCACGTTGAACGTTGATAAGTCAAAGGTCAAAGGTCAAGGGTCAAAGGTTAACGTTCAAAGTATCTATGATGATGCCGTGAACCAGCTGAAGATTACCTACGAGCGCACGCTCGATCCCAAGACTGGCCTGAATCGTCACGCCTACGACGAGACGCGCAACGCCTTCTGGGCCGATAAGGAAACGGGGCTGTCGAAGCACTGCTGGGGCCGCGCTCAGGGTTGGTACACGATGGCGCTGATTGAAGTGCTCGACGCACTGCCCGACGACTATGCCCGCAAGCAGGAAGTCGTGGAGTTGCTGAAGAAGGACTTCGACGCCATCCTCAAGTGGCAGGACAAGGACAGCGGTGTGTGGTATCAGGTGATGGACTCCCCGGGTCGTGAGGGAAATTACCTCGAGAGCACCTGTTCGGCCATGTTCACCTACGCACTGTTGAAGGCATATCGCAAAGGATATGTCGGCGAAAAGTACCACGACGCAGGTGTCAAGGCTTACAAGGGCATGATCAACAAGTTCATCCGCGTCAATGCCGACAAGACCATCTCGCTCACCGAATGCTGTAGCGTGGCCGGTCTTGGTCCCGCTGAGACAGCTGAGGTCGTTGCTGCTATGAAGAAAATCAATCCGAAGGGCAGCGTCAAGGAAAACCGCCGCCGCGACGGCAGTTTCGGCTACTACCTCTCCGAGCCTATCCGCGACAACGATGCGAAGGGCGTGGGACCCTTCATCTGGGCTTCTCTCGAAATGGAAATGCTCGGCTACGATACCGATTCCGACTACAGTCTTAACGTCAAAAAGAAGTAAGGGAAAGACGCAAACGTTTTCGGTTGATTTTAATCAATTTTCGTTCCGCTTTCCGATAAAAATGCGTAACTTTGCAACAGAATTCAAAACAACTACTAATGATTCTACTAAAAAAGTATTTTCTAACGCTGAGTGCAGCGATGGCAACGGTGATGTCGGTGGCCCAGACGGGGGCACCGGCATTTCCCGGTGCAGAGGGTCACGGCCGCTACGTAACGGGTGGACGTGAGGGTTCGGTCTATCACGTGACAAACCTGAAGAACAGTGGCTCGGGATCGTTCCGCGACGCTGTGAGCAAGGCTAATCGCATCGTCGTGTTCGACGTAGCAGGCGTCATTCCCTTGGCCAGCGACCTGACCATGAAGGACAACATCACTATCCTCGGACAAACGGCGCCTTATCCAGGTGTTACTATACGTTATTATACCATTCGCCCGGGTGCAAACAATATCATACGTTTCATCCGCTTCCGTCGTGGAGAGGAAAAGAATGTCAACGAGGGTGCCGATGCCACATGGCAGCGTAACAAGACGGGCATCATCCTCGACCACTGCTCGTTCTCGTGGAGTATCGACGAGGTGGCTTCGTATTACGATAACAACAACTTCACCATGCAGTGGTGTACGGTTGCCGAGAGTCTCGTGAATGCGGGTCACGGCAAGGGCGCTCATGGCTATGGCGGCATCTGGGGCGGCAAACTGGCTTCGTTCCACCATAATCTCATTGCCCACGTGGCTAACCGTTCGCCGCGTTTCAACGGTGCACGTTACGATTGGACGGGGTACACGAGCAACATGTTGTACGACGAGTATCAGTGGAAGAACGCCGTGCAGTCGGAGAACGTCGATTTCCGCAATTGTGTGGTTTATAACTGCAGCAATGGTTGCTATGGTGGTCCTGGCGGCGGCTATGTCAACATGGTGAACAACTACTATAAGACAGGTCCTGCCGGCACTACGAACCGCGTTACGACGGTGTCGATAGCCAACAGCACCTCGTCGAGTGACAACAAGAAGTATTGGGATATGACCAGTCGTTACTACATCAACGGTAACCGCGTCAATAATAATGAGAACCACGACTGGACGAACGTCAACTTTGACAGCGGCGTGGTGACTTACAACGGTGCCAAGTACACGAAAGACCCCAACCACTACTATGGAGAAGACTTGGAATACACCAACATCAACGATGTTGACTGCCTGCCTATCAAACTTGACAGTCCGATGGCTCCCATTGGCGAGATTACGACCCATGTCGCTGCAACGGCTTTTGACAAAGTGCTGGCATTTGCCGGTTCCTCGCTTCATCGTGACGATGTCGATGCCCGTTATATGACGGAAGCCCACGACGGCACAGCGACCTATACCGGTAGTGTCACGAATAAAAAGGGACTGATTGACAAGGTTTCTGACGTCAATGGTTATACGGAGGATACTTTCCCCACAGGGCAGCACCCTTCCGACTACGACTCCGACGGTGACGGCATTCCCGACGATTGGGAGATTGCCAACGGATTGGATCCTGAGGATAAGTCGGACGGTATGAAAAAGACTATCGACGAAAAAGGATGGTACACCAATCTGGAGGTCTTTGCCCACTCACTGGTTGAGGACATCATGAAGTCCGGCAACGAGGATGGCGACAGTAATTTCGAGGAATACTACCCTGCGTACAAGAAGCCCATGACGGCTATTGAGTCCGTTCGCACGTCGGCAATCTTACATACGGAATACTATTCGCTGGATGGACGTAGGTTGGAAGAGCCGCAAAAAGGCGTCAACATCCGCGTGGAGCGAATGAGCAACGGAAAGACTGTTACGACTAAAGTCCTTAAGTAGAAAGATTGTTAGGAGAAAAAGAAGGATTCAGTGATGAATCCTTTTTTTCATGCTATCTTCCGCATCCAACCGCCGTGGAACAGACGGGCAAGGAAGATGATGCCGCGGAAGGTCAGTTCGATGGCCATGGCCGTCCAGACACCTGGCAAACCATAGGTCACCGCCAGCACGGCGGCGAGCGTCAGACGAACGCCCCACATCGACAGCAGACTCATAATGGCAGGCTTCAGCGTGTCGCCAGCACCGACGAACACACCGTTGCAGACGATAGCGGCGGCAAACATCGGCTCGGCGAAGGCCTCTATGCGCAGACACGCTCTACCTAACGCAATGATTTCGTCCACGGGTGTCATGATGGCCATCAGTTCGGCTGCAAAAACATACATAAACAGCCCCATCAGCGTCATCACGCCCATGCCCAGTGCTACCGACATGTGGGCAAACTGGCGCGTGAGCAGTTTCTTGCCCGCGCCGAAACTCTGTCCCACCAGCGTCGTGGCGGCCTCGGCAATGCCAAAGCCCGGCATGTAGCAGAGACTCTCGACGGTGATGGCCAACGAATGGGTAGCAATGGCCATCGTGCCTAACGGTGCGACGATGAGCGTGCTGACAACCTGTGCCGAGCCCATCAGCAGGTGTTGCAGCGCCATGGGTGCGCCAATCCTGAATGCGTTGCCCACGACATCGGCCTTGGGCTTGAACTTATCCCACGACAGCGGCAACTTCTGACCTCTCACCTCTTCCCTCTTACCTCTTTTCAGGATGCCCAGCATGTCCGAGCGGTACAGCAGGAAATACATCATCAGCAGGGCAGTGATGAACATGGCCAGACACGTGCCGATGGCTGCACCTGCCACGCCCATGCCTAACAGATAGATGAACGCGTAGTTGAACACGACATCCATGACGCACATCAGGATGTTAAGTATCGACGGAATCTTCATGTTGCCCGAGCATTTCAGCATCGAGCCCGCCAGACCCTCCATTTGGAAGAAGATGCCTGCCCCACAGAAAATGGCGAAATAGAGCGACGCGTCGTGGGCGATTTCCTCCGTACCGCCCAACCAATAGGGCAGGGGAATGCTGATGGCCTCGGCGACGAGCATCATGCTGATGGCATATATCGCACAACATACCAGCGACTGACGTAACACGCGCTGGGCGCGATTGATGTCGTTGGCTCCGATAGCGTGCGCCACCTGAACCGAGAAACCCATGTTGACTGCCGACGCCAGTCCGCCCATCAACCAGCCTGTCGTCTCGACGAGTCCGATGGCTGCTGAGGCCTTCGCGCCCAGGTGTCCGACCATCGACGCATCGATGAAGAACATGACCGTGGCGGAAATCTGCGCCAGAATAGAGGGAATACTCAGGCTGACAATCAACCTGAGTTTCTCGCCCTGCGTCATCTCGCGACCCTCGCGGATGTAGGCTAGGAGTTCCTTGCTACGGTCTTTCGTATCGTTTAGTTTTTACGTTCCGTTAGAGACGTTATTTTGTGATCACGGTGGTCTTCGTGTCGCCGGGCTTGAACAGCAGACCCTCGCACTTCTTGGCATCGGCCTTGTACGTGCGTAGCTCTATCTTGTTCCAGTCTATCTCGTCGGTGCGTTGTGCCAGTGGTGCATGGGGGATGATGCTGCCGTCCTTCACCAGGATGATGGCAGGAATCTTGCCTGCCACGATGGTCTGATAACCGCCGCTGTACACCTTGCCCGTCTGGTAGTCAATCCACTTCCCCTTGGGCAGATAGACGTCGCGGCTGTTGCCGCTCTCCATCAGCGGGGCTACGAGGATTTGCGAACCGAACATATATTCGTCCTCCACATACCACGCCCCCTTGTCGTCGGGGAACTCTACCAGTAGGGCGCGCACCATCGGCAGTCCGCGCTCCGAGCAGTCCTTCGCCTGGGCATAGACGTACGGCATCAGCCGGTATTTCATTTCGGCACACTCGCGGAAGGCTTTCGTGAACGACTCGCTGATGAGCCAAGGCTCCGTGGGCGGTGCACCGTGGGCTCGCGTATGGCTCGACAGGAAACCGAACGGCAACCAACGGCGATAGATGTCCTCGGGCGAAGCGGTCACAAAGCCGCCCATGTCGTGACTCCAGAACGAGAATCCGCTGAGGCCAAACGACAGGCCGCCGCGCAGGTCGCCCAACAGTCCGGTATTGTTCGTTGCCGCATCGCCGCCCCAGTGCAGGGCGTAACGCTGGGAACCGGCCCACGCCGAGCGCGCCCAGATGATGCCTTCGCCGGGATGCGAGCGTTCCACCACTTCCCACAGGGCTTTGTTGTAGCGCAGCGGATAGAGGTTGTGCTCGTACAGGCCGCCCTTGCCGCTATGATAGAAGCCGTTATAGGGTGCTGCCTCGCCGAAGTCGCACTTGATGGTCGATACGCCTTGCTTCATCAGACCCTCAATCTTCGACTGGTACCAGCTGACGGTCTCAGGATTCGAGAAGTCCAGGATGGCATCCTCCACCGGCATGCCGCCCGTAGCATTCACCACGTGCAGCCCCTTTTCAATAATCTCCGGGAAGAAACGGTTCTTCGGCGTGAAGTAAGGCAACTGCCACAGACAAGTGTGGAAACCGTCCTTCTTCAGCTGCTTCAACATCCCGACAGGGTCAGGGAAGCGGTCCTTCGCAAACTGGTAGTCACACTGCCAGTCGACGCCGAACCAGCCCGTGTCGAAGTGGATGACGTCGCTGGGAATCTTGTGCGCCCTCAACTGACGGGCAATCTCCAGTCCCTCCTCCTGCGAGAAATAGGTGATGCGGCTCATCCACGTGCCAAAGCTCCACAGCGGCAGCATCGGACTCTTGCCGGTAATGTCGGTGTATTCGTTGAGGATGTCCTTCGGCTCGCCGAAGAACACAAAGAAGTCCATCTGCTCGTCGGCCATAAACAGCCGCTGTGCGCCGATGTACGAGGCTCCGAAGTCGCAGGTGACAGGTGCCGACGTATGCATAAAAATGCCGTAGCCGCGATTCGAGAAGTAAAACGGCACGGGCTTATACTGTCCGTCGGTCTCAGGACCTTGGGGGTCGGTCACGCTCAGGTGCACCTTCTGCCCCACCTTGTTCAGCGACGTAAACGACTCGCCGCAACCGTAGATCCGTTCGCCGGGCGACAACAGGAATACGGGGTTGATGCTGCGCGAATTGTCCGAGCCGCGCTTGATAAACGAGAACGGCAACAGCTTCACCTGTGTCGAGTCGTTGTCAATGATATGACGCGTCTGCGTCAGCACCCGTCCCTTCGCGTCCTTGATGACGATGCGGAACGGATACGGCTGCACCTCGATGCTTCCGTATTCTGATTTGTTGGCAGTTCGGCTGCCAGCCGCCTTCTGCTTAAAAGCGTCACAGAACATCACGTCGTCCTGATCCGTCGTCTTCGGCTCCACCGGCGTCGTCAGCATCCGGATGCGTGCCGTCCGCGGCGTAATCCACTCCACCTTGATTTTCAGCGCGGGGTCGTTCTCGTAGGCTGCATCGGGGAAGTCCAGCATCTGCATCCTTACGGGCCAGTAGCCGTTCAGGTTGAATGCCTGACGCGGGCTCAGCCGGTAGCGTTTCCACTGCACCAGTCCCTCGCCCTTCGCTGCGTCGTAACTCACCAGCGAGTCCGCCAGGAAATACGTGTTCGACAGGTCGTAGAAGTCCGTCGACATATCTTTTTGCATACACTGCAGGTACTGAATGCCTGCATTCGTCTGAATCTGCGCCGTGGCGACTACTGCCCACCACACCAGACATGCTGTTCCAATAATTTTTCTCATCATATTCTTATTTCTTACCTCTTACCTCTCACCTCTTACCTCTTACCTCTTCTTTGATTCCTTCCATCGCATACGTGCCAAAGACTGTCAGCTTTTCACGGTCGACAACGGTCATACAACCCTTCGCACCCTGCCGGTCGCAGAAGTTCGTGTCCCATGTCATTGGCACCATGCCGCCCAGCTCCTTACACAGCCGGTGCATTTCGCGATAGTGCACCTTGATGCTGGCGTTGTGCTTCTCCTGACTCTCGCCGGGCAGTGCCGACAGGTCGCGCCAGTTGGCACCGAACTCGCCGATCACCACGGGATAGCCCTTGTCCACGAACGTCGTCTTCATCCGCATCAGCAGTTCTCTCATGTTGTCTTCCTCGCCTGTCGTGGCATTGCGTGTCGAACCGCTCAGGTGGTTGCCCTTGCCCCAGTAGTAGACCACATTACCCCACGACTCGTCCTTCTCCATGCCCCAAAACTGCCAGGGGTGGTAGTAGTGTACCTCGATGGCAAGTCTGTCTGCGACGACGTCCGTCGGCATCCTGCCTGCCATGAAGTTACACGTATGCTCGATGTTCGTCGTCGGTCCTTGCACCACCAGCACGCGCTTCAGGTTGTTGCCCCCTGTGGCGCGAACGGCATCCACAAACGTCTGGTTATACTGTATCAGGTTGTCCGTCGCCGCCTGAGTGTCGGCGCTCGGCTCGTTCAGTCCCGCAAACAGCAGGTGCTCGTCGTAGTCCCTGAATGCCGTGGCTATCTGCGTCCACAGCGCCGTCAGCACCTCCTTGTTCCTCTTGATGGTCGCCGCGTCCGAGTCTTTGATGTGCTCCTCCAGCCAGCCGCCGTCCCAGTGGTCGTTCAACACCACATACAGGCTGTCCCTGATGCAGTAGTCCACCACCTCCTTCACGCGCGCCATCCATTGTGCGTCTATCTCGTATGTCTGTGCATTACTGATATGTCCGCACGCCCATGCGCAGGGAATGCGAACGCTCCGGAACCCCAGGCTCTTCACGTAGTCTATCACCTGTTGCGTGGTCTTTGTCGGCTGCCATGCTGTCTCCGACTCCAGGCCGCCTTTGTTGTTCAGAAAGTCAGCCCCGTTCCCATTCTTCGCCTCCAGCGTGTTGCCGAGGTTCCACCCGGGACTCATGTCATTAATCACCTGCATCGCCGAATGCCACGCCTCGCTCTCAGGGAGCGAACGGTCTATGCCGTCCTGCGCGCTAACCCTCATTCCCACCGTCAGCAGCCATGCCGCCACAATGGCTAAACGCATCATTCTTCTCATCATGCCGCGAAGGTACGAAAAAAAAACGAGTCCACCAAACGCTCGCCCCGTTTTTTGCATATACCCTAATACTAAAGCCCCTCTAGCATGACACTAAAGCGCCTTTAGTATGACACTAAAATACAATACTCCGAAAGAAATTTTGAATACTCCAAAAGTATTTTCGATTACTGCGGTAGTATTGACCACCTTCCCTGCTGTCCGCCACTCTGCCCGCCAATGTCGGGTCGACATTGCTTGAATCGTGCCCAACGATTAGGGAGCAGAGTGCCGTTCAGCCAGTAAGGTGATTGGGCGCACCCTGTGCGAGGCTTTCGCTCCCTCAATAAGTACCACTTATTTCTGAATAAGAGCCACTTTTTAGGGGTCACCTGCATAATCACGTGTGAGCGTACACTAAAACCGTGATGTTTTTCGTTCTTGTAAGAAACGAGATATCACAATGAATCCACAATACGAAATACTTGCCAAATGTTTGTTGCCAACACA
>Ga0247609_10003835_pt1 | contig 15116 bp, 7 predicted proteins | sample 172DNAGHGlowgp2_FD_193487 | JGI IMG/M metagenome (GOLD analysis project Ga0247609, IMG submission 193487) | Sheep rumen microbial communities from Palmerston North, Manawatu-Wanganui, New Zealand - 1728 DNA GHGlow gp2 | ecosystem: Host-associated > Mammals > Digestive system > Stomach > Rumen ...
CGTCGGGCTCGGCAAACTCGTGGAGCATGCGCTCGGTCATCTGGGCGTTGCAGTGGATAGCCCCCCTCGGTCCCCCCGAAGGGGGGAGGTTACTGAAGCGCTTCGTCTGGATGTTTCGCGCCTTGATGACGCGTTCACGGATTTTTTCTGACGGCTCGCCGGGCTGCATCTGACTCAACTGGGCAAAGGGCACCGCTTGGATTTCGCAGTGGATATCGATGCGGTCGAGCAGAGGACCCGAGATCTTGTTCATGTAGCGCTGAATCTGGCCGGGGGTGCAGACGCAGTGGTGGGTGGGGTCGCCATAGTAGCCGCAGGGACAGGGGTTCATGCTTGCCACGAGCATGAAGGAGCAGGGGTACTCCACATTGTACTTGGCACGGCTGATGGTAATCTTGCGGTCTTCCAACGGCTGGCGCAGCACCTCAAGGACGCTGCGTGACAGCTCGGGCATCTCGTCGAGGAAGAGTACGCCGTTGTGGGCCAGCGAGATTTCGCCCGGCTGGGGGTTGCTGCCACCGCCGACGAGAGCCACCTGCGAGATGGTGTGGTGGGGGGCACGGAAGGGACGCTGGCTGATGAGACTGGTGTCGCGGCTCAGCTTGCCTGCCACAGAGTGTATCTGCGTCGTCTCCAGGCTCTCTGCCAGCGACAAGGGCGGCAGGATGCTGGGCAGGCGCTTGGCCAGCATCGACTTGCCGGAGCCCGGCGGCCCAATCATGATGAGGTTATGGCCACCGGCGGCAGCCACCTCCAGGGCTCGCTTCACGCTCTCCTGTCCGCGGACGTCGCTGAAGTCGAGGTCGAACTGGCCCTGCTGCTCATAGAACTCCCGGCGGGTGTCGATAACCGTCGGCTGGTAGGAGGTGTCGCCGTTGAAGAAGTTGACGACGTCCAGGAGCGTCTCCATGCCATAGATACTGACATTGTTGACGACAGCGGCCTCGCGCACGTTCTGTACAGGCACGATAAGCCCCTCATAGTGCTCGGCACGGGCCCTAATGGCGATGGGCAGAGCACCGCGGACGGGCTGCAGGCGGCCGTCCAGCCCCAGTTCGCCCACCATCATAAAGCGCGACAGTCGTGAACTGTCCACGTTACCGGCGGCTGCCAGTATGCCAACGGCCACCGGCAGGTCGTAGCCCGACCCTTCTTTCTTGATGTCGGCGGGCGCCATGTTGACCGTTATTTCCATCATAGGCATCTTGAAGCCATTGTTCACCAGGGCGGCCTTGATGCGGTCGTAGCTCTCGCGGACGGCGGTGTCGGCCAGTCCTGTCAGGTGGAACTGCACGCCACGCGACATGCTCACCTCTACGGTGACAGTGGTGACCTCAAGTCCGTTGACGGCAGCGCAATATGTTTTTACTAGCATCTAATTAATTTACAAATTGACGATTTACAATTTACGATTTCAGTTTTTCCGGCAATGAATCCGAATTATTATGAATTTGCCTGAATTCTGGAGGTTTATATCAACTGCAGTAGCTGACTGAAACGGTCAATCTTCGTCAGGCGCGGATGGTCAAAGTCCTCAAAGTGCTCCAGTTGCCACGTTACATGGAAGGGGATGTGGACAGCCCAGGCACCGATGGCCAGGGCCGGTGCACAGTCGCTCTTCAGCGAGTTGCCCACCATGAGCAGTTCAGAGGGGTGGATGTCCTGGTGGTCGCAGAGGGCCAGGAACTCCTTCTGGCCCTTGTCGCTGGTAATCTCCACGTCGTCAAAATACTTGAGCAGCCCTGAGCGGTGCAGCTTGTTTTCCTGGTCCTGTAACTCGCCCTTGGTGAAACACACTTTCCGGTAGCCGTCAATCTGAGCCAGCGTCTTTTCTACGTCTGGCAGGGGTGTCGCCGGCAACTGCAGCAGCCGCTTGCAGTGGGCCAGAAGGTCGGACAGTTGCTGGCTGTCGATATGGTCGCCGCCTACGCGCAGGGCCGTCTCAATGATGGATATCGTAAAGGCCTTGCAGCCATAGCCCAGGTCGGCCATGTTGCCGCTCTCGGTACGGAACAGCTCCTGGGCAGGATTGTCGCAATAGGGTGCTATCAGCGCATAGAGGCGGTTCTCGACCGCCTCAAAGTGCGACTGACAGTCCCATAGGGTATCGTCAGCGTCGAACGCTATAATCTTCCAGTTTTTCAATGTCTCAATCTTTTGTTACCTCAACAATAGCCTCGCCCACACAGGCGTTGGGCTGCTGGATGTGCAGCATCTGGCAGACGGTAGGGGCGATGTCGGTGATGTGAACCTCGCGCGAGGTGGCGCCGTGGTTCACCTTCCAGCCATAGAACAGCAGGGGGATGTGGGCATCGTAGGGATTCCACTCGCCATGGGTGGTGCCCACCGGCGACGAATAGTGACCGAAGGTGTAGTAGCCCGGCTCGGTGACCACCAGGATGTCGCCTGAACGACGGTAGTGATAACCCATCAGGGCACGGTCGCGGATGATGGCGGGCAGGCTCTGCTGGGCAGCACGCTCAAAGTCAACGACAAAGCACACGTGGGGCTGCTGCCGCAGGTGCTCAATGGCCACGGCCTTCACCTGCTCGTAGTCCAGCTGCTGTTCGGCAATAGCCTTGCGGTCGAGGAAATAGCGGTAGTCCATCTCGGCGGCCACCACCGGGCGCGTGTTGCCGAAGCGCTTGCTGATGGCCTGCTCCACACCTTTGCGCATGTCAGGGTCTGGCCACTTGCCGGCCGGCATACCGTGGTCCTGCATGTACTGGAAGTTATGGGCACCGCCGTGGTCGGCCGTCAGGAACAGCAGGTAGTTACCCTTGCCCACCTGTTCGTCAAGGGCGCTCAGCAGTCGGGCCAGGTCACGGTCCAGCTGCAGGTAGGCCCCGTCGGTATGTTCGCCACGGGTGGCCCATTTATGGCCGATGACGTCGGTCTGCGAATAGCTGATGCAAAGCATGTCGGTCTGCTGGCCGTGCCCTAACTGCTCACCCTTCAGGGCAGCAATGGCCATGTCGGTGGTGATGGCGCCGCACTCCGGGTAGAGTCCGATGTCCTTTCCTACGCGCTTGAACACCTCGTTCTTCTTCAGCAGTTTGTTCTGCTCCACGGCCCATGTCGGCAACTCCTTCATATAATAAGTAGAGGTGATAAACTGCCGGTTCTTCAGGTCGAGCCAGTAGGCAGCCGTGGCCGAGTGGCCGGCAGGCAGGATGGCACCACGGTCCTTATAGCTGACGCCGATGACCTTCGACGTGAAGTCGGTATGCAGGCGCAGCTGGTCGCCGATGGTGGTAGAAAGCATGTTACGAGGCGACATAGCCCCCTTCTCGCGGTTGTCGGTGCCTACCACATCTACTGTTGTGTCGGTGGTGCAGTAGGTCTTCCTGCCGTCAATATAAAAATTGTTGCCACAGATGCCATGGAAGGCCGGTGTGGTGCCGGTATAGACCGACGTGTGGCCGATAGCCGTCACCGTAGGCACGTAGTTGATGAGGCAGTTGTCGCAGGAGAAACCCCCGTCAATCAGCCGCCTGAAGCCGTCGGCAGTAAACTTGTCGTAATAGCGCGACAGGTAGTCCCAGCGCATCTGGTCGACCACGATGCCCACCACCAGCTTCGGCCGCTCGCCGAACTGCGGTTGTGCTGCCACAAGCGTTGCCAGCAACGGCAGCAGCATGATGCTCAATAAAGTCTTTCTCATTTCTGTTGTATCTTTAGTTATTTGGTTAGTGTTATTTTCTTTCCATTCACAATGTATATGCCTGTGGGCAGACCTCGAAGAGCCTCTTGCCAGACAACGGCAGTGCGCAGCTTCGTGCCGTCGGGAGAATAGACATCCACGGGCTGGTTGGGCGATGCGATACCACGCAGACCAGTTGCCGTGCCAGTAACACGGAGCGTACCGTCGGTGAGCAGCGATGAGGTGTCGAACTCATAGTCGGCAGTCTCGGAGACCACTTTCAGCGCGAAGTCGCCCGTCTGTGAGCCGGCAGAGAGCACGCTGATGACGTCGCCGACATGCAGTGTGCGGCTGGCGGGAATGTCGATGAGGATGGTGTCGCCCTGGTGTGTCACCTTGCCGCTAACCACCAGTTGACTGTTGCTGCTGGCTGTCAGACGGCACAGCAGCGTCGAGCCGCCGGCCAGCGTCAGGTTGCCGCCGAGGCGCAGTTTGCCTGTCATTGTGGCAATGCCGCCGGTGATGGTGCCACCCTTGTTGACGATCACCGTCTGCGCCATGCCGTTGCCTCTGAGCGTGGCACCGTTGCCAACGGTAATGGTGCCGCTGGTCATGGCGGTGGAGGCGGTGTTGCTGAGTTCCAGCGTGCCGCCGCTGACGGTGATGGGCGAGGTGTGGCCGTCGCTGCGCAGTGTCAGCACCCCAGTGCCCGTCTTCGTGATGCGGGCTGCCTGCAGCAGTCCGCTGAACGTGGTGTTCTCGCCCAGGGCTCCCACCTCATAACTGCTTGCCGAGCCACCCAGCACGCCGTCGGCAGCCGTGCCCTCCAAGGCACCAATCTTCGTTGTGACCGTGGCGGCATTGTTGCTGCCGCCGGCAAAGTGGGCCACGGTGGTGCCGGCCCCGATGACCAGATGCGCCTTCGACAGGTCGGTCACGTTCGACATCAGGCGGAAGTTACCGCCGTTGCCCTTTGCCGTCAGCGTACCCTCAAACTGGCTGAAGTCGGCGCCCACGTCGCAGCGCACATAGCGGGTCTCGATGGTGAGCGCCCCCTTGCCGCTGAACGAGCCGTTGATACGGCCGCGCGATGAGCCCACAATCCTGTTGACGGTGCCCTCCTGCACGGTGACGGCATGGTTGAAGGTGGGTACGGCCGTCGTAGAGTTGACATCTATCTGGTGAACCTCGCCGCCAGCCAAAAGCATGGGCGACCCGCTGCGGCCGAAGGTGCTGTTCCATGCTCCCTGCGCCACGATGCCTTTTCTGACGATGAGTCCGGCAAAGTTGTTCGTCCCTGCGTAGGTAAAGTTCAGCTGTCCGCTGCCATCTTTCACCAGGTAGCCCGTGCCGCTGACCATGCCCTTTAGCGAGAGCGAGCTGCTGGCCTGCTGTATGCTGATGGTGGCGGTATCGGTGACGGTCAGTTGGCGGTTGGTGCTCATGTTGTCGCGACTCAGCACCAGCGTGCCGCCGTTCAGCATGAGGTTGCCCTTGTCGGCAGTGGCGGCTCCCAGCGCACTCTTCTGTCCGCCGTCGTAGAAGTTGGGCACGGTCAGCTTACCACCGTTGACGATGGTAGCACCCGTATAGTCGCTGTATTTCATGTTGAGTGTCACGTCGGCATTGCGGTTGACGGTGATGCCGCCCGTGCCGCTGATACCGCCCTCGCCGGTAAGGGTGTATTTACCGGTGTCGAAGGTGACGCCGCTGACGACCATCATATCGTTGAGCGTGACGGTTTTTTGCAGGGGATGCTCGTTGAAGATGACGGCATCGCCGGCAACGAAGGTCGTCTGCGTCTCAGCGGCAAAGCTGCCGAGGGCGAAGTTCGGGGTCTTGTAGTCCCACAGGCCCGACTGGTCGCCCGTCCACACCACATCACTCTGCGGGGCGCGTGTGGCATGGATCTTTAGCACCAGTTTCTGGTTGTCGACCACGACGAGGTCGTAGTTGATGCCCTCCAGGCCGCGTGTCTTCAGCTGCGACGGGTCACAGGTCAGCGTGCCGGTACACTCGGCTATCACGTAATCGGCGGCATCCGGCGTGGCCAGGTTCACGGTGATATAGTTGGTGTTCCGGAAGGTCAGGTCGCCCTCCACCACGAGGCGGCCGTTGGTAAACAGCGGGGGACAGTCCATACATTCGGGGTGCAGACAATCGGTCTTCACCTCCATATAGACGTCGCCGGGCAGTGTCATGCTCTTCTTCGACAGCATGACGCCGCCGTGGATGTCCTCCCTGCCAGGCATCAGCCGGCAACCCTCGTAGTTCAGGGCTCCCTCAAAGACGACGGTGTCCTGCAGCGTGATGTTGCCGGCCAGCGTGCCCTTGGCACGCAGTTCCACAGGACCGCTGACGGTGCCGTTCACCGCGAGCGTTCCCTCACTGATAATCGTCGTGCCCGTATGGCCCAGGTCGCCGTTGACCGTGACCGTGCCCAGCATCGACTTGATGAGCTGTCCGCTGCCCGCCGTGGCCGTGCCCCTGAAGGTGTAGTCGTGGCCGAGGGGGGTCATCAGGTAGAGCACCGAGGGCTTCAGGGGTGATGCCAGCGTGATGGGCGACGCGTTGTCGCCCGACAGGTCGAACATGATACTGCGGCCGTCGGTATATGGGGCAGGGGCGGTCATGTCGAAAGTGGAGAAGCCACTTTCCACAGTGGTGGTGCCGCCCTGCCAGCGCAGGTCGGCCTCGAAGACCGGCGGCAGTGGGGGCAGGGGCATGCCGACGCCTAAGTAGAACGACGTGTTGGGGTGCTGGTAGTAGCCACGGGTGGTACAGTCGCCACGGTAGTGAGGGTCTTGCTGCAGGCAGTAGATGCTGTAGTCGGTAGGTATATGGGTGGTGTAGCCCACCAGTCCTGTGCTGCCATTGTCGTTCTGACTGGCCAGGATGACCTCCTCGCGCCAGTCGCCGGTGATGTCGCCCATGAAGGCCGGGCGCGTACCGTTGGCAGCATGGGTGGCCCAGTCAGACTCCTGCGAGAACTCTATCAGGCGTGCTTTGTTCAGCACTTGGGTCACCATCAGGTTCGTGCCCCAGCCTGAGCCGCCGGGCGACGACAGCTCCTCGCGCAGCAGGTCGCCATTCCACCACACCCCCTCGAATATCTGCTTGATGCCACAGCCCGAGCGGGTGTAGGCGGTCTTCTCGCCCTTACAGTCGTAGATGTAGTCGTCGGCATGGCTGTAGAGCTCGTAGCCCTTGTGGGCAGGATCCACGTCCATGCAGGTGCCGCGCCCCACATCGTAGAGCGACGGCAGATACCATTCTTTAATACGCTCGCCTGTGCGCGCGTCGTAGACGAGTTGGCCCAGCAGGTCGCTCTGCTGTATGGCAAAGACCTCCATGCCAGGGCGGTCGGGGTCGATGTCGCTCATGACGTGGCGGTCGCCATGACCTATGCCCGGACTCAGGAACCAGCCCGTCAGGGGGTTCACCGAATAGCCGCCCTGCACCATCTCGTCGCGGCCGTCGCCATCGACGTCGGCCACCCTCAGCTGGTGGAACTCCGCCGGCCAGGGCTTCTTGTCGTTACGGCTCCAGGTGGCGCTGTGATGCCAGTTAGCCGGTTGTCCGCCCGTCCAGTCGTAGTCCCAACTGAATACATAGTTATGGTGTGTCTTGTTGGGCTCACGGTCTAAGCACTCCATGACCAGCGAGGGGTGGATGCCGTCGAGATAGCAGATGCAGAAATGACCGTCCATGGCAGCATAGCCGTCGCTCATATAGCTGGCGCGGTTGGTGCGCGTATAGGCGTCGGTGCCGTCGGTCACCTCGTCGTACTTCAGTTCGCTGCAGGCTATCTCTGCCCCCGTCTCACCGTCAATCACGCTGACGTAGAAGGGACGGTTGCGTACCGTCTGGGTGCGGTAGTCTACAATGCCGTCGCCGTCAACGTCGGCCACGTCGCTGCCCATGGCATATTTGCCCCATGTGTTCTGCTGCTTGTCCCAGAAGCGGGTGCCGTCGCTCGACTTGATTATCACCTCGCAGCGGCCGTCGCAGTTGATGTCCCAGGCTACGACCATGTCGTTCTGGCCGCCGCAGATGTTGACGTTAGGCCCCATGTCGACCGTCCAGAGCAGTTCGCCCGTCAGCCGGTAGGCCTGAATCTTGTGGGTGGTCGTGGCACTGTTCTCCGTGTTGTCGGCATCGTCGCTGACAGCACTGGCATACAGGCGGTCGCACACCATGGCGTCCACCTCGCCGTCGCCGTCAAGGTCCATGGGCCATACGAACTTCGTGCGGTAGTCGTCGCGCCGGATGACCTTGTCGTCAAAGTCGAACTTGAACCACACATTCTGCCACGGTTGCGTCTTGTAGAGGAAGGGGGTGCTCTTCTCGCTCTCTACACCGTCGGGGCTGATGGCTGTCACGGCATACTCCGTATTGCTGTTGACCGACGTCAGCTTGTAGTTGGTAGTCGTCAACGGCTCCTTGTTCACCTTGACATAGTTCTGGCTTCCGGCCGTCCTGCGATAGAGATTGTAGGTGGTGCCCTCAGGTTCCTGTGCCAGTTTGCGCCACGACACCAGCGCACCCGTGCCTGCTGTCGAGGTTACACTCCGGCCGCCGGTGCGGTTGGTCACTACCACGGCGCGTCCCAGTTTCTGCTGCAGGCGCTGTGCATGGGATGTTGTGGGCAGCAACAGACAGCCTAAAACGATGGCGATAAATTTATTCATTTCCTTGTGAGCCTTTTAAAAAGTTTGCTGCAAATATACTCAAAATTTTGGAATTACGGTTGCAATTAGCTGATAAAAGTAACAATGAAGACAAAAAAGCACGTTTTTCTTGGTTTTTTCGTTTTTTTACTGTACCTTTGCAAGGTAAAAGTAATGTCCTTTATTCTAATAGTTTGATTTTGATATGGTTACAGTGATTTTGACAGTTGTTGTTCTGATAGCCGTTGCTGTTTGTTTCCTGGTATTGAAGCGTCGTTACGAAAGGCAACTGGATGTGGCTGTGAGGCGTGCCCAGAAGAGCGAACAGCTGAAGTCGGTATTCATTAACAATATCAGCCGCACGCTCCGCATGCCTTTGAACGCCATCGCCGGCTTTAGCAACAAGATTCTTGAGGAGAACGACGAGAACATGATGTCGGCACAGGTGAGAAAACTGGTGACTGACATTTCTGACTATTCAAAGGATTTGGTGGAGTACATTGAGCAGCTCCACGAAATGTCAAAGTTCGAGGGCATTACTCCGTCGTTCACGTTTATTGAGGTTAACCTCTCTGAACTCATGGCCTCCTATCGGCGTGAGGCCATGAACTATACCAAGCCGGATGTGGCCGTCCGCGTCACTACAGACCTCTCACCTCACTGCAGGGCCGTCCTTGACACCAACCTTATGCACCAGCTGATGATGCATTTGCTGTCAAACGCAGCCCGTCATGTTACGCAGGGCGACATCTTCATCAGGTACAGTTGTGAGCGCAGGGGGCTGAAGGTCTCTGTCTGCTATGCAAGCATGGTGCAGCCTGAACTGACGGATGCCGATATTATTTCCATCCTCCAGAAGGACGATGCCTTGAAGGATGCCGCCAAGTCCTCTGTTCTGGGTCTTGCTATCTGTAAGGCCATTGTCGACATGTTCGGCGGCGAGATCTACATGGACTCGGAGGACAATAATAATACCGTCGCTACCTTCTGGTTCCCTTGCGAGATGAAGGATATTTATAAGGATTTATAACACACCATCTGCATCAGCGATGACAGAGAATACCAAATGGGTGGCTTGCTGGGGTACCGCCACCTCTATCACCGACCGCCGTGAGGCTGTATATGCCAAAGACCTCACGCTGCGCTATCCCCTAAGGATGTGTTTCAGTGGCAGTATGCTGCGTTTCCGCTTCTCTAACCTCACAGGCACAGAGCCTGTCACGCTCAACAAAGTCTTTGTGGGCCACACGCCCGTCACCTTTGGCGGTGGTGCCTCTGTCACCCTGATGCCTGGCACGGAGACGGAGAGCGATGCCATCGGCTACGCCGTACACTGCGGCGACACGATAGAGGTGAGCTTCTATCTGGCAGGCTACACGCAGATGAACAGCGGCACGCTGGTTACGGGGCCGTTGTCACGGGGCTATTATGCCTACGGCGACTATGCCGAGGCCGATGAGCTGCCGCTGAACCTGACCCGTCATACCAACTGGTTCTACTTTCTCAACACCGTCGATGTGCTCACCGCAGCCGACAACCACGCCATCATCTGTTATGGCGACTCCATCACCGCCCAGTCATGGCCAGACTATATGGCGCAGCAGGCTTTCGGCACCAATGCCTCCATCATACGGCGTGCCGTCAGTGGCACCCGCATCCTGCGCCAATACGACTGCATCACCTATCAGGCATACGGTCTGAAGGGTGCTACCCGTTTCCCCATCGAGATGAACGTGGCAGGTGCCACCGATGTGATTATCCAGCACGGCATCAACGACATCATCCATCCCGTAGGCACCGATGTCAACCCCTTCCGTCCGTGGAGCGACCTGCCTACGGTAGAGGAGATGCAGCGGGGTATCGAAGACATCTATGTCAGGCCAGCCAAGTCGATGGGACTGAAGGTGTGGAGTGGCACGCTGCTTCCTATATACGGTTGGCGCACCTATAATGAGGAGCGCGAGCAGATGCGCCAGTCTTTCAACGAGTGGCTGCGCACATCGCCAATCTTCGACGGCTGCATAGATTTCGATGCGGCGGTACGTAGCGTTACCAATACAAAGGCTTTTGCCGAAGGCTTCGACAGCGGCGACCACCTGCATCCCAGTGAGCGTGCCTATGACGCCATGGCGCAGGCTGCCGTACACAAGTTGATACGCTATATGCCCCGGTACGACCATGAAGAGAAGTTTTTCTGAGCGCGTCCGGCCCATCTCGCTTTTCAGGTTTTCGTGCATCGTCAGCATAGCCACGCTGCTTCTCTACAACATACCGTTCTTCAGTTATGTTGCCGGCAATACCAACGAAGGTGCAGCCGGAAAACTGTTGCTGCTGGCATCGTTGGCAGTCCTCATGCTCGTGCTCAACTTCATGATGACCTATCTCACGGTGTTTCTCATGAGACGTGTGGGCCGTTTCCTGCTGGCCCTCCTCTCGCTCATCAATGCCACAGCCGTCTATTTCATCGTGACCTACAGCGTGATGATAGACCAGACCACCGTAGAGAACGTTTTCAACACCCGTTACTCCGAGGCATCGGGCTTTTTCAGTCCGTTGCTATGGCTGTCGATGGCTGTCTTTGGTCTGCTGCCCGCCCTCTATTGTCTGCTGCGGCCGGTAGCCGTCGGCAAGGCACGGCAGTTAGGCGTCAGCTGTGGCGTTTCACTGGCCATTATCCTTGTCGTGGCCTTGGCAAACATCCGCCAGACACTGTGGATAAGCCAGCACGACACCGAACTGGGCGGGCTGCTGCAGCCATGGTCGTATCTGGTGAACACCATCCGTATGGTGAGCAGTCAGCACGACCAGCAGGCCGAGGAAATCAAACTGCCCGACGGTCATGTCCGGGACAGCGCGAAGACCGTCGTGGTGCTCGTCATCGGCGAGTCGGCCCGCAAGGCCAACTTCCAGCTCTACGGCTACAGGCGCGACACCAACCCGCTGCTGTCAAAGCAGGCAGGACTGAAGGTCTATCAGGCCACCTCATGTGCCACCTACACCACCGCCGGCACCAAAGCCATCCTTGAACCCGTTGACACGGACGACCTCTATGAGCTGCTGCCCAACTATGCCTACCGCTGCGGTGTCGACGTGTCGTGGCGCACCTCCAACTGGGGTGAGCCGCCCATCCACATCGGCGAATATCTGACAAACGAGGAGTTGGGCGACCTTTACCCCGGCGAGAACGTCTACCATGACGGCATCCTTCTGGCCGGCCTCCGTGAGCGTATCGAGTCGGGCAGTAAGCACAAGGTGCTCATCGTGCTGCACACCAGCACCAGCCACGGCCCGAAGTATGCCGACAAGTATCCCGATGCCTTCGAGGTCTACCGTCCTGTGGCCAGAAGCGTGGAGGAGGGCGAGAAGAACGTCGACAGGCTCGTCAATGCCTACGACAACACCATCCGCTATACCGACTTCCTGCTTGACAGTCTTATCAACACGCTGCGCGCCATGACTGATTGGCAGAGTGCTATGATTTTCATTTCAGACCATGGCGAGTCACTCGGCGAGAACAAGGTCTTCATGCACGGGCTGCCCATGCGGCTGGCACCGCGGGTGCAGTATGAGATACCGTTCCTGGTATGGGTTTCCGACCATTTCAGAGACTATAAGACTGACGACCAGTTGCCGGCCGTCCTTGAGCAGCATTACATCTTCCACTCCGTGCTCAACCTGTTGTCGATACAGTCGCCCGCCTACAACGGCGACTTTGACCTGTTCAAGACCGAGAGCGACGGGGTGGGGGAGAACAGCAACTAAATAGACCACGATATGAAAATATTCGCCATTGGCATGAACTATGCCGCACATCATCAGGAACTTCACGGAACACTGAAGCGTCCTGACAGGCCCGTCATCTTCACCAAGGCCGACTCCGCACTGCTGAACCAGGGCAAACCCTTCTTTGTGCCTGACGACATGGGGCGCATCGACTACGAGGGCGAGGTGGTGGTGCGCATCTGCCGCCTGGGCAAGAATATCAGCGAGCGTTTCGCACACCGCTATTACGATGCGCTGACAGTCGGCATCGACTTCACCGCTCGCGATTTGCAGCGCCAGGCCAGCGAGGCCGGTCAGCCGTGGACCATCTGCAAGGGGTTCGACGGGTCGGCAGCCATTGGCGAGTGGGTGCCCAAGGAGAAGTTCCTGGATGTGCAGCGTCTGCAGTTCCACCTCGACATCAACGGGCAGACCGTGCAGGAAGGGCGTACCAGCGACATGCTCTATTCGGTGGACGAAATCATCAGCTATATTTCCCGCTTCTTCACCCTGAAGACGGGCGACCTGCTGTACACCGGCACGCCTGCCGGCATAGGCCCCGTTCACATTGGCGACCACCTGGAAGGCTGGCTCGAAGAGCGCAAAGTGCTTGACTTTCATTGCCGCTAAGGCAATAAAGGCGGCACCATCAGCGTTATATTACTGATGGAACGAGTCCGCAGACTCTTTTTTAGTATGGTTCTCCTGCTGACGTGCATGGCAGCACAGTCGCAAGAGTTCTTTAACTTGACCGCCCAACAGGTCAAGGTTGATTCCCTGCTGCCACTCTTTACCTATACCCAGGAGCTGGGTGCCGGCTATGCCGACTCCGTTTACACCGTCTCCATCGACTATCCCGAATTTTTCGATATGAGCGAAGGCGACGTGGAGCGGCTGCACAAGATAACCAGTGTAGCACTGCCCGCCATGCCCAAGATAGAGCAATACATCGGTGTGTCGCGCCGTCGTGGCACACTCTATGTGGCTTTCGTGCCCATCGTCTTCCGTGACGGACGCTACCAGAAGCTGGTCAGCTTCAAGCTGACGGTCACGGCCAGTGCCCCTGCCCAGGCACGTTCCTTGGTCTCTTCTGCCGCCACCAGCCGCTATGCCGCCCATTCCGTGCTGGCCACAGGTCGCTGGACAAAGATCCGTGTGCCCTCCTCTGGTGTCTATGAGCTGACCGATGCCCTCATCCGCCGCGCCGGCTTCTCCGACCTGAGCAAGGTGAAGGTCTATGGCTATGGCGGTGCCTTGCAGCCCGAGAAGCTGACGGCCGACTACCTGACAGCCACTGACGACCTGAAGGAGGTGCCCACCTGTACCGTGGGAAACCGCCGCCTGTTCTATGCTGCAGGGCCTGTCAGTTGGAGCAGTAATACCGCCGCTACCCGTATCCGCAACCCCTATAGTGACTACGGCTACTATCTGCTGACCGAGAACGACTCTACTGCACTGACAGTGAGCGAGGCCGATTTTAAGACAGCCAGCTATCCTCAGCCCCAGGATTACCATTCGCTCTATGAGGTTGATGACTATGCCTGGTTCCACGGTGGCCGAAACCTCTATGACAGCCAGCTCTATGGTGTCGGCACGTCGCGCAGCTATCAGCTACCAGCCACCGCCGGATCGGCTGGACAACTGACGGTGTCGCTCTCATACGATGCCTCCTTCGGGGCCAGCGTCACCGTCAACGGCACCGCCGTCGGCACATTCGCTGTCACGGCCTCTCTCGACCGCTATACCAATGCTGCCGTTGCTACCAGGACCTTCAACGTGGCCGACCTACAGGCCTCCAACAGCATTACCATCCAGCAGACATCGGGCGGCAATGTCCGCCTGGACTATATCTCCCTGCAGTACGATACCCCACAGCCCTGGGCTGACCCGTCAACGGCCACGTTCCCCGTGCCGGAGTATGTACATAACATTACAAACCAAGATCATCATGCCGACAGTACGGCTGATATGGTCATCATCATCCCTACGTCGCAGAAGCTTCTGGCTCAGGCGCAGCGCCTGGCAGAGTATCACCGCCAGTATGATAAGCTGCGCGTCAACATCGTTCCAGCCGACGAGCTTTATAATGAGTTCTCAAGCGGCACACCCGATGCCAATGCCTACCGCCGCTACCTGAAGATGCTTTACGACCGTGCGGAGCGCGACGAGGATATGCCCCGCTACTTGCTGCTCTTCGGCGACGGTGCCTGGGACAACCGGATGCTCACCTCGGGCTGGAAGAACTATTCCACCGACGATTTCCTGCTGTGCTACGAGAGTGAGAACTCCTTCAGCGAGATTGACTGCTATGTTTCCGACGACTACTTCTGTCTGATGGACGACGATGAGGGCGGCAGCATGCTCGTCAGCGACAAGGCCGACGTGGCCGTGGGACGCTTCCCCGTGAGCACGGCCGATGCCGCCAAGACAATGGTCGACAAGAGCATCAGCTATATTCAGAACACCAGCGCCGGGGCATGGCAGAACACCATCTGCATGATGGGCGACGACGGCGACTCCAACCGCCACATGAGCGATGCCGATGCCGTGGCCCGCCAGGTGGCAGAGAGCCATCCGGCCTTCAACATCAAGAAGATTTACTGGGATGCCTATGAGCGCCAGTCGTCATCGACGGGCTACAGTTACCCTGAGGTGACCAAACTCATACAGCAGCAGATGAAGAGCGGAGCGCTGATGATGAACTACAGCGGTCACGGAGCACCTTACACGCTGTCGCATGAGCAGGTGGTCCACTTAGACGACTTCAGCGCATCGGCCTCCGGGCGGCTGCCGCTGTGGCTGACGGCCTCGTGCGACATCATGCCCTTCGACGGTCTGGAGGAGAACATCGGCGAGACCGCCCTGCTCAACCCTCAGGGCGGTGCTGTGGCCTTCTATGGCACCACACGCACCGTCTATGCCCACTACAACGGCTATATGAACCGTGCCTACACCCGCTATGTGCTGGGCAACGATCAGAGCGGTAACCGCTGCACCATCGGCGAGGCTGGCCGTCTGGCCAAGAACCTGCTGATGACGCC
>Ga0247609_10003838_pt1 | contig 15112 bp, 13 predicted proteins | sample 172DNAGHGlowgp2_FD_193487 | JGI IMG/M metagenome (GOLD analysis project Ga0247609, IMG submission 193487) | Sheep rumen microbial communities from Palmerston North, Manawatu-Wanganui, New Zealand - 1728 DNA GHGlow gp2 | ecosystem: Host-associated > Mammals > Digestive system > Stomach > Rumen ...
AAGTGATGAGTTATGACAATAGAAGAGTTTAGCAACGGGTTTGACACTTTACTGAACAGCTATAACAGGTTCAAGGACTTTGATAGTAAAGGAGCTGTAGACAGTATTGAGCTGAATGAATATGAAAAATCCTTCTACCTTACAAGGGCACAGGAGGAGCTTGTCAGAGGACTCTATACAGGAAGGAATGCAGCTGGACTTAGCTTTGAGGAGACTGAGGAGCAGAGAAGGCTGCTTGCAAATCTCATTGGAGAGTCAAAGCTTGAGAATGAAGGCAAAGATGATATCATTGGTATGAGAGCTCCTAATACTGGAGTGTTCACTCTTGAACCAGACCTGTGGTTTATCACTTATGAAGAGGTGGTAGTGAATGCAGGAGATGGTGCTTGTGGTGGAGAGATTGCCCAAGAGGTAGTTCCAGTTACTCAGGATGAGTATCATAGAATCAAGAAGAATCCTTTCAGGGGAATTAACAGAAGGAGAGCCTTAAGGTTTGACCTCTCTGATGACAGGGTAGAGGTGGTGAGCAAATATCCCATTAGTTACTACTATGTGAGATACATGAAGAAGCCTACACCTATTATACTGGAGAAGCTACCTAACCATCTTGAAATAGAAGGTGACAATGGTCCTTCAGAATGTATGCTTCATGAAAGCCTTCATCAGAATATTTTGGAACTGGCAGTAAGCATGGCTCTTAGGAGCAAAGGTATAGGAATACCTACAAGTAAAAATAATAATTGATGAACGTCCTTTGGCTAAGCCATAGCCCCTGGACAATGTTTAACTTAAATATTTTGATATTATGGCAAACTTTAGTGTAAATCAGGTACGACAGTTTTATGTTGTGCTTCCTGGAACAAACGGTGGTTATCAGACTTCAGTTGCTACAACTTCTCCTGCTGGTACTATTGGTGCAGTGAAGAAGATTGAAGATATTCTGGGTGACCAGCTTTTCTTTCAGTACAAGGGTGCTGATGCTGACACTGTGTTGAGGAGTGACTTTATTCCCATCAAGAACATTACCTATGCAAAGGCTATTGATGCTTTTGATATGGCAACTGTTCTGAAGAAGGTAGAGGTTACTATTTCATCTGATGCTCTTGATAGTAGCACACCTATTGTAGGTAAGGACTATGTACTGGGCATTAACTTCAAGAATTTCTTCAGTTCTGGTGATGCTTCTCAGTATTATAAGGATGCAGCTGTTCATGTAACTTCTAGCATTAACTCTGCTTCAGCCTTCTATAAGGCAATGGTTAAGGAGCTTAATGCTTGCTTCAGCCGTGAGGATGGTGCTTCTGCAACCAGCAATCCTTATCTGAAGTTCTCTATCAAGTATTCTGGCGGTACTTACGAAGAGACTGATAGCAGCTTCAGCTCTGCAACTGCAACTGCTATTGTTATTGAGGAAAAGGCTCAGGCTTGGAAGCTTGGTACTATGAAGGCTCGCAGAGTAATGTTTGATGTGCTTCCTGGCACTATTGTAAATGGTGGTGATGAAGTTATCTGGGGTGTTGTAGCAGATGCTACTCCTGCTAAGTATGTAGAGGATTCTACCAGTTCTGCAAGTCCGAAGCCTCTTATTCCTAACTCTGCTGTTGTAGTAGGAACCAATGCTATTGGTAATGGTCAGTCAATTGCAGACCTTGAGTGGTTCTGTGCAGGTGGGCGTGGTGACCAGTATAGAATGAAGGGCTGGCCTAACTATGTACATACAGATTATCTGATTGGTACTGCAGGTGCTGCTCAGCAGTATCATGTACTGGAGATTCACTATGCATTCACTGATACTGGTGTGAATAGTTACCGTACTGAAAAAGAGATTACGGTTGTAGCCCCTGCTACATCTGCTGGTAAAACTGCATTGAATGGCTTCATTGGAGCTATCAATACTGCTAGTGGCCTGAGCATTGCTACTCTCAGCTAGTCGGTTCTTTTCAATTCATAATACTTCGGGGAGAGGGACTTAGCTCCCTTTCCCTTTTTCTTTTAACTAAAAACAAGTACAGCTATGAAATATTTAAAAGTGGTATGTTCTAACACTGCACCTGGTGTAAAGGATGCACTTTGGCTGAAACCTATAAATGGTGGCTTTGCTCTCTATGTCCTTAATGGAGGATGGAAGCCTGTAAAGGCAGAAAGTGTAGAAGAGCCTGTGGACAATTCAGAAGAGATTGCCCAGAGTCTTATTGGTTCTGTACAGGACAAGAAAGCTGCTAATACCATCAATGGTGCCAAGGCTTATGCTGATGATGCAGTAAGTGCCTTGAAGGGCAAGTCAAATGATGCTTCTACCAAGCTTACTCTGAATGGCCTGAAGAAGTACATTGATGAGCAGATTGAGGCATTGGGATAATCAGGTTGTTATACTGTAACAACATACAGAACTAAAACATTATAGTTATGAGTGTAATATTCGACCAACTGAGGATTTCAGATGATGGTAAGAGAATGTTTATAGATGTACATGTCAATAAGGCTGATTACTTTGATAACTACACTATCACCAGTATTGGCATTACAACTGCTGACCATATCACGGAAAGCACTATATTCACTGACCTTACTGAGTCTGACTATATCTATAAGAAAGTGTTTGATGAAGGAGTCAAGGAGGCCTCCCTGATGCTTACTGCCACAGATTTCAATGAAAACTATACGCAGCACGCAATGGGAAGAAACCTGTTCTTTGTATGGGTGGAATGTTCAGGAACCTATTCAGAGTGTACTCCCTGCTTTGCTGATGAGCCTACTGTTGGAGTAACCTTTGATGAGAAGCTCCTTTATCAGCGAGTACTTGACTTCACTAAGGCACTGGCAGATGACTGTAATGTTCCTACAGGATTCACTGACTTCATTCTCCTATGGAATGCTTTCAAGGCAGCCATAGAGACTGACCATTGGGTTCCTGCAAAGAAATACTGGGATATGCTGTTTGGCCTTCACAGTGGCCAGGGCATAGGTACATTTGGACAATCTAAACCTTGTGGATGTCATGGATAGTATCATCTATAATGCCATGTGCCATTATTTCAATGCACTAAGCAAGACAGGGTATATGTCATATCCTCAGATGCAGAAGCTGCTATTGCTATGCTTCTACAGAGACTTTGTATTTCATGACTATCGTGGAATACTCAGCCAAGAGGACTATGCATTGATAGATAGAGCCCTAGATTGTTTATGGGGCAGTACATGTTTAATACCTTATCCAGATTATTTGAAAATGGGAAAATTACATTTAGGTGAAATGACAGAGATGGCTCAGCGTATCAAGAATGCTGAGAATACTAAAGTTGTCAAAGTGAAGGTAGAGGATGATGAAGGATTCTATGAGAAGGAAATTACTGATATAGAGATTCCTTCAGACTGATTACTGAAAGTGCTGACAAATGCTTAGTAAACTGTTTAGTTCTTTAAACAGAAATCTTTATATGGCTCAGGGATATGTTGGAAAGCAGTATCTTTGAGCCATAAACTTATAATAGATATGCTTGTAAAAGAGATTGTCTATATGATACTTGATGAGTTGAAGGGCTTCAGTGATGACTTTGTGTTTACTGAAGACCATGTGCTGTTTCTATGCAAGAAGTACAGGGCATTCCTCATCAAGAAAGAACAAGACAAGGAGAAAGCCTCTACAGATATTGCATCAGAATTTGAATATCAGCAGATATGTCTTGACCTGGAGAAAGTACCAGCTATTGATGGAGACCCATGTACAGGAGGATATTACCTTCGTACTACAAAGCCTATCCCTAAGATACTTGAAGGAACACAGCCAAGGGTATATCCATTTGACTATTTCCAGGGAACAAGAATCAGCTATATCAGCAGAGACAGGATGCCATTTGTGGGAACTAACCCATACTTGAAGAATATCATCTATGTGGCATTAGGACCAGACCTTCACTTGTATCTGAACAGCAGTAATCCACAGTTCTTCTATCTTGAAGGAGAGAACAAGCTACGGATGAGTGCTATCTTTGAAGACTTTGATGATGCTGCAGAGCTGCTTTGTGATGATAATGGAGACAGTGATGCCTGTGATGTGATGGAAGCTCCATTCCCCATCAGAGACTATCTGGTTCCACCTCTGATTGAGCTAATAGTAAAGGAACTTTCCAGAGTGAAGTATCAGTATCAGGACAAGAGGAACAATGCTACTGATGACTTTGGCAAGATGGCTAATGCACAACAGTAATGCCTATGGAGCTTCAGGAATTCAAGAACAGCATACATGGAGCACCCAAGGTGATGAAGGTTACTAACTCATGGGGAGTATATGATATATATAAGCATATAAGGAAGAATGGCTGGTATAACATAGGCAGACCAGTGAAGGAGAAAGAGTTCTATGCTATCATCAGGGGTGTGAATAAACTGCTGGCAGAGGAGCTTGGAAAAGGTAATACTGTCAGATTTCCTGAAAGAATGGGAACACTGGAGCTTAGGAAATACCAGCAGGGAGCCAGTATTGTGAATGGCAAGCTGAAAGTTACCTATCCAATTAACTGGAGTGATACCCTGAAGCTATGGTATGAAGATGGTGAAGCCTATAAGAACAAGACATTGCTGAGGTTCAATGAGAAGTATGTATACAGGGTGAAGTACCTGGTGAACTTTGACAATGCAAAGTATGAGAATAAGTGTTTCTACCAGTTTGTGCTTAACCGCAAGATTAGGAGGGCACTGAAGGAGAACATAAAGAAGGATAAGATAGACTGCCTTTATGAGGTAAAGATGAATTGATTATGGTTAAGGAGATTAGATATATAAGTATAAACAGGGTACTGGATAGTCTGCATGACCATCCAATGCTATCTGACCTGACACTTGAACAGGCAGTGAGATATGCCCTTAGATTCATCAGCATCAATGGATTGCCAAGGATGTATGAGGATAAGACAGATACTGTGGATATACATGATTTCAGAGGGATACTTCCCTGTGACCTTATCAGTATTGTACAGGTGAAGGACTGCAGGACAGGAGTATGCCTAAGAAGCATGACAGACAGCTTTTATCCTGACAGAGGGAAGAGACATGAGAGAAGGAAAGAGAGATATATGAAGGAGCATCCCCATCATCCACATCATGGACTTCACTGGGGTATAGCCAGAGCACCTATCCTTCCACATGCTGCTGAACAGGCATTCAAGACTCAAGGCAGGGTAATCTACACCTCATTCCCTGAAGGCAGGGTAGAAATAGCCTATAAATCAATTCCTGTAGATGATGATGGATTCCCCATGCTGATAGACAATGAGAACTACCTTGCAGCATTGGAAGCCTATATCAAGAAGCAAATCTTCACTGTGAAGTTTGACCAGGGAAAGCTGGCAGCAGGAATACTTGAAAATGCCAAGCAAGACTATGCATGGCTTGCAGGACAGCTGCAGAGTGAGTTTACCATTCCTTCAGTAAGTGAGATGCAGACCATTACCAATATGGTTAATACACTGATACCAAAAATGAGAGAGGCAGACAAGGGCTTCAGGGAAATGGGTAACAGAGAGTATTTAAGGAGACATTAATTGAATATTAAAATAGAAAGGGAATAGATATGAGTGGCATTATAGATACAACCTTACCACAATTGGCTAATCAGGTTAGAACTGCAACTGTTGCCAATGAAAATGACAGGGAGAGAGTTGGAAGCCTGTTTGAGGGTATCATTGACTATATAGCACAGAATGAAGCTGCGTGGCTACAAGATACTGGTGGTGGAGGCGGAGGAAGCCTTTCTGAACCTGGTGCTTTGTTGAAAAAACTTTGGCTAAAGGGAAACCCTGAAGCAGAGAGGATTCTAAAATATGATGGAAGTGACTGGGTTCCCATTCCTGTTCCTAGTGGTGGAGGTTCAGGTGGTGGAATGGATGTTGCTGCAATGTGGGCTGCACTGCAAAGTACTACTGGAGACTACGCAAATACAAAAATACCTGCAAACCATCTTGACCTTACTAGTTGCCTGAAAACTAATACTACTTTTTGGGGAAATACTGCAAATACAACCAGCAACCCTAATGCAGTCACAGGAAGTTTATCTGGGGGTATTCAGTTTGTAGAATTTAGTAATAATGTTAAGATTGGTATTGACCCCAATAATCCAGATACAATACGAATATATAAAGACAATAATGATTCTGCTCATTTCTATGCTACTGGAGGAGTAAGTGCTTTAGGTTATAGCTCTTCAGGTGGAGGAGGTGGTGGAGGAGATACACCTCTGAATGATATACTTGCAAGTATTAATGGTTCTAATAATACTGTACCTACATTTGATAGCGCTCTTAAATATGCAGTTCTTCGCACTAATCAAGGATGGCAAGTATTAGAAAATACATTAGGCAGATTAAGCAATGTGCATCTAAATAATAATCTGGCTGATGGACAGGCTCTAGTATATAATAGCAATGGTTATTGGGAAAACCGCACTGTTTCTTCTGGTGGAGGTACTCTTTCTATAAACGGCTTAGATGAGGTAGTTAATTCATTTAATAGCTTGAGTGGAGGACAAGTGTTAACATACTCAACATCATTAGGAAAATGGACAAATGCTGACTTGCCAGCAGCTACTAGTGCTATTTCTGGCATAATGAAGATAGGAAATGACACTGTACAAACTATAGCTGCAAATACTCCTACCGCAACAACTGGAAGAACTTATTCAATTCAGTTAAATTCTAAGGGACAGGCAGTAGTAAATGTTCCTTGGGTAGATACCAATACCACTTATTCTGCAGGAAATGGTCTTACAGGAACTTCCACATTTAGCGTTTTGAGAGACGGAGATAACAACTCAGGTCTCAGTGTTAGTAGAAATGGTGTAAAAGTTCTTTTGAAAAATAGTAATCCTGGGCTTGAATTAAATGGAGGATTAGGTGTTAAAGCCACAGGAGGTCTTACTGTAGGTAGTGATGGTGTAAAGATTGATCCAAATACTAATAAAAGAGTTCTCTGGGGAAATGATGATAAGCTAACTAATAATATTGGTAGTGACATAACATTTGATTATGGTAGAGGTATACAGGCATATACTACATCGAATAACACTAATGCTGTTACATTATTAAGGCTTTCTCATAATTCCGATAGTACACATGAATTTGATTTAGGCTATGGCTCAACAGTAAGTTATGGCGTCACAACTCAGATATATGGTGTGGATGTTGATTTCTTTACTGCTGATGTTGATAGTAATGGAAATGTTGTAAAAAATGCACAAAACAATACTGTTGTTTCTCATACGGCTTCTTTTCTTAGAGGTGGAGGACTGGCTATAGGCAATGGAGTTCTTAAATGGGACAGTGTTAACAATGCCTTGTATGTTCAGAAAATTGATGGAACAGCAGCAAACTTCTATGCTACAGGTGGTGTATCAGCATTGGGTATGAGCAGTGGTAGTGGTAGTGTTCCAGCAATGACATTTGGAAGTTTGGCTGTAAATAATGAATTAACTATTGGTAATAATAGTATAGTTATAGATAATGAAGGCTGGCTTTCAATGACTGTCGATGAAGGTATTTATATTGATAATTCAGTTAAAATTTTGGCATCTTTAGAAGCTGTTTCTTTAAAAGTGGGAAGTAATGGAAATAACATTAGTAAAATCTCTTGGAGTGAAGGTGACCATGCTTTAGAGGTAAAAATTGGAGGAACTACATACCAATTTATAGCAGATAATTCGTACTAATTATATTTAATTAAGAAGTTATGGTAGCATTAATTTTAGCAATAGTAGCACTAGGTGTTAGCATTGTAGCACTAGTGATATCCTTGAAGAAGAAGGATACTTTAATTGAGTCTCAATCAGACTCTAATTTGGGCTCAAATGAAGTTCAATTGGGAGGCAATCAGACTTTAAATGGAGAACAAGTAACCAATGGAAGTGTTACTTCTGATGGTTATCCATTCACTTACTCTAATGGTACTTTTAAGATGGACGGTAACTTGGAAGTTACTGGAGGCATAACCTGTTTAAAATAAGGAGGAAATGGTATGAGTTACAGCAATGGAGTGATAAGAGACACTGGAGCCAATGATGGTGTAAGTGCCCATGATGTTCAGCAAGTTTTAAATACTACTGACAGTCAGTGGAAAGACTTATGTACAGAAAGCAATATTAATAAATGGGCTAAGTATAAACCTGAAACACCAGTCACTGGTCTTGTTTCTTATGGAATTGTGCCAATAACTGCAGAACAACGTGCTTTAAATGGTTATAGTTTGGAAACTTTAGTTAGTTCTGGTATTGGGGATGTAAGTACTCTTGTTGATAGAATACAAGCTGGAACTGCAGTAGATTCATTTATATACAAACAACCTACAGGAGGAATGCAATCTGCTTATAGAATATCTGACTTTGATGGATATTGGCATGATGCTTCCTGCCCAATAAGAGCTCCTTATAACCCTACTGATGAACTTGGGGTAACACAGGAAGGAACCCTACAACTATATTATTATACTGATATTGAAGGTTCTACTTATGGACTTGGCCTAAAAGATTTAAGAGTTCAATACAACAGCACTCAGCTTAGCGACTATTATTTTGGTATTCTTATATATAACAATACCTTCTTTGCTGCTGCAACACAATCCACAAAAATGGGAACTGGGCATCAAGAAGGGCTGGATGTTACTTTGACAGGAGTTCCTCAAGTGACTGCTACATACCAAATGGTTCCATTCTTTTCTACCCAACCTTTTACATCTGCTGATGATAGTAGTGTGAAAACTATATTTCCAATGCTTTGGGCAGCACAGGAAATCCATACAGCTGTGGAAGCTCATTATATCTTAATATCTACATGGGGATTTGTTTGGGATAATGACATGCAAACAATTCGCTTGAAGTATTCTGTAGTTAATAGAACTTCTGGCACTCATACATTTAACACTCAAGCTTATGGTGCAAGCACATCTTATGTAGAAGTAGGCTATTCAGGGCAAGCCATGTATAATCGTTGGCCTATAGCTATTAATGTTTCTGTTCCTGCTAATTCTGAAGTGTCAAATGAAGTTGTCATTGCTTCAAATATACTTTCTGCACAGGCAGACCTTATAAGGAATGGAGATTCAAAAGTACATGTTGAAGCAGCTGCTTTCAATGGAAAATATACATACGATGATATAATCCAAGTTTGGGAGCATGAAGATTAAATTATGGTTTAATATAAAAATGGAAGAGTATGAAGACAAATGAAATTTTAGAGGCTTACAAGGTACTGCAGAATGCTAAGTACCAGAAGCTGAGTGATGATGGTAAAGTGAAGGTGTGGAAGATTACAAGGCTAATGAAGCCTGTTGCCACACAGTTTAAGGAAGACTTGCAGGATGCACAGCAGAAACTGATTCCTGATGGTGACTTCATTCAAAGGCTTGGTAAAGCCATGCAGTATGAGCAGGACAAGAAGAATGAAAGAACTCCTGCTATTACTGATGAGGAGTATCAAGAAATTGTGAAGGAAGTGAATGAATATAACCAGCTGGTGAATAAGGCTGTGCAGGAGTATTCTGAAAAGGATGTAGAGCTGGAGTTTGAAGCACTTAGTGAAGAAGACTTTGGCAAGCTGATGGCCAGCAATGACTGGACTATGGCTGAAGTAGGGAAGATTGAATTCCTGGTAAAAGAATAGATTTAATTAACAAGTGTTTTTATGGGAAAGAAACAGATGAGCTGGAAAACCAGGGGAATGAACAGAGACCTCAGTGTCTCTGCCTTCAACCCTGAGTTTGCCTTTGAAAACAGGAACCTAAGGCTTAGCACCAATGAGAATAACACTATGCTGAGCTGGGTGAATGAGAAGGGTACAAAGGAAGTAATGCTGAGTATAAAGTATTATAAAGGCAAGGGCAACAACAATGAGGAGCAGTGGGATACTTACACTGAGCTTTCAGGCATTGTAATAGGAACTGCTGTACTGAATGAGCATCTTGTACTTTTTACACATGATGTCTTTGATGGAACAGACAGAATTTATTCTCTCAGCTTTGGCAGTGCTCCCTTCAAGACCTATCTCAAGGGAAAGCTATTGTATGTAGGCAATCTTAATTTTGATACTTCTTATCCCATAGAAACACTTGTCAGTTATGAAACTGAAAAAATACAGAAGGTTTACTGGACTGATAAAAAGAATCAGCCCAGAGTGATTAATATTGCAGCTGATAACAAGACTATAGAAAGTTGGAAAAATAAGCATGACTGTTTTGATTTTGTAAGAACCCTAAAGCTTGAAGAGGTTGTATATGTAAAAAAGATAACTGGAGCCTCTGGTATGTTCCCAGCAGGTGTAATCCAGTATGCTTTTACCTACTATGACAAATATGGACAGGAGAGCAATATCTTTTACACCTCTCCATTGCTGTACACATCTCACAGAGACAGAGGTGGTAGTCCTGAAGATAAAGTAGACAATGCCTTCCAGATTACCGTCAATAATGTAGATACTAGCTTTGATTATATCAGGATTTACTCTATAATGAGAACTAGTATCAATGGCACACCTATATGCAGAAGAGTACAGGATATTTCTACTGAAGGACTTTCTGTTATTCAAGACAGTTCACCTGCTAAATATCAGGCTGTATTCTTAGATACAGGTACTGTGGGAGATACCATAGACCCTACAGAACTACTCTATAAGGGAGGTGAAAGCATTGTATGTGGTACTATTGAGCAAAAGGACAATACTCTCTTTATGGGAGACATAAAGATTAAAAGAGAGCATCTTTCTGATACTATTCAGAATGAAGTGGCTATTGACCTGAATGATAGTATCAGCAGCAGTGAACCAAGTACTAGGGTTGTAACTACCAAGCTGATATCTGAAGGCAGTTATACTTATGCCAATCAATTATCAGCCTACTATAAATTAAGGGAAGTTCCTATTAAGAGTGTTCCTTGTGGAGGATTCAAGAAAGGAGAGAAATATAGGCTTGGTGTACAGTTCCAGTATAAGACAGGTAAGTGGGATGACCCCATATATATAGGAGATTTCCCCGTGCCTAATGGTCCAACACTGACCTTTAATGGAAATGAGCAAGTTGTAAATGTTCCTATATTCAAAGGCTCCCTTAGTTCTACTACTGTAAACAAAATTATTGAAAAAGGCTATCTGAAGGCAAGAGCTGTGTGTGTTTATCCCACAGTTCAAGACAGGTGGGTAGTAACTCAGGGAGTGCTTTGCCCTACAATGTTTACTCTGAATCATAGGAATGCCACAGGCGAAAATTACCCTCATGCCACAGGAGATTTATATGCACAGTCTTCTTGGTTCTTCAGGAGTAAATTTTCAAGGACTCCAACTACTTATGGAGATCCTACATTGAAAAGAGTAAAAGCCAATGGCACAGTAAGCTCAAGTGTAGAATACAGTAATTTTGCAGATTTCTCTGAGGGACTTCCGAATGTATATAATGACTACTTTGCAGAATATACTGAAAGGTCTATGGGTAATGGAGGAGCAATGTACAGGCCTTATGATTCTCTCCGTAATGAAGATATTATAAGAGCAGTGGAGATTCAAGGTCAGTATGACAAAGAAAATAAGTATATAGCAGACTTTGAATTTGTTACCATGCATTCTCCTGATGTGGAGTTTGATACTCAGATGCAGAACACCGACTTTTCCTCTTTGGGATGTCAGCAAGTGGGCTATTCAGTTTTTAAAAAGACATTCTCAGATATAGACATCCAGACTGAAACGCCTTCTGCAAGTTCTATGGGAGCAGGATTTGTGCATAAATCATTTGTAGAAGATGAGGACTACGGAATAGTTTCAGGCCTTTTCTACGATGATTACCTGTTGGATGATACAGGAGAAGGGATTGTACCTTATAATAAGAATGATGTGAGAAATCCCTTTAAATGGATGGTGTATTTATGGAACAGGTCTGGTTCACTAAATAATGATATAGCAAGAAAATCAGGAGAAGGGGTAAGGACTGCATTACTGAAAAAGAAAATCATTTCTAATCTGAGATATACAGATACAGTCTGGGCATCCAATGTGACTACGTCTATTTTCAGTGGTGATATTAAAATGTATACTACTGAGGAGGAAAGTATTGCAAAAGTAGGAAAGAATGGAAATATATACAAAGGAAATGTAGACACAGTGTTGATTCCAGACCAATCAGAAGGTTCTTATTTTGCCTTTCCTTTTGAAATAAAAGGTAGCTCCTACACGATGCCTAATGGTAAGATTATTGCTCGTGCTGAGATTACAAATCTTAATCAAGAAGGAATTGAAACACCTTTCAATATATCTGATAAATGGATAAAAACATTCTCCCCAGATCAATATGAAGATGAGTCAGGAACTATTCAAACCGTTTCAAGAGGATTAGTTTTGTATTCAAGTAAACCTTTTGATTCATTCAGTGAGGGTTGGTACGGAGTGTATACAACTGAGTCTGGCGACACTATGGAGGAATTGAGGATGGGCAAGAGTCCTATAAAGATGAAGTATAAGTCTACTTCGCATTTAGTAATTGATAATATACATGCAGAATGGACTGTCCCAATAGATGATGTCTATGAGAATTATAAAAACAAGAGAGCTCTTCCAATAATTGAGATAACACAAACTCCAGCATTGCCTTTTGGTGGAGACAGTGAAGATGCTAAGAAGGCAAATAACTGGATTCCTTGTGGAGAGCCTGTACTACTTTCAAAGAATGAACCCATTAAATGGGAGTATGGAGATACCTATTACCAGAGATGGGATTGCCTAAAAACTTATGCATTTACTGAAGAGGATGAGAATCAGGTGGTGGAGATTGGTTCATTCATGCTGGAGACAAGAACTAACATTGATGGAAGGTATGACAGGAACAGGGGACAGAGTAATAACCTGTATATGAGTCCTAGGAACTTCAATCTGTTGAATGAAGTATATAGCCAGCAGAATAACTTCTTCACCTATAAGATTCTGGATAAGAGTTTCTATGAGAATAATGCTTTCCCCAATCAGGTGACTTGGAGTCTGACTAAACAGAGTGGTGCTGATGTAGATATGTGGACTCAAGTTACATTAGCTAATACAATGGATTTGGACGGTGATAAAGGTAAACTGAATAAGATTATCAGATTCAATGACCAGCTTATAGCCTTCCAGGATACAGGTATTAGTCAGATAATGTATAATGAAAATACTGCCCTTACCACTACAGAAGGTGTGCCCATTGAAATTGCCAACTCTGGTAAGGTTCAGGGTAAGAGGTATCTGAGCAATAATATAGGATGTACTAATAAATGGAGTATTGCTGAAAGTCCTGGAGGAGTATACTTCATGGACAGCAATGATAGAAGTATATATGTATTTAATGGTCAGCTTGGAAATCTTTCTGTACAAGGAGGATTCAATACATGGTGTAAGAAGAATATAGTAACTAATATTGCTTGGACTCCTGAAACCTTTAATAATTTTGTAAGCTATTATGATAAGCAGAACCAAGATGTACTGTTTATAAATAAGGAGATAGCTCTTGCATACAGTGAAAAGCTGGGAGCATTTACATCTTTCTATGATTATGGCTATGCCAGCTATCTGTGCAATGTAGGAAATTCAAGCCTGTGGGTTAAGGATACAAACAGTGTAAGCAAACTGTGGAAACATCAGGATGGAGACTACTGCAACTTCTTTGGAGAGCAGAAACCTTATGGCATGATAATCATCAGTAATCCAGAACCTCTGACAGACAAGATATTTACCAATCTGGAATTTAGGGCTTGTGTGGATGCTGAAGGAGAATTCAAAACTGTTGGTGCAGGTACTGAGACTGAGCATAAAGAATTCTCAGGTAACTTCTTCTTGCCATTTGACTATCTGGAGACCTGGAATGAATATCAGCATGGTTTAGCCAATCTGAGTTATAAGAATGGCACAGAAACCATGAGGCATCATTTGAGTGATAAGTCAGCACACCTGGCAAGAAAATTCAGGATATGGAGATGTGATATTCCGAGAAATAATATGGAGAGCGTAGATGTGTTTGACTATAGCTTTGACTACACCTTCCACAATACAAGAACTACTCATACTATAGACAGAATGAGAAATCCCTGGCTATACATAAAGCTGAAGAAGGATAGTGATACTGATAAGAGGGTAGAGATACATGATATGGTGATGACCTATTATAATTAAATAGGTATTATGAAGAGTAATAGGGAGGTATAAGTTTTCTGCTTATATCTCCTTACTATTTTAAAAATATTTACCTTGTGTTATCGTGGAATTAGTATTTTTGCAAAAATAGTATTCATCATGATGAAAAGAAATAAGCTATATACTCTAAATAGGTATAATGGGCCTGCTCTGGTAGATAGGATAAACCATAATATATTTGATGGGTATAACAATGCTGCCCAGCAGATGAACAATGCTAGCAGTAGTAATACAGGCTATCAACCATCTTGGAGTACAGGAAATCCATTTTCCCCAGGTTCAAGTGCATATTATCTTTACAATAGGACCGCTGTGCGTAATGGCAATTATTTCAATAATAATGGAGCCTTTACAGTTCAACCTCAGAATTATGTAAATGGTTATGATTATAAAACCAATTACAATGATGCAGGACAGAAGTTTAATGCTATAGTAAATACTGCACAGAATGGCTTAGGTAACTGGAAGAATGCAGGAATGAGTGGTTCTGGAGGAACTGGAGGTGGTACACCTGAAGCAGGGAATATGGATAAGCTTGGTACTGCTATGGGTATAGCAAACTCTGCAGTAGGAGCTTTTGATGGTATTAAGACTGCCTATAGTGGTAACAGACCTCAATATTCTGCAGATGCCCAGAATGGATTTGCCCAGCTAGATACTTTACTTACAGGCGGTAAAAAAAGCAAACTTGGTACTGGACTTGTGAATGCAGGTGCTGCTGTGATGAATAAAGGTGGTATGCTGTTTCATGGTTTAGGAGCTTTGGTAGCAGGTGTAACTGGAACAGCTGGTACTATCATCAATAATGGCTGGGGCTATGAGATTGAGAATGAAGAAGCTGTGAGGGATAACACAGGAAAGCTGAAGAATGTAAATTTTACTGCAAGTGATAATGATAGTCTGGTAGACCAGTATAACCAAGCTGGTATAAG